>Ga0255443_1044_pt1 | contig 13186 bp, 10 predicted proteins | sample ANMaggSSYBR02D11_FD_182641 | JGI IMG/M metagenome (GOLD analysis project Ga0255443, IMG submission 182641) | Sediment cell enrichment communities from methane seep in Santa Monica Basin, California, United Staets - ANME aggregate JGI... | ecosystem: Environmental > Aquatic > Marine > Cold seeps >... | reverse complement strand
CATATTTTCACGCGCTGCAAAGTGCGCAGGACACCGAAGTGGTGATGGACGGCAAGCGCATAATCATGATAGGCTCAAACAACTATATGGGTCTCACCAACGACGCGCGCACGGCAGCCGCAGCAAAAGCGGCAATCGACAAATACGGCACAGGGTGCTCTGGCTCACGGTTTCTAAACGGCACGCTAGAGCTTCACGAGCAGCTCGAAGCGCAGCTCGCAGACTTCTTTCACAAAGAAAACGCGTTGACATTCAGCACGGGTTTTCAGTCCAACCTAGGTATCATCAGCTCGCTCGTAGAGCGGCGCGACTATATATTCAGCGACGCAGAAAACCATGCGAGCATCGTAGACGCATGCCGGTTGAGTTTTGCAAAAAAAATGCTGAGGTTCGAGCACAACAACATGGAAGCTCTCGAAGCCAAGCTGAAAAGAACCCCGGAAGACGCGGGAAAGCTTATCATCACGGATGGCGTGTTCAGTATGAGCGGCGACATCGCAAAGCTCCCAGAGCTTGTCGATCTTGCGAAAAAGTATAACGCGCGCCTCATGGTAGACGACGCACATGGTGTTGGAATGATAGGCGATTGTGGACGAGGCACAGCATCACACTTTGGGCTAGAAGACGAAGTAGACATTATCATGACCACATTCAGCAAATCGCTGGCGTCTCTTGGCGGATGCATGGCGGCAGACGAAGCTGTCATCAATTACGTCAAGCACAAATCCCGCCCGTTTATATTCAGCGCGTCAATACCGCCGGGAAACGCAGCCGCCGCGATGGAAGCGTTGCGCATCATGCAGGCAGAGCCGGAGCGTCAGAAAGACTTAATTGAGATTAGCAACTATATGCGCGCGAAACTAAAAGAGGCGGGCATACCGATTATCGAAGGAGAGACAGCGATAATTCCTGTATTCACTTACGATTTGAATCGTACTTTCCTTATAACAAAAATGCTGTTCGAAGCAGGCGTATACGTTAATCCGGTTATTCCGCCGGCAGTGAAAAACGGCGAATGTATGCTTCGCACCAGCTATACAGCAACGCACACGCACGAGCAAATGGACACAGCGGTAGAAATATTTAAGCATGTATTTGGCAAAGTGGACGAAGTTGCAGAGCAGATGGCCGAACAGATGCAGCAGCTGCCGGAACAAAAATGATTGCACACAAAAGAATATAAGCCGTATCAGCAATACCAGAAACGAGAATTATTTGTAATTTTGTGTTTGTCTGGTATATAATACTTTGTATGAAAACGTATGAGAAAAAGCCCGGTGAGATAACAGTTGGGATACCCAAAGCGCTATTATATTTTAAATACTATCATCTCTGGGAAAGCTTTTTTGAAACGCTGGGAATAAACTATATTGTTAGCCCGGATACGAACAGAGACATTTTGAACAAAGGAATCAACTACGCTGTAGACGAAGCATGTCTTTCTTCAAAAATCTATCTCGGGCATGTCGCATGGCTCGTTGGCAAGTGCGATTATATTTTGGTACCCAGAATTTCGAACCTTGGCAAATCCGGAAAGGTCTGCACCAAGTTTTACGCGATTTATGATGTGGTCAAAAGCACATTTACCGGAGATGACCTCAGGCTGCTAAATTATAATATCGACTCAAAAGACTCAGAAAACGAGCGCAACGCCTTTGTGAAAATGGGCGCAGCTTTGGGCAAGAAGAAATCTGCGTGTTTATACGCATATTTTATTGCCAAACTAACACAAAAAGCACAGCAGCATATAGTCAACAACGAGCAGCTGAAATTGTTTGAAAAAAGCGGTATAAAGATTCTGATTATTGCGCACAGATACACAGCGCTCGACAAATACATCGGAGAGCCAATCATCAGAATGCTGGAGAAAATGGGGACAACGCCAATCTTTGGACACGTGGTCAACACAAAAGAAGCGGTCGCCAGATCAGAGGAGATCAGCACCACGTTGCCTTGGCTTTTCAACAAAGAGCTGATAGGCGCACTGGCGATCTACAAAGAAAAAGTAGACGGTATCATATTGATGAGCACTTTCCCCTGCGGTCCGGATTCGCTGGTAAACGAAATCGTAATAAGGAAAATCAAAGACAAGCCTATACTCAACTTGATACTCGACGGACAGGAAGGCACAGCCGGACTCGAAACCAGACTAGAGAGTTTTATTGATATTATTATGTATAAAAGGAGCGATAAAATTGGGTGATATAAAAGCAACTTTCCCGCATCTTGGGAATTACTTTGTCCCGCTGGAGACTTTGTTTACCGCAGGGATAGGGGTAGATTATATTGTACCGCCGCCGGTTACAAACAGAACGCTTTCGCTCGGCGCTCGGCACAGCCCGGATTTTGTTTGCACGCCGTTCAAATACAATCTAGGCAACTACATAGAATCTCTTGAGGCAGGGGCAAACACACTGATTCAGGTGGGCGGCGCGTGCAGGCTCGATTATTTCGGCGAGCTGCACGAACTGATACTCAAGGACTTAGGCTACAAATTTAAGTTCATTAATATTGGAAGTACAAAGCTGACTAAGCCGCTTACTTTTTATAATATACTTAAAGAAATAAACCCTGATATGACTCTAAAGACCATAGGCAGAATTTTGCCGGTTGTACTAAAGATGATTCAGTATATCGACGAAGCGGAGGATTTCATCAGAAAAAATATCGGTTTCGAAAAGAACTCCGGCGAGTTTGACGAGGCGCACCAACTTTTTTTGCAGGAGATGAGAAGCATACGAACAAAAAAAGAGCTCAACAGCTACTTCGATAAGCACATGGATATTTTTAAATCGATTGAGGTAGACAAACCCAAAAAGCCTTTGCGTGTCGGGGTTATTGGCGAATACTACACAATCATGGTGCCGTTCAGCAACCACTTTATCGAGAAGGAACTCGCAAATATGGGGATTGTGATAGACAGATGGATGAACTTAACGAACTCTGTTATACACGACTATCGACCGCAGGCCAAAGAACACATCAAGAACTACGCGACTTTTGACATGGGCGCTACTTGCATGTACACCATTGACAAAGCGCTGGAGTTCGCCAAAAAGAGTTACGACGGTATTATTCACGTGAAATCGTTTGGGTGCACGCCGGAAACGGATGCAATACCAGTGCTGCAAAATATCAGCGCAGACTACAAAATCCCGATACTATACTTCAGCTTCGACTCGCAGACGAGCGAAATTGGCATAAAAACAAGGCTGGAAGCTTTTTACGACATGATTATAATGAGGAAGGAAGCAGTATGAGCAAAAAATTATATCTTGGACTCGATATTGGATCTGTATCAACAAAAGGCGTCGTGATAGACGAGCAAAATAATATTTTGGCCAGTGAATACATTTGGACAGAAGGGGACCCTATCGGTGCCGTAAAAAAACTGCTGCCGATATTCAAGCAGCAGCTAATCGGCCGCGATTACACCATTACTGCGGTGGGGGTAACGGGAAGCGCAAGAAAACTAATCGGCGTGATTACCGGCGCAGCGATTGTCAAGAACGAGATTACCGCGCATGCAATCGGCACGATGTCGCTATACCCGGATGTGCGGACGATATTCGAAATTGGCGGACAGGATTCTAAAATTATACTCATAGAAAACGGCTTTGTTACCGACTACGCGATGAATACGCTCTGCGCAGCGGGCACAGGAGCGTTTCTTTCGAGTCAAGCGCAAAGGCTTGGTGTGAAGGTCGAGGATTTCGGAGAGATTGCGCTCACATCCAAAAAGCCGACACCCATCGCGGCACGCTGCACCGTTTTTGCAGAATCAGATATCGTGCACAAAGCGCAGATGGGGCACAAAAAGCAAGACATAATTGCAGGACTTTGCAAAGCCGTGGTCGCAAACTATCTAAACAACGTAGGCAAAGGCAAAAAAATTACTCCGCCCATTGTTTTTCAAGGAGGAGTCAGCAAGAACTTTGGCGTAATAAAAGCTTTTGAAGAAGCTGTAGAAAACGAGATTACCGTGGACGAAAACAGTCATCTCATCGGGGCACTCGGAGTCGCGATACTCGCTAGAAAAACTAGGAAGGAAGGCGACTTCAAATTCGATATCGCAGACATCGAATTTGTCACGCGCGGCGTAGAGTGCGGCAAGTGCAGCAACAACTGCGAAATAATATGCATCTATCAAGAGGACAAACTGATTGATGCTTGGGGCAACAAGTGTGATAAGGGCGCAATAAGAACGTAGAATGACATTATACATTAAATATAAGTGATTATTGATTTGGCTGAGAAGCAATCACTTTTGATCTTTGAACCCTTGTCTAAAGACAGAAAATTCTCCGGTTTCCGTATCAAGCTCATATATATTGAAATTGGTTCTTATATCAAAAGGGTCATAACGGGTAGCAAGGTTAATCGTTATCGACCCCTCCTCTCCGCTGGTGATTCTGTGAAAAACGCCGCGTGGCCAAACGAGTATAGAGCTCCCAAGGCACACCAGCTCATCGTTTTTGTAAACGCAGTCAGCAGCAATTTTGAAAGACTCAACTTTTCCGTGCGCTTTCGTATATATATTTGCACATTTCTTTCGCCCTGCAAAACAAGCAAATTATCGTCCTGGCTAGGATGCATATACCATGTTCTCGCGTTTTTATCATTCATACCCGGCGAAATCGCACCCGGTTGGTGCAGCACTTTATCTACCTCATCAACTCTAGGCAGCTTATCGCCGGCAATCACCATAAACTCAACATCGGGTATTTTTCTAAACTCGTCAATTGAAATGATTGTATACAGTCCTTTTGCTTCATCGATAATTCTTCCCACGATTAGCCTCCTTCAATAAATTTGTATTATTATACCATTATACAAATATCTATACAAGTAAATGGAAACATTCGCCTGTATTGAGAGTACTTTCTTATTTGCACAATCATAATAAAGTTTTTTTTGATGAATTATTGATTTTTACGCTTTTTGTTGCAGGAGGTTAGCGACATGATGTCGAACTAAGCATGTATAGAATTAATATATAAATGAATATAAATAATACGTATTATCAAATGTGTATTGTTTATTTAGCTCGTTTCATCAAGATTTTTAATAAATGAAGGGAGAGAAACAATGATAAGATTAGGTATGCACACCGACAACTGGAGAACAATTAGCGGCAGCTTTGAGGCTGCCTGTGAATCTGCGGAAAAGTACAATCTTAAACATGTTGAGGCTGGCATTATTCATGGTCAGTACTTTATTCAAGCTATGGGGTACGAACCTTCACTATCGCTTGGGCAAAACCCACTGGCGATTCGGCGTTACTGCGATAGCAAGGGCTTGCAAATTTCGCAAATAGACGGGTCATATCCTATGATGGGCGTTGATGGTGCCACGTTTGGAGTTCAGTATGTACAGCAGTCTATCAGGTTTGCGAGAGAACTCGGGTGTCCAAAGGTGGACACAACTGATAGCGGCGGCGCATCAAAAGCACTCTCTAAAGACGAGGTTTTCAAGATTACGGTACAAAACTATACCGAGTGTCTAAAATGGGCAGAGGACTATGGCATAGTAATCAATATCGAGCCGCATGGTCCATACACTGGTGATGAAGAGTTCATGACGAAACTTTTTGAACATTTTGATTCTGAGTATCTGCGATTCAACATGGACACCGGCAATGCGTTTATAATGGGCAAAGAGCCGCTAGATTACATGAAAGTATTCAGAAAGTATCTGACCCATTGCCATATCAAGGACGTTAGCGAGGATCTCGCAGCGCTTGTAAGAGGCGAAGAGTCGGGCATCGCATGCAGTGAAGTAGCGATTGGAGAAGGTGTCAACGCAGATAACATAAAGGTTTGCATGGAATACCTTATCGAAACAGACTGGGACGGCGACATCTCAATAGAGTGCGCAGGAACTGACGATAAAATTGGCGCAAGTGTCGAATACCTCAGAGGTATTATCGAATAAAATAGCGGTAAAACGGAGCCACTAACGGTTGGCGGTGGCTCTTTTTTTACACTGAATAAGTGAAACGGCGGTGAAGGATATTTGAGCGATATTTGATTGCTCAATAATGAAAAACTATATATTAAGGACGCTAGCGCGCCGGCTGATTTCTTCGCACCATGATGGCAAATAATGGAGGATCAAGGATTTGTAACACTGTAGACACCGAGAGAAGGAAAAAACAGTAAACAAAACCGTTATCGCCATCTGAATCTTTTTTTTAAGTGTTGAAATAATGATTGAAAAGGGTTATAATTTAGTAGAAATATTGAGTGTATGAAGAATGTGAAAAGACAGGGTGTTTCTGCAATATACGGGGTGCACATCAAGTGCTATGCAAGAGATGGTTTAAAATCGTTGCTCGATATGACTTCAAAACAGAATATCCGACAAACCACCTGTGGCTGATTGAGATGCGCAACGAACTTATAATAAGACCTATATAGCGTATGGTTACATCAATGAGGGTGAAATGATTAAGGTTTTTTATGACAATGTAATAACACGAGCTTACAAACCAATCTGTTTCTTTAAGTGAAAAGATGGGGAGATTTATAGTGACATAGTCATTTATAATAATGCTAGTAGTTGGAAGTTAGAAATATTTGATTAACAGGAGGGAAGAAAGTGCAGAAAGAGTTAATTCTCGAGATGAAAGGTATAAAGAAGTCTTTTCCGGGCGTAGATGTATTTGATGATTTTAATTTTGATTTGAGAAGAGGAGAAATCCACTGTATCTGCGGCGAAAACGGCGCGGGTAAATCTACGCTGATTAAGATGCTTTCAGGAGCTTATACGCCTGACAAGGGAACAAGAACTATCGATGGTCAAAGCATCGAAGTTATGACACCTCGCAGCGCGATGAAGCTTGGGATTCAAACGATCTATCAAGAGCACAACTTGTACCCGCTTTTGACGGTATACGAGAATCTGTTTGCAGGTAACGAAATCGGTGCCGGACCAATGGTAAACAAAGCCAAGATGGTCGAAAAAACAAAAGAGGTATTAGCATTTTTGCATTCTGATACTTCGCCGTTTGAAATCGTCGGTGCACTTGGCAGCGGTGAGCAAAAAGTAATCGAGATAGCGAGAGCTTTCATCGAAGAGTCAAAGATTATGATACTCGATGAGCCGACCGCGTCGTTCAGCAAGAAGGAGATTGCGCATTTGCTCGGCATTATTAAAAAGCTTGCAGCCGAAGGTATCAGCATAATATACATTTCACATCATCTCGATGAAGTGTTCAAGATTGCAGATCGGGTTACGGTTATTCGTGACGGCGAAAAAATAAACACATACGAAATCGACGAGCTGACCGAGCAGCAGTTGATAAGAGACATGGTGGGTAGAGACGTTTCGGCGTTCTATAAAAGAGAAGAAGCGCAAATCGGCGAAGTAGTGTTCGAAGCCATAAACATGTCCGGCAACGGAGTAATAAACGCTTCTCTGGAAGTTCGCTCAGGCGAGCTGCTTGGAATTGCCGGTATGGTCGGCTCAGGCAGAACAGAACTTGCAGAGTTGTTGTTTGGTGTTGCGCATGCTGATTCCGGCGAGATAAAGATTAACGGTAAAGTGGTCAAAATCAAAACGCCTATGGATGCAATCGCCAATCATATGTGTTTTATTACAGAAGACAGACAGGCATCTGGTCTTTTTCTAATACATTCAATCGCCCAAAATACTGTTATAGCGAGCTACGCAAAATCGCGGCAGCCGTTCGCGACTCCGGCAGATGACGTCAAGCTTGCAAAGAAATATGTCAAGGCGATGAATGTCATAACACCCAGCGTATTTCAAAAAGCGATGTTTTTATCGGGCGGAAATCAGCAAAAGGTTGTACTCGCAAAATGGTTTGCAACCGTTGGAGATATATTCATCTTTGATGAACCCACAAGAGGCATCGATGTTGGTGCAAAAGAAGAAATATACAAAATCATGACGGGTCTGCTGCAAGAAGGCAAATGCGTTATTATGATCTCTTCAGACATGCCGGAGCTTATCGCCATGAGTGATCGAATTATGGTAATGCGCGGTGGTAAAATGGTGGCAGAGATTGACAAAAAAGTAGACATAAATGAAGAAAATATATTGAATCATTCAATTGGAGGTAGCTTGTAATGGAGAAGAAAACAAATAGCAGCAGGGTTAAATCGGCTAACCCTATAAATAGATTATGGCAGCATGATAATACGCCGATATTTATTGTTTTAGTATTGGTTATAGTAGCTGTAATTGCAATAGAATGGGTACAAAAGGGCAGCTTGCTGGATGTAAGATTTGTTTCTGGTATGAACGTTTCAAACGTACTGTTGCAAGTGGCCGTTACCGGTATATTTGCACTCAGTATGACGATGGTTATGATATCCGGCGGGATAGACCTTTCCATTGGCTGGATGATGTGTTTTTTGGGCACGGCATTTGCCTACCTAATTCGATTTACCGGTATGGCGGAAGGCATAGTTGTAATAATAATAGTTGTTCTTGCCATTGGTTTCCAGTTGCTTATGGGTCTTATAATATCTCGAACTAAACTGGAACCGTTTATCATATCGCTCGGATTCATGAGTATTTACAGAGGGTTTACCTACTTGATTACAAACGGTCGAGAAATCACAATAAAAGGGCAATTTGAATTTTTAGGAAGTGAAATAGTTAAAATTGGCGCCAATCTAGAACCAAAAGATCAGTTTTCACTGCGGGTGCCTATCATTTTATTTATACTATTGGTATTTTTAGTTTGGTTGGTTATGAAATACACCAAGTTTGGAAGACGAGTGTACGCTGTCGGCGGTAATGAAAACGCGGCATATCTGGCGGGAATAAATGTTAAAAACTTCAAACTGTTAATATACGGCATTAATGGACTATTCATTTCCATAGCTTCAATGACTATGCTTTCAAGGCTCGGTACAGGCAGCCCGATTATGGGGCTGGGTAAAGAAATTGACGTTATCGCTGCCGTAGTTGTCGGCGGCACAGCGCTTTCGGGCGGAAGAGGAAATATTTGGGGTACCTTTGTCGGTGTTCTATTGCTCGGAATATTGTCTAATGCACTGAACATTTTGGGAGTTGTGCCGCATTATCAATATATAATGAAAGGCATATTGATAATTGGAGCAGTACTTATTGGTTATTATAGCAGTCTGAGAACCGTTAAGAAAGCTAAAAGAAAAGCTTAGCGGTAGTAAGTCTGGTTAATAATAGCATCAGATTATTGATGCGAAAAATTACCTGTTGGTAAAAAAATTAGGAGGAAGAAAAATGAAGAAAATACTAGCAATTTTGTTGGCTTTAGCAATGGTGTTTGCGTTTGCAGCATGCACACCTACAGCTGACGTGCCTACGGACGAACCTGCGGACGAACCTGCGGAGGAAGTTGCAGACGAACCGGAAGAAGCACCAGAAGTAGAAATGGAAGAAGAAGTGGATAATGTTACAGGAAAAACTGTTGGATTTATCAACGCTGGACCTGATGACTATTATGCACAATTCGGCGACGCTTTCAAAGCTATCGGCGAAGCAGTTGGTCTAACTGTTATCGAAGTTAACTCTGACTATCTTCCAGAAAAAGAATTGTCAAATGTTCAGGACATGATTACTAATGGTGTTGACGCTATAGCTGTTATCACAGTTGGCGCAGCAGGATCTGCTGCATCAATTTCTGCAGCTCAGGATGCCGGCGTACCAATATTCTTTATCGCTGGCAGACCGGATCTTGATCCGGGCACAGACCTGACAGGCCACGTAACGGACAACTTCGTTATGATGGGATACCTGGTAGGACAATGGGTAGCTGAAAACTATTCTGACGCTCAATGCGTAAATATCCCTGGCTTCTTAGGCCAAGGACCGGCAGAAGGCGAAATCGTAGGATTTGACATGGCTCTTGAAGAAGCTGGCATGGCTCCGGCTATTATGACAGCAAGCTCAGAGTGGCAGAGACCTTTAGCTATTCCTATAGCTCAGGACTTAATTGCAGCAGGCACAGAGTTTGACGTACTGTTCGCATGTAACGAAGAAACATTCTTTGGCGTACAACAAGTATTCGAAGAGCTCGGCGTAACAGACAAAGTTATCGTTTCATGTAACGGTAAGGACAGCGCATGGCCAAATCTTATGGACGGCACTCTTGCAGCAACTGCTCCAAACCCACCATCATTGAACGCAGACCTTTGCATACAGCAGATTATTGCTCATTTCAATGGAACGCCATTCATCAAGTATCTGCAAATCGAGCCTCCGGGAGTTTTGACAGCTGACAACATAGACACAGCTATTCCTTGGACGGTATCAGACTATCTTGCAGGTCGTGCAGCAAACGAGTTCCAGTGGAAGCTTTCTGACTATGAGGCAGCTTACACAGCAAACATTGAGAAGTTTGAAATGTTTGACGCAAAACTGGCTGACTACCTAGCAACACACTAGAACACAATAAAGTTGAGGCTTGTCTTTTGGCAGGCCTCAGCAAAAACTTGGATATACCAGCAGGTATTCAAAGCAACAATTAAAAAAATATTTTAACTTTTAGTGATGGGACCCGAGATTTTCTTTGGGTTCCATCATAATGTTACGGAAAGGGCTTTTACTCATACCGGATGACATAAACCGTCTAGGTTTTGGGTATTTGATATTAGCAGTCGAAATTCACTCGGCAAAACAATATGAGAAATATAATAAGCAAAATTAATCCGGCAGCACATTGCCGAGAATATCTCGCACACGAGCAACCCGCCCCGGGTTTGATAAAGAGTTGATATAAATGAAAGAGAAGAAAAATACATCTAAAGACGAAAATAAACGCTTGGACAGCACAAGTGAAAATTTGGCTGCAGAAAAAGAATCACAGAAGCCTAAGGAAAACGAGCTGGAAGACCAAGATTCTAAGGACTGCCGAGACCACTGTATGCACTGCGGTTCTCACTGCATCTATCTAAAAAGGGATTAAAACAGGAGAAGAAACAAATGAATGATACAGACCCGCGCAAAGGAAAAACTACCATTAAATCAGAAAGACCATGGGGAGACATACACATGGTTGTCAGGAATCAGCGCTGCTCAGTAGACTTAACGCACATTCGTCCGGGTCACAGAGCGAGTCTACATTCGCACAACGTGCGTTTTGAGCTTTTTCATTTTCTGGACGATGGGGCATATCTCGAACTGGACGGCAAAGTTTTAAGACCAAAACCGCACGAGGAGTTTCTGATAGATCCGGGTACAGAACACAGATTTTGGGCGGTAGAAAGTGACTTTCGAATGCTTGTTGTTTGCTTTGGACAGTGGTCTGCAGAAGATCAAATCAGACACGAGGATGACTACGGACGCGAGGGGCAGGGGCTCAAAATCTAGCTGAATCGCAGCTTTTTTGCGAGCGCTAAAGAGCTTGCTGGTACAATATTCAAATGAATAACTAACGATTTTAAAGAGCGCATTTTTAATTAGTGCGCTCTTTCTTATAAAATATAAAAACACTCAACTTGAAGAGGAATACTTTAGAGAAATACGCCAAAGGTTTCGGCATCGAATGATAAAGTATCTGAGTAATCACATAGAACATAACAACTGCCCCATATAGAAGAAGACAAAACGATGTTGGAGCTTAAGAGTTTCGAGACAGAAAAGAGCACAATCAGCACAATAGAAGTATTGCATATGATACACAAAGGGAGGGTGAAGAAATTCCGGATGTTCTTTTTGAAGCACAGCTTATTGGCGATTTAACGGCAGATGCAGCATAAAAATTGAGTCTGCCGCGGCTTAGTTGCGTCTTCCGGTATTTTGCCATCTGAACCATAGTGTGAAAGCGGTTTGAACATTATTGACATTTTACAGTATCCACTGATATACTCAACATGAAATGCAACATATTTTCTGTTAATTACAACATGTTTCATAATATAGTTGGGCGGGAAAAATGAAGATTTTAATCATCGGATCAAACGGTCAGCTGGGCAGACAAATGCAGAAAACCTTATTGAAACGTAATCTTGAATTTGATGCTTTCGATTTGCCAAAGATAGATATTTGCGATATGCAGTCCGTTCAAAACATTTTGAATAAAGGCAGCTATAAAACAATCATTAATTGCGCGGCTTACACAAACGTTGACAGGGCAGAGTCCGACCATGAAGCCACATATAATGTCAATGCGCTGGGCCCTAGGAACATAGCAATGTTGTGCAAAGAATATGGTTTGGATTTGTTTCATATATCAACCGACTATGTTTTCTCTGGCAACCCTATCATTGAGAATGAGAAACCGCGGCCGTATATTGAGACAGACAGTTGTTCTCCGAATACCGCTTACGGAGAGACGAAGCTGGCGGGCGAGGAATTTATTAAGCAAAACCATGATCAATATTATATTCTGAGAACCGCGTGGCTTTACGGCGATGGGAAAAATTTTGTTAAAACAATGATTGACTTATCAAAGGACAGAAATGAACTGAATGTTGTGGACGACCAATACGGCTCTCCGACATCAACGGTTGATCTAGCTGAAACAATATTTGCGCTAATAGACTCAAGCAAGTACGGCATCTACCATGCCACATGCGAAGGGTTCTGCTCGTGGCATGATTTTGCAAAAAAGATTTTTGAATTAAGAGGAATTGACATTAAAGTGACTTCTGTTTCCAGCGAAGAATTTTTGGGGCCCGCAAAACGCCCAACGTGGTCCGTATTGGAAAATGCGAAACTAAAGGAGGCGGGAATGAATACTATGCGAGAATGGGGAGTTTCTCTAAAAGAGTATTTGGACAATCTAGATGAGTAGGCGGCGTTTATGAGAGGAATAATATTAGCAGGCGGATCGGGCACAAGGCTTTATCCGATTACAAAGGCAGTAACAAAACAGCTGTTGGCCGTATACGATAAGCCGATGGTTTATTACCCGCTCTCGGCATTAATGCTTGCGGGCATAAAAGATATTCTGATTATATCAACACCTGACGACTCGCCTTTGTATGAAAAACTTTTTGGCAGTGGATGCGAGCTTGGTATGAATTTTTCCTACGCTGTACAAAAAGCTCCAAACGGTTTGGCAGAAGCTTTTATAATAGGTGAAGAATTTATAGGCGATAAAAAGTGCGCACTGGTTCTTGGAGACAACATTTTTTACGGTCATGGTTTTTCTGAAAGTGTTCGAAAGGCAGCACAGCTTAATAGCGGCGCAGTCATATTTGGCTATTATGTGCATAATCCTCAAGCGTAC
>Ga0255443_1043_pt1 | contig 13190 bp, 12 predicted proteins | sample ANMaggSSYBR02D11_FD_182641 | JGI IMG/M metagenome (GOLD analysis project Ga0255443, IMG submission 182641) | Sediment cell enrichment communities from methane seep in Santa Monica Basin, California, United Staets - ANME aggregate JGI... | ecosystem: Environmental > Aquatic > Marine > Cold seeps >... | reverse complement strand
GTCCTTGGTGACAATATTAATCAAATTAATAACGTGCTTGCAGCAAAAGAGATGAAGATATCTGTATTGAGTACGGACATCACCACGCTTGAAACCGACCTTGATGTTCTTGAAACTGACCTTGACGTTGTGGAAACGCAAGTGGTAGTATATAAAGACAAGGTTACGGGGCTCGAAAACGAAAACGTTGACCTGTCGGTAAAAATGTCGACATCGTATCAAAGCAGTTTGCAGCAGCAAATAAACTTGCTCGAAACCGCGATTGGCGAGATGTCGCAGATCGAGTTTGCGAGCGGCAGCATCAATAACGGCGTTATACTGCTCGATTGGTTTGACGGCGGGAACGAAGTTTTTGCAAAGCGTGTACCTGTGCAGGTCATCGATGTGCAGACAGGGCTTAGCTTTTGGGTAGAGCGGTTTGGAGGCTGGTATCATGCAGACAGTCAGCCACTGAGCCAGGAAGACACTGCTGTTATGAAAAGTATCGTTGGGCAGTGGACGTGGGCAAGACGTGCAATCTGGGTAAAGATAGAAGGAAAGTATTACGCTGCTTCGATGCACTCAATGCCGCACTTGGCATCGCCAAACAGGAGCAATGGTTTCGACGGACATTTTTGTATTCATTTTTTCAAAAGCCGTGTACACGAAACCAACGAACCGTGTGAGGAGCACCAGGCTTGTGTTATAGAAGCGTTCTTGAACGCTGATAAACTTGTGCAATAATAATCTATTTAAGGAGAGAAAAAAATGGCGAACTTGAAAATTAGGAAAGATAGTCTCAACTCAAACGTTCCTGACACACTAATACCACTTGAAACAACGTTTACGGGGAGCGTTGAAACAAGCACCAGCATACGGATAGACGGAAGAATTAAGGGCAACGTAAACGCAAAAGGTGACGTAACGCTTGGACCAAAAGCTTTGATAGAAGGCGACGTTTTTGGAAGAGCCTTTAGCATTGCGGGAACGATTACGGGTAATGTTGTTTCGACGGGCGCTGTTTCGCTGCTGCCAAAAGCGCAGGTGCTTGGTGATATTGTGGCAAAAGCGCTCAGCATTGAGCTTGGGGCGAGCTATAGCGGCAAATGCATTGTTGGTGCTGTCGAAGGTGCGAAGATTAAGCCGAACGTCGCAGTAAACGAAACAACTGACAAAAGGCCCGCAGCCACCGGCAAGTAAAACGATTTTTTTGCAGCGCAGGGACAAGCGAAGTTATTTACTTAGCTTGTTCTTTGCTGCGTGCAGGTTTGCGGTGATGATTGCGCGCAGCGTTTTTTCTTCCTGCGGCGATAGAAGGCGCTTGGGGATGACAAAAGCCTGAAATTTTGCAATAAATAAATATATTCCGGTTTTTGATTCTGTGGCTTTGAAGATATCTGACCAAACTATTGAAGTATTACCGTATTCGCTGGACTGATGGATGCCGGTATTGTCGATAGTGTAATCGAATTCTGCTTGTATTATTTTATTAGAATAGTATCTTTTTTTGGATGACTTTTTTGAGAATAGTACCAAGAACCCTGAACCAAGTATAGCTGCAATCAAAGCGACAATGTATATAAAAAGAGGGTCACTAATATTGTCAAAAAGTATCACGAGTAAAACAGGTAAGACCAAAACCAGCGTTACTAAAGCTATAATCATTTGTTTTTTAGTAATGGCAAAATTATATGCGAGGAAATCTTCAAGTTCCAGTTTGATTCTTTTTTGAAATTCCATGTTAAGCCCCCTTTAAGTTGTCGCTATATATTATCAAATTACTATTTGTTTGCAAGTGGCAAGAGACAGCAGATAGCAAAAGCGGTTCCGTTATTTTGTGATTTGTGGTATGATATGCGATGAGGTGGGTTCGTCTGTGAGGAGACACAATGATCAAAAAGCTTGATACGCAATTAATACATATTTGGGAAGGTGAGACAAGACACTATGGTGCCAGTCAGTACTGGTTTAAGAAGAAGATACACGGGCTTAGCGGGTGCGGACCGGCGACGTCTGCGCTGATTTTGCGATATATGGCAGAGGCGTTCAGCGAGATGAGCGGTGCGCTTTATGAGCACGAGATGCCCGCAACCAAAGAAGACTTTACCGGGTTTATGCAGGACGTGAGAGAGTTTGTGAAGCCGGGTATGGGAGGGCTTACAGACCACAAGTTTTTTGCATCATCCACGATTGCTTTTGCAGAATCGAAGGGTGTGAAGTTGAAAAAGCAGAATGTGTCAACCAGCCTTAGCACAGGTGTGGCGTTTGGGTTTATAGAGCGCGCGATTGGCGAAGGATATATGCCGGCGCTGTTGATATTGCGCAATCCAAGCAAGGCACTTGACGAGTTTACTTGGCACTGGATGGGCATTACCGGTTATGATAACGAGAAAAAGGCGATATTTATATCGACGTACGGTGAAGAATATGAGCTTGTTTTTGAGGACGTTTGGAATCAGAACAAGCCGTATCGTGCCAACTGCGTATACTTTTTCCCTGAGCAGCAAGCAGCCGTGAATAAATAGTTTTTGGCCTTAAAAAGTTTTTGTATAAAACAGTTGACTATATGGTTGATTTGATATAGAATATCTCTTGCGTTCGTTTTTGACGCGGGGTAGAGCAGTCTGGTAGCTCGTCGGGCTCATAACCCGGAGGTCAGCGGTTCAAATCCGTTCCCCGCAACCATTTAAAAAACGCGTTTCGCCGGCCCATTATCGGCTGGCGTTTCGCCTATATGGCGGCGTGGCTCAGATGGCTAGAGCATTCGGTTCATACCCGGAGGGTCACTGGTTCGAATCCAGTCGCCGCTACCAAAAGAAAAACACACTGCGAAGTAGTGTGTTTTTCTTTTGGTAGCGGTGGTTTGATGAGAGCCAGTAAAAAAGCCGAGAATGAATCAGAATAATTAGCGAGACGAAGCTGCTTAAAGAGTACGGTACAGGACAAGAGAAGAGAAGCGACGGTTTGCCGTCTTCGAATCCTTTTTGATTTTGAGGGTTGGCGAGAACCAGTTAAAAGTCATAAAGAGGGCGTTTCTCTATACTATGCGAGTTATTTAAAGAGTAGATATATTGGTCAATAAATGCTACACTTAGATAAACTATACTACATGGAGGCGGGGACATGAAGATAAAACTACTGCCAATACTGATTATACTGATGCTCGCTTTTTCGGGCTGCGGAATGGTAAAACAAACTGTTTCCGTTTCGACCACCGACAGCGCAGCCGCGACAGTGGCACCAGAACCGGAAGACGAGCCTGCGCCGTCACCGGTGGCTGAACCTACGCCCGAAAGCACTGACGAGTCTTCGGATGTTGAGGATGCCGATGTGACCGGCGCGGACAGCGATACTGATGTAAGCGAAACCCCTTATGAAAGAGAGGCAAAGAGAGATTTGCTGGCGTTGATGATGGCATATCCTAATCAAATTATGGATTTGGAAAAAGGGGAGGATGGCTTAATATACGTTGTAATGAGTTCTGGGTGCAAAATTGTATACGACGATATGCAGAGCAAGAGCTTCGAAGAAAAGCTTGACGGCGCGGATCTTTCCGATACGATGGAGCTTGCTTATCCGTTAGAAGATATTGATACGCTCATGGAGGGCGATTTTGACCCGGGCAGATTTCGCAATTATGACTTTTTGATGGATGTTTACGGAGATTCTGAAACTACAGTTGAAGCAAACCTGCAAAGTGTTGAGGCGGGACCCGAAACTTGCCTGTTCAATGGAAAGAACGGCGCAGCAGGAGCTCTGACTGCAGTGTTCTTCGAGCTGTCGGATATCATTCGCAGCGACAGCACAATTTCCGAATTTGTATATCCGATGAGTGGGACATACAATTATAGAGTTATCGCCGGCACAGAGCGATTGAGCCCTCATGCTTTCGCTATTGCAATCGATTTGAAAAACGACATAACCGACTATTGGAGAGAGGCAACGAGGGAGCAGGGGCAGACGAGGCTGGATGTATTCCCGAAAGAGATTGTTAGGATTTTTGAAGAAAACGGCTTTATATGGGGCGGGAAATGGGCGCACTTTGACTTGCTGCATTTCGAATACAGACCAGAGCTGATAATAAAGGCTGAATATTATACGGAGCAGGAGGACGGTCAAATCTGGTATCAGGGATATCCGCAAACAAATGAAACTTTTGAGTTTATAGAGATAATAGAAATGGTGTTTGCTGATAACTAAGCGATTTACAGAGGGGCTATATGAAGTTTTTCACGAGATATTACAAGCAATTGTATTTCATTAATATTTATATTGTTTGTTAACCTTGTGTTAGTTGCGAGAGAACAAGGAGAACGAGAGAAGATTGAACGATTCAAACCGGCGGAGGCGCGTCGGGAGAATAAGCATGTAAAAATACAATGCGCAAAGGAGTTTGTATGGGCAAGAATCGCAATGTTTTGCAGCAGGAGCGCAGCTTTTTCCGCGAGTCGCTGCATTTGGTGGGCCAGTATTTTAAGTCGAGGCTGCTCTTATCGCTGATATTCACGGTGGTATGCTGGCTTGTGATGTGGCTGCTGCTCGATCTGAAGGGCGCTGTTCCCGTCAGCATCATGATTGGGCTGTTTAATCTGGTGCCGTATATCGGACCGATTGTCGCGATGATAGTGACAGCGATTGTGGTGGTGTTTCAAGACCCTATGGACGTGCTTTGGATGACGATATTGCAGTTTGGCTTGCAGATTATCGACTCTGTGCTTCTCTCGCCCCTGATGCTCGGAAAAAGCATGGGGCTGCACCCTGTTGTGGTGTTTGTGGCCATATTCATCGGCGGCAGTGTGTTTGGCGTTTTGGGTATGATTATTGCAACACCGGTGGCGGCAATTGCGGCGCTGACCGTGCGAAGGATACACAAACGCCTTGCGCAAAAGTACGAGCCGATTTTGCCGGAAGGAAGCGGGGAGCAGAGCGGTGACGACAACAATAAAGATTCCTCGACAGGCTCGGAATGACAAACAGTATTATGAAAAAAGTCAGGCTAACGTGTGTGTTAACCTGACTTTTATTATGTCGTTTCTATAACGTTTTGTTAAGTGGTTATACCACCATAAATGAACAGGAAGATGCCGACAGCGAGCACGATGCACGCCATGACCAAGCAGATTTTGGCGGCTGTCTCGTCCTCCATTTTTTTGCCGAGTTTCATCTTAACGAGCTTAAGCAGCCCCGGAGATTTTTTAATCCCTCCAAAGTATCCTACCAACACGGCATACACCACACATGCTATGCCTCCGAGTAAAAATCCAAGTCCCATAATAGTTCTCCTTTCAATATAAGTATTATTGCAGCTGATACATATCTATTCGACTTTGATCAGCTAAGTCCCTTTCGTATTTTAGGCTTTGCTAAGAAATATACCGCCAGCGAGAGCGCAAGCACCATGCCTGTGCAAAACAGTACTGTCGGCCAGTCTGCCGTTTTGGACAGTATCATGTCGTTTGCTTTGTATGCCCAGTAGAACGGGCTCCAGTACATTGTCCACTGCCATTTGTCGGACAGAAGCTCGTAACCGACGATGGAGCCTGCAATCGGCAGAAACACCATTTTGACGTTGGTGGCGGCTTCGATAATATCGTCGCTGGCAAGCCCCTGCACAAACCCGATGATGAGGCTTAATATCATTGAAGTGACACCGACCAAGATAATCATAAACCAGTTGATGTCGTAGTAGCCCGTGATGAACAGTGAGATGATAATGCTGACCATCGAGACCAGACCGCCCGTCATGCTTTTGCCGATGACAAACCCTGTCTGCGACAACGGCGTGACGTTCAGCGCGTTGATTGTGTTCTCCGATTTTTCGGTCACGATACTGAGTGCAATCAGCATACCGGCAAGCATGACCGTCATAGAAATCAGCATGTTGACAAGCTTTGTTTTTAGCGGCGGGACAGTTCTCTCGAAAGACATTATGGAGGCGTTCGTGTCCTCTGAAGACGCGTCGGTGTCATACAGCGATTGCAGCATGACGGCATACGTCTCTATTATCTCGTGCTCATCGCCCTGCAATATGACCTCATAGCTGTTGCCCGTTGGCGCTATGGCCGCGATATCGTCGCGTTTGTTTACACGGCGCTCCAGTTCGTCCACGTTGTCAAAAAGCTCTACCTTTGCAAACTGCTCCATGAATTCTATGTGCTCAGTGTCATCGCTCCTCAGCATAGCGAGGTTGACCGTGGTGTCATTGAGTCCGGGTGCAAAAAGTGTGATTGCTATCGCCATTAGAATCGGCATAACGATTATATATATCGCCATCGACTCTCTTTTTGTTGATTTTATATCCCTTAGGAATATTCGAAATATTTTCTTTAACATAGTCTACCTCCTACACTGTAAGCGTTTTCTTGAATCTGAAGTTCGCAAGCAGGAATATAATAATTCCGGCGGCAAGGAATATCCCGGTGTACATGAGCACGTAGCCAGTATCCCCGTTTGATACAAGAATTTCCTTGTAGCCCTGCAGTATCGGGTAGGTCGGGAAGAACCGCAGCCAAAGAGGGTCAAAGCTTGGAATAAAGTACGAAAACGCTGGCATCATGAGAACAATCATCAATCCGTACATGAGACCGAACGACTTTGATATGCTGTCAAAAAAGCTTGCCGAAAGCAGACCAAGCGCCGCGAAAGTGAATGTCGTAATCAGCAGGAACGGATAGAACAGCAAATAGTTTGGCTGTGCTCCCATTATCGGTATCATTATGATGGTTGATGAAAAGACAACAGTTGTCATTATAATCATCGTTTTGCTCAAGAGATACTTCCATACGGATGACGGGGTTACCGCAAACGCTTTTATTACGCCTTCGTCCTTGTCAAGGAAGATATACGCCATTACAATGAAGAAGCCCATAAGCGATCCGGTAAATGTGAGAAAAACAGGGATCAAATTCTGCCGGTTGTTTAGGTTGGTAAAGCTGCCGAGCGAGCGTACCTCTATCGCTTTCGAAGCCTCTTCCAGCTCGTCAAGCGAGCCGAGGTTGAGCACGGACAGAAGGTCTACCATCCGTTCGGTTTCAAACCCCTGCAGATAGTATTTGTACGAGAGCTCTCCCGTATTGGTAAGGCCCAAAACTGCGCCGACATACTTTTGGTCGTAGAGCACCCTGATGAGGTCCTCTTCGGCATCAAAAAAGTATGCCGTGGAAGCAAGCTCTTTTGTTTTGGGGTCAAGGTTCTCAAGAGTGCTTACCATTACTGTTTGCTCCTCGTCAAAATCGTATTTAATGATTTCGTCTGTCTGTTTATTCGTGACCTCGAAACTATTCGGCTTTAGAACAAACTCGGTATCATCCGCCCACCTTGCAGTACCTTCGCTTATGCCGGTATCAATCATAGCCTGCGTAAATTGCGCCGGAAGGTCGCTGCTAAGATATTCTTTTTGTCTGCTGACCGGGTTTTCATTAACCGCAAGCAAAAGCACCAGCAGTAAAATTACAGCAAAGCTCGTTTCGATATAGAAATAGAAACCTCTGGCGGCAATTTTCATCTCTTTGATGTAACTGCTTATCAGCTTCATACTATACAAGCCCCCTTCCGGTCACTTCGATGAATATTTCTTCGAGCGTTGCTTCTTTGCTGTGCATGGTTTGTATGTCATAATTCGCTACAATCTCGCCGATGCGCTTTTTGTCCTGCTCATCAACCGTCTTCAGAGTCTCTTTTACCGCTTTATTTTCTTTGACGTATTCGATGTCAATCAGCTTTTTACCGTACTTAATCTTAAGATTTTTCGGCGTGTCAATCAGATGGATTTCGCCGTCGATGATGAACGCAACCCTGTCGCACAGCTCGTCCGCGATGTACATATTGTGTGTGGTCAAAAATGACGTGGTGCCTTTTGCTGCGCGGTCGCGGATGATGTCTTTGATGGTCGCGGCAATGGCGGGGTCTAGCCCGGTTGTAGGCTCGTCAAGGAACCACAATTCGGGGTTGTTGAGCATCGAGCGCGCAAACGTCAAACGATGTTTCATGCCTTTGGAGAATTCGCCGGCGCGCACCTTTTCTTTGCCTTCGAGCCCGACAAGCGCAATCAGCTCGTCCGGGTCGCGCGTAGGCACGTCAAACAGCTTTGCGTAGAACTTGAGGTTCTCTTTTGCGATCAGCTTGCCGTAAACGTTGGATTCCTCGAATGACACGCCGATTTTGTTGAAACGTTCGTTATGCACTTTTTTAAGGTCGAAACCTCCAACAGTGACCTCGCCCTGCTGTAACTTCAGCAATCCGGTGAGTATGTTCTGAGTTGTGGATTTGCCTGCGCCCGAAGGCCCGAGAAACCCAAAAGTTTCTCCCTTTGCAACCTCGAAGCTGATGTTGTTTACTGCGAGGTTGTCGTCTTTGTTGTACGAATAAGACAAGTTTTTGACCGAAATCATACCGTGTATCCTCCTAAATAATTTATTAATAGAATGCTTTTTTTAATACATCCACATACGCATCAAGCTCTGCTGCGATTTTGAAAAAATCGAGACGCTTTATGCCTTTCATTGTGTGCAGCTGCTCTTCTGAATATTTCTCCAGTGACCAGCGTATGATATTGATGCTTTTGTCGGTGCTGGTTTGGTCGGAAAATTTGCTATAGTCTATATTGTGGGAATATAGTTTTCCTATGATGCTGCCGACGTCTACGCCGTACTTTTCGTACATGCTAACAATCTCATCAATACTCTTAGCGTTGTTATTTTCAATCACGTTGTATATAAAATTAATCATATTTGGATACGCTTTTTGAAGCTTCATCTTGCAGATAACCGACTGTTTTATTCTTTCGAAGATATCAGTCTGCTCCCAATCGATTTGGCTCGTCATTTTATCGGAAAGCGTATTTAGGACAAATTCGACCAACTTTTCATAAAGGTCTTTTTTGCTGCCAAAATAGTGGAAAAGTAGACCTTTGGAAATACCGGCGTTTTTTACGATATTGTTGGTCGAAGCTTTTTCGTATGGATATTTGGCAAACTCGTCGATTGCGCTGTTGATGATCCGAGCTCTCTTTTCTTCATCCATGTTTACTAGGATTTCCAGCATAACAGTTTCTCCAATCGCGCTGTATAGACCAGTGTGGTCAATGTCATAATACACGAATTGACCACATAAATCAATAGAGTTTTATAAGTATTTTTTTCGCGCATATGCGCTTGACAATTTTGCTGATACGGGTATATAATTACTATGCAGCGGATTGACCGCGTTGGTCAGTCGACAACTGAATAGTGTTGTGGTCGATTTTATGTTTGGAGGGATTTTTATGACAAACGCAAATAAAGTAGGCAATAACAGCGAGCAGGGCACCTTGCGGGAGAGGGCAATCATTGCCGCGGTAAACAAAGCAGTAAAATATCTTAAAAAAGATCCGGACAAAAACTTTCAAAAATTAATCAAACTAAGCAAACCGTTTATAGGAACAAAGCATTACAAACATGGCAGTGAGCTTGTGACCAAAATTTGGGAAGAGAAGGACGGTGCCGGGTATCATATGATTTTGCGCGCGATTAACGAGCTTGACCAAGGGGTGCTGGATAATCTCGTTAATTCGTTTATGATTAAGGGCGCGCTGAAAGCGTCGGCATATCAGGACACATTGCGGGAAAAGCACGGCATTAATATACCTTGGACGCTGCTGATTGATCCGACAACAGCGTGTAATCTAAGCTGTAAAGGCTGCTGGGCGGCAGAATATGACAAGCATCAAAATCTAAGCTTTGACGAACTAGACAGCATCATCAGCCAAGGCAAAGATATGGGCACGCACTTCTTCATATACTCCGGCGGAGAGCCGTTGATTAGAAAAAAGGATTTGCTGAAACTGGCAGAAAAACATCAGGACTGTATGTTTATGGCGTTTACAAACGGAACGCTGATTGACGAGGAGTTTGCAAAAGAGCTTCATCGCGTTGGCAACTTTGGTTTTGCGTTCAGTATCGAAGGGTTTGGCGATTATACGGACGACAGACGCGGCGAAGGAGTGTTTGATAAAGTAATAGAGGCGATGGATCTCCTTAAAAAGTACGGCATTGTTTTTGGATTTTCTGCGTGTTATACATCGCAGAACTATAAGGCTGTCGGATCGGACGAATTTTTCAATTTTATGATGGAAAAAGGGTGTTTGTTCTCCTGGCTGTTCACGTATATACCAATCGGGAAAAACGCCATACCTGAGCTTATGGTTACGCCGGAGCAGCGCGAATACATGTATTATTATGTGAACGATGCAAGGAAGCGCATGCCGATGTTTATAATGGATTTTTGGAACGATGGGATGCATGTGGACGGATGCGTTGCGGGCGGCAGAAAATATCTGCACATTAATGCGAACGGAGACGTTGAACCGTGCGCCTTCATTCATTATTCGGGCGCGAATATAAAGGATATGCCGCTTGTTGAGGCGATAAAGCAGCCGTTGTTTTTGGAATACCGAAAGAATCAGCCGTTTAACAAAAACCATTTGAGACCTTGTCCGCTGCTCGATAATCCGGAGAAACTGCGGGAAATGGTGCAAAAATCCGGCGCTGTGTCAACACAGCCGGTTGACAAAGAGGATGTAGCAGATTTGACGAGCAAAACGATGCTTCGCTCTAAGGAGTGGGCGGCGGTGGCGGATAAGCTTTGGGAGCAGCATCATATGCGTATGTGATGCGCAGACCTGTTTTAGATATGATTAAAAAACACATCATTTTTGATGTGTTTTTATCAATTGCGCTGAGACAACTAAGGTGAGAATTGGTGACAGCACATGGTGATATAAGAGCTTTTGTGAAAACTGCGAGTCGCAGAAATGTATAAAAGAAGAGTGTATATAGAGCATAGACGACTTTGCGGGAGCGCGTTTTCGCATCACAAAAATTAAGCGCAAAAGAACATATTAGTTAAAATTTGTGATAGCTCTTTTATTTATACGGCATAGCTGATATAATCTTAGGATAAAAAACAATTTGTGAAGGAGTATCTTTTGAAAATTGTGATTGTTGGCAGCGGAAACGTTGGATATCATCTGGCGGCGTTGTTGGTGGACGAAGGGCACGATATCGTGGTGATTGATAACCACACCGAAACGCTGGAGAAGCTGGTGGAAGTGCTCGATATAAAAGGTGTGCACGGAAACGGTTCGTATCTTGATGTGCAGATGGAAGCGGATGTGCCAAACGCCGATTTGGTAATCGCAGTTGCACAACGTGACGAGATCAATATGCTGTGCTGCCTGCTGGCAAAAAAGCTTGGTGCAAAGCACACGATTGCGCGCGTGAGAAACCTTGAGTATTCGCGGCAGTTGCATTTGCTGAAAGATGAGCTTGGCCTTAGCATGTCGATTAACCCGGAGCTTGCCGCGGCGAGTGAGATTGCACGTATATTGAAGTTCCCTTCGGCGTTGAAGATTGATACGCTTGCAAAAGGGCGTGTGGAGCTTGTGCATTTTAAACTGGCCAAGGACAACCCGCTGGTCAATCATAGTTTGCTCGAAATAAGCAACAAGTTTTCTCACAAGATATTGATATCCGCCGTTGAGAGAAACGGAGAGGTGGATATGCCAACGGGAAATTACGTGCTTGCCGCAGGAGACAAAGTGCATATTATTGGCAAGCTGCAAGACATTACAAAGTTTTTCAAGAGCCTTGGGCTGTTTATTCCAAAGGCAAAATATGTGCTGATTGTGGGTGGCGGACAAATCGCGTTCTATTTGGCGCAGCAGATTTTGACCATGGGGATGCAGGTCAAAATTATCGAGAGCGACCGAAAAAGATGTCTTGAACTTTGCGAGTCTTTGCCGGCGGCAACCATTATAAATTCTGACGGAACAAACCAAGACGTGCTGATGGAAGAAAAGCTGCAAAGTGCGGACTCGTTTATCGCGCTGACAGAGAGCGACGAAGCGAATTTGATAATTTCAATGTTTGCGAAATCCAAGGGCGTTGCAAAGGTTATCACTAAAATTAATCGGTCGAAATATATGAACGTGATGCAAAAGCTTGAGATTGACAGCTTTATCAGTCAGCACTTGATTACGTCAAATACGATTGCGCGATATGTGCGTGCGATGCAAAACACCGTGGGCAGCGGAGTCGAAACACTCTATAAGTTTGTGAACGACAAAGCAGAGGCAATCGAGTTTATTGCAACGGGAAACACGCGGCATATCTATGAGCGCCTAAGGGATTTGAAGCTGAAAAAAAACTTGTTGATTGCGGCGCTTGTGCGCAAAGGCAATGTTATTATACCGGACGGTAACAGCAAGATTATGCCGGGCGACAACGTGATTGTGGTTACGACAAACAAGAAGCTTAACGACTTAGACGATATTTTTGCGCTGCGTGCGAGCAAGCCAAATGCAAAGGCTTAGGATGATTTATGAACTTTAAAATGATCTCATACATACTCGGGTTTGTGCTTAAAATTGAGGCTGCCCTTATGGGGCTGTCCTTAATGGTGGCGCTTATTTATGGCGAGCAGAGCGCAATAGCAATCGGTATAACAATGGCGATTACTTTTGTAGTTGGGCTGGCGCTTGGGTGGAGAAAACCGCATACCAAAAGCATACGTGTCAAAGAAGGGCTGATTACCGTTGCGCTCTCTTGGATTGTTATGTCGCTGCTTGGTACGCTGCCGTTTTATATCAGCGGCGCAATTCCTTCATACCTCGATGGTTTTTTTGAGGTGGTTTCGGGGTTCACGACAACCGGGGCGAGCATACTTACCGATATAGAAAGCCTGCCAAAGGGTATACTGTTCTGGCGAAGCTTTACGCATTGGCTTGGCGGCATGGGGATACTCGTTTTTGTGCTTGCGCTTTTGCCAATGTCGACAGGGCATTTTTTGCACATCATGCGCGCAGAGAGCCCGGGGCCCGAGACGAGCAAACTTGTGCCGAATATGGCAAAGACAGCAAAGATACTCTATGCGATATATATTGGCATAACGGTGGTCGAAATTATTGCGTTGATGATTGCCGGGATGTCGCTGTATGACGCTTCTGTTCATGCATTTGGAACGGCTGGCACAGGCGGATTCTCTGTCCGCAGCGCCAGCATCGGCGCATACGACAGTGTTGCGGTGGATGTGATTATCACCGTGTTTATGATTATGTTTGGTGTCAACTTTTCGCTGTACTATCTGCTTCTTGCAAAGAAATTTAAGGAAATTTGGAAGAGCGAAGAGCTGCGTATATACATAGGTGTCATCATCGCTTGTATTGCGGTTGTCAC
>Ga0255443_1042_pt1 | contig 13227 bp, 11 predicted proteins | sample ANMaggSSYBR02D11_FD_182641 | JGI IMG/M metagenome (GOLD analysis project Ga0255443, IMG submission 182641) | Sediment cell enrichment communities from methane seep in Santa Monica Basin, California, United Staets - ANME aggregate JGI... | ecosystem: Environmental > Aquatic > Marine > Cold seeps >... | reverse complement strand
TGATGATGACTCCGAGATAATTTTGATCTTGTTTGCTTGTGATTAGTTCATACGCTTCTTTGGCATGTTCGATTGGGAAGCGGTGAGTGATAAGAGATGCAACATCCAGCTTGTTTTGTTGTAGGAGCCCTACAATTGCTTCCAAATTTCTGCCTTCGGTCCAACGAATATACCCAATTGGATAATCGCTGCCAATCTCCTCGTAGGTTCGGGTAATTACGCTAATGCAGTCTTTCTACCAACAATAAAGAAAAATCCCCATATCGATATGCTCGGAATTATCTCAGCAAAAGGATTAAATGCTCAACAGAGTGCCCAGAAGTTCGGTTTCTCTTATGCTGGATCCCACACAGATACTATCTTAAAAGATGAGCAAATCGATATTATTACCATCCTTACTCAGCACGCAGATCATGCTGATCTTGTTAGAAAAGGTCTCAAGGCAGGAAAACATATCTACTGCGAAAAACCACTCACAATAACGAAAGAACAACTGGAAAGCATTATTCCATTAATTCAGAAAAAAAACCACCCCTATCTTACCGTCGGGTTTAACCGCCGCTTCGCTCCTTATTCCATGCTATTAAAATCCTTTTTTACCGACCGGGTAGAGCCGCTCTACGCCCACTATCGTGTGAATGCCGGCTTCATTCCATCTTCCCATTGGCTGCATGACCCAAGCAAAGGCGGTGGACGTTTAATTGGCGAAGGATGCCATTTTATTGATTACATGGTCTTTCTTGTTGGCCAAACCCCGGAAAGTGTTCATACTCAAGCTCTGCCGGATAACGGAAAATATACACATGATAATTTTGTGATCACGATGAATTTTCCAGATGGATCGATCGGTACAATCTCCTACTTAGCAAATGGAAACAAATCAGCAGGCAAGGAATACCTGGAAGTTTTTTGTGGTGGAAAAGTGGGCATACTTGATGATTTCCGAAAATTACAGTTATTTGGAAAAACCACTACAAAGAATCGCGAGTATTTCAAACAGGATAAAGGGCACACATCTGCATGGAATACATTCGTAAATGCTGTGATAAAAAACGGCGAAGCGCCTATTCCTTATAAAGAACTAATCAATACATCTTATGTCATCCTCGCCTGTGATCAATCAATGCGAACCGGCAAGCCAATAATTATCAAAGATTTCATACACACCAAGTAAATCGCTGATGGCTTCCAGATACATTAGGACTCTCAAAGCTGTTTTCCAAATAGGTCTTTTTGAGAATTTAAATTATTTAAAGTATCAATGCTTATTAAAAGGTGGACTATTTCGCTTCCTAACACCTACTGTGAGCCGAAACCAATCCCTATCCGCTTCTTTTTTTAATCCTGCATGGCTTGATTTTTGGCCTTCAAAAGAAACTGTTTTATTGGAAAATACAACAAGCGCAGAGACTATCAACCAGGCCGAAATAATATTAAACGGAGAGTTTCCGCAATTTGGAGTTAATCCCTCAGAAATCGACCTTTCTCCCAAAAACGAACTGCGTCACTGGAGCCAACCAGTACCACCATTTTCAGGAACTGGAAAGCAGGATATCAAATTTATCTGGGAATCCGCTCGTTTCTCATGGGCAATAAAGCTTGCTCAAGCATTTTATCTAACGGGAGAAGAAAAGTATGCTCAATTCTTCTGGAAAAAATATGCGGAATTCTCAAAAGCCAATCCGCTCAATCTGGGGCCAAACTGGGAATCCGCCCAGGAAGTTGCTCTCCGGCTGATTGCATTGATTATTTCAATTAATCTGATTAAGGACGCAAAGTCTTCAACCATTAAACGCAAAACGGATCTATATAAATCCATAGCTGACCATGCCGATCGTATCCCTCCTACAATTTCCTATGCAAAAGCACAGAATAACAATCATTTACTTTCAGAAGCAGTCGGTCTTTTCTCTGCTGGAATTTTTCTGCCAGAACATCCACATGCCAGGAAATGGGAGCGTCTTGGTTTGAAGTGGTTTCATGATGCAGTGAACAATCAGATATCAGAAGATGGTGAATATATACAACATTCTAACAACTACCACCGCTTGATGCTCACGCTCGCATTATGGATGAAAGTACTTCTTCAATACAGCGGTCAGAAAATGGATAAACAAGCTCACACGAAATTATCTAATGCTTCAAAATGGCTCATGTGCCAACTCGACCCAATATCCGGCCAAGTTCCAAATCTTGGGCATAACGACGGTTCTTTGATTCTTCCTTTCTGCCCAACACCGTATGAAGATTACCGGCCAATTTTGCAATCCGCCAGCCGCATTTTTTTAAGTGAACCCGCGTTTAATCCTGGCCCCTGGGATGATCTGTGCATTTGGTTAGGAATACCGGTTAAAGAAAAGCGCAAACAAACACCTTCCTTCTTAATTAATCCCTCGATCCCTCGGATCGGAAATTCTGATGCCTGGGCTTCTCTGCGAACAGCCCATTTCACTTCCCGCCCAGCACATGCCGATCAACTTCATGTTGACCTATGGTATCGTGGGCACAATATCACACTTGATGCCGGAACCTTTCAATACAATGCCCCGCCGCCCTGGGATAATGGGCTCGCGCAAACGCTGGTTCATAACACGCTTATGGTCAATGCTAAAAACCAGATGCTCCGAGCGGGGCGCTTCTTGTGGCTCGATTGGGCGCAGTCAAAAATAGTTGATCAAAAGGACAACCTGATCCGCGCAAACCATAATGGATATCGCAAACTGCATGCAGTACATCAGCGCACGCTGAAAAGAATTTCTACTAAAAAATGGGAGATTATAGATTTAGTGTTTTCATCTCACCAGGTATCAAATGAACATCAAATTGACTTGCATTGGCTGCTCCCCGATTGGCCAATGGAATTTCGCGGAAACACATTTACACTTTCTGCTCCTTTCGGATCTGTCAAATTAGACATATCTTCTGATACAAAAACCAACCCTTCTAAGTTCAATTTCTACAAAAAGGGCAGGTCGATCTCAGGAGGGGTACAAGAAGAACCTTTATTGGGTTGGTACTCTCCCACATATGGCTGCAAGATTCCCGCATTATCAATTCGGTATTCAATAATTCATACTTTACCATTAACAATCACATCACGATTCACATTTTTATAAATCAATTAAAATCAACATATGCATATTCTTCTAATCCATCAAGCTTTTGCTGCACTCAACGAACCGGGTGGTACCCGCCACCATGAATTCGCAAGATTCTTAGCTGAGCGGGACCACCAGGTCAGCATCATTGCCAGCCCAGTCAGCTATCTGACAGGTAAAAACACCAAAAATAAGCAAGTAGAAACAGAGATGGATGGCAGAATATCTATTTATCGCGCTTACACGTATCCTGCGCTCCACAAGAGTTTTGCCCACCGATTGTATAGTTATTTTTCATTTATGATCTCTTCTTTTTTCATTTCAATGAAAATAAAAAATATTGACATTGTTTGGGGAACGTCTCCCCCAATTTTCCAGAGTTTCACTGCCTGGCTCGTTTCAAAATTAAAAAGAGTGCCTTTCCTTTTAGAGATTAGAGACCTCTGGCCGGCTTTTGCGATAGCCGTTGGTGTCCTGAAAAGTAAAATTTTAATTAGCTTGTCGTTATTGTTAGAGAGATTTCTTTACCGCCATGCCGACAAGATCATAGTTAATTCTCCAGGTTATTTAGAACACGTCCAATCAAAAGGCGGGGAGAATATCACTCTGATTCCCAATGGGTCTGATGCAGCCGCTTATCCTCCCGCAAATACGATCCAAATCCGAAAGGAATTAGGGTGGACGGATAATTTCATTCTTCTTTATGCTGGCGCGCATGGAATGTCAAATGACCTCCCGGCAATCCTGCAAGCAGCCAAGATCATCGAAAGTAATAAAAGCATAAAAATTATTTTTATTGGTGACGGAAAAGAAAAAAGCAATTTGATTTCCCTGGCCAAATCTTTAAAATTATCAAACGTAGAATTTTTAAATCCGGTCCCTAAAAATAAGATCTTTGAATACCTTCAATCTTCGGATGCATGCATCGCTATTTTAAAACCAATCGAACTGTATAAAACCACCTACCCTAATAAGGTTTTTGATTATATGGCTGCAGGGAAACCCATCATCCTGGCAATCGATGGGGTCATACGAGAAGTTGTTGAATCCGCCAACTGCGGGTTATTTTGTGAACCTGGCAACCCCCACACGATTGCGGACACCATTCTCGAAATGTATCATAACCGTAAAGAGCTAGTAAAGATCGGGGAACGCGGTAAGCTCTATTTAGAGAAAAATTTCAATCGGTTAATGATTGCAGAAGATTTCGCTGACATGGTAGAAGAAATGGCAGAATCAAATGACTGAAATATTATTAATCACAGAAAACGAGCTCATCATTCAAGAACTGCTTACCGATAACCTTAAACATCAAACGACCGAGGTGAAAACCGCAAGCAGCGGGTAAACTGCCATCGATAAATCGCTGGGCACTTCAGCAATTTTAATAATTATCATTATATTTCTAAACTTAGCGATCATTATTACTTCTCGTCAGTTCATGAAATAATTCTCGGGACATTAGGATCAAAAATGGGAAAAAACAATAACGGAAAATCGAAAATCAGCGTCACTAATTTCAGCTTTTACTACGGTAAATTTCAGGCATTGCGAGATATCACAATAGATCTTCCTGCTAATAAAATTACTTCCATCATCGGACCTTCTGGCTGCGGGAAAAGCACATTTCTGCGTTCGTTCAACCGGATGAATGACCTTATTCCATTGACCCATACAACGGGAAAAATTGAAATAGATGAAAAGAACATTTATGAAACCGATGTGGTTGAATTGCGAAAGCGAGTGGGGATGGTATTTCAGCGTCCGAACCCCTTCCCGAAATCTATTTTCGAGAACATTGCCTTTGGTCCCCGCACTCACGGCATCCGTGACAAGCAAGTACTGAACAAGATCGTCGAAAAAAGCTTACGCCAGGCAGTTCTTTGGGATGAAGTAAAAGATAATGTCAATAAATCAGGCCTTGCATTATCTGGCGGTCAACAGCAGCGGCTCTGCATCGCACGCGCGCTGGCAGTTGAACCAGAGGTAATACTAATGGATGAACCAGCCTCCGCCCTTGATCCAATCGCTACCTTAAAAATTGAAGACCTTATCCATCAGTTGAAGGAAAAATACACTATAGTTATAGTGACGCATAACATGCAGCAAGCTGCTCGGGCATCCGACTTTACTTTATTCTTTAACATGGCTGAAGACCGGGCTGGATACTTGGTTGAATCAGGTGAAACTGTTACTATTTTCACTAATCCAAGAGAAGAGCTCACTGAACAATACATTTCAGGCCGTTTCGGTTAGAAGAAGAGGTGGTACATGGCACGAGAAATTTACAACAGAAAGATACAACAGATTAAAGACGAGATCCTTTTACTTGGGAGCATGGTCGAACAAGCCACTCTCGATTCTGTCCTTGCTTTTAAACAAAAGGATCTTGAGGCAGCAAAAATAATTATTGAGGAAGATCAAGCAATAAATGATAAACGTTTCGCTATAGAAAACGCGATTATGATCTTGTTTGCCACACAGCAGCCCTTAGGGCATGACCTGCGCCTCTTATCCGCAATGTTCCTGGTATCCAATGAATTAGAACGGATGGGCGACTATGCAAAAGGGATTGCGAACAATACAATCCGGCTCGGAAAAGCTGATATCCCAATTCCTGTTCGTGATATTGAAAAAATGGCTGATCTGGGTGTGAGCATGCTCCACCGTGCTTTATCAGCATTCGTGAATGAAAACATGGAAATGGCAATCAAAATACCAGACGAAGATGATTTAGTTGATGATTTATTCAATAAATCCTACAGGGCAATTATTAATGCAATGATCGCAAATCCATCAATAATTGATGAAGCCAGTTTCCTGTTATGGGTGGTCCACAACCTGGAACGTTTCGCTGATCGCACAGTGAACATTTGCGAACGAACAATATTCATCATTTCAGGTGAATTATTAGAAATGGACAGGACAGACGATGAGCTGCCCTATGCAAAAGATTCATAGGTTAGATATTCGGTCTTAATTTGTTTAATATTCCGGGCTTGATATAATCAAAATAATCAAGCCCTTTATTTAACGAGGAAATAATTATGTTAAAACAAAATAATTTTGCGGGTAAATTGATTGTCGTGGAAGGAATCGATGGGAGCGGAAAATCCACTCAAATCGATCTGATTTACAAATGGCTCACTGAAAAAGGGAGATCTGTTTATTTCAGTGAATGGAATTCTTCTCCTCTTGTAAAAAGCACAACAAAAATGGGGAAAAAAGGAAAAGCATTCACTCCGACAACTTTTAGTCTTATCCAGGCAGCTGATTTTGCAGACCGCTGGGAAAATCAATTTTTACCTATGCTCAAAGCCGGGGTGATCGTCCTTGCAGACCGTTACGCATTTACCGGGTTTGCCCGTGATGTTGCCCGTGGCGTGGGTCGTAAATGGGTCCGCAATTTATATTCCTTCGCTTTTTTACCAGATTTAGTTATTTACTTTAAGGTCCCTTTAAATGACGCCGTTGAGCGCATAACATCTTCACGCTCTAAGCTTAAATATTACGAAGCAGGAATGGACCTGAATCTTTCTGACAAACGAACTTCAAGCTTCCGCTTATTCCAGGGAAAAATATTAAAAGAATATGAAAAAATGATCGATGAGTTCGGATTTGAAGTGTTGGACGCCACCCGCCCAGTTCACAAACAACAAAAAGATGTGACAAGATTGGTCAACAAAGTATTGAAGGGATGGAAAGGATTACCAAACCCAATGGTATCTGCGCGTAATTATGCGCGGCGTCAAACAAAGCTAAGCAGCACCTCACCAACGGAGGTGAAAGATGGCACCCACTAAATTTTATGGATCTGGTTTTCCTTATAAGAAAATTAAAAATCTACCTGGGAAATTAATTGTTGTGGAGGGAACAGATGGAGTCGGCAGGTCCACCCAGATCGAATTGCTAAAAAAGTGGCTGGAAAAAAGTGGATATGCAGTCTCAGACACAGGCCTGCGCAGGTCCCCTCTCACCCAGCCAGGTATTGAAGAAGCTAAAGGCGGCAATACACTTTTTCCACTTACAAACAGTCTCTTTTATGCAACAGATTTTGCTGACCGACTTGAAAATCAAATCATTCCAGCCCTGAAAGCTGGTTTTATTGTGCTTTCTGATCGTTATTTCTATTCTATTATCGCCCGGGATGTATTACGCGGCATCGATCCTTCCTGGGCGCGGGATATTTACGGTTTCGCCCTTGTACCAGATATGGTTTTATACCTGAAAGCAGACATCGACACTCTCATCACCCGCATTGTGCATGGGCGAGGATTCAATTACTGGGAAGCAGGAATGGACATCCTCAAACTTGACAATCTTTACGATAGTTTCCGTGAATATCAAACCCGTATGATTGAGCAGTTTAACATGATGTCCAAAGAATTCAATTTTCACGTCATAAACGCAAATCTTTCGATCAAGTCAACCAATGATGAGATCATGACTCACATCCAACCTATCCTTGATGAATATGACAAATAAACAACAATCAGGTTAATTAGGGAACAGAAAAATATGGCCGACAAGAAAGAGGATAAAAGCATTATTCAGTACTGCGCAACCGCATTGCTGCCGAACATCAAAACATTAAATAAAACCGCGCGAAACATCCTGAGACGCAGCAATATCGAAGATATTCATGACCTGCGTGTTTCCTCACGGCGAATACGCACCGTGTTAAATATTTTCTCGGAGTATTTACCGAACAAGAAAATCAAATCCTGGGAAAAAGAAATCCGCATAATCACCAAATCCTTCGGCAGCGTCCGCGATCTAGATGTGCAGATTGATCTCATCAATGAGGTTTATGAGTCTGCCGAAGACAACAAGATCCGTTCTGGCCTCCGCCGTATCCGCATGCGGTTAAAGCAAAAACGCAAACAAAAACAAGCAAGCACAAAAAAGATTACTGGATTGATTCTCGATAGTACAGCTATTATTGAAATGAACACGTGGGCAGAATCTGCACTTGAAAACAGCGGTGGTGAAACATTCTTCTCCTCAGAATTATATCGATTAGGGTACAAAAAAATACAAAACCGGCTGGATGAATTTATCTTTTATGAGGTCTTTATTTTCGATCCTGCTCGAGTTGAAGAACTGCACCAGATGCGCATAAGTGCAAAACAGCTCCGCTACGCCTTAGAAGTGTTTTCCAATCTATATGAACATAAAACAGATTCAGCCCTCGATATTGCTCGACAAGCACAGGAATATTTAGGCAACATCCATGACAGTGATGTGTGGATCGATTTCCTACCCAATTTCATGGATAAAGAAATGAAACGGATCAAAGATTTTTATGGATATTCAAGCCCTTACAATCGCATTAAACCCGGATTTGAATATCTCATTAAAAACCGTCAAAGAGAACGCACTCGTTTATATAAAGCTTTCCTGAAAAACTGGAAAGAATGGAAGTTTAAAGAAACCTGGCTCAACCTCCGCAAGCTCATTTTCTTAACCAGCCTCGAAACACGCCACATGCCGCCCGCAGATAAACCACCAGAGGTACCACAAGAACCACCACCAGAAAATCCTCCCGAAGTACCTGCGCAGGAGTAGATCAACTTTAAAAATATATTGCCCGTACAACAATAAGCGGACAATTTTTCAAGAACAAAAGCAAGGCAGGAAATCTGTAAATCTTTTACACCCAACACACCACAAGATTATTGTTCGTGATCAACACCATTCCTTATTAACACGTATGATTCATTGACACCGTCAGGTTTGTTAAAAGACATAAATTTAAACTCCCGAAAACAGGTCCTTTTCGATTTTCCTATCCTCCATTTCAGGATACCCACGCATATATGTCTCTATTGGGCTGAACAAACGCATGATCCAGGTCACGATATATCCGCTCTGTTTATCGCCACCCTGACTTGCGTGGCATGCGGAGGCCTTGTCGCGGACAACCGCTACCTTTCGATAATTGATTTTCGCATGCGTTGGAAAATCCTCCGCAAGAATTGCGGACAGGTTAATATCCTTGTTCTTTCCAAATTGGCTGGGGTCTACACCAAACAACGGTATAAAGCGGACAACCAACTTCAAGAATGTGCGTGGAATAATATGAAAATACAGTTTCTTTGGCTGAAACGGCTTCAATTGGTTTGTCACGAATGATTTATCACTTGCTAATTCAAACGCAGCAACTGTTGCTTTATGCGCAGCGATGTGATCCGGGTGCATATAACCGCCAATGGGGTCAAAAGTCAGCACAACGTCTGGTTTTATCTCTCGCATCATCACCGCAATTTTTTCTGCAACATCGTCCACAGGTGCATTGATAAACGCATCTGGATGTTTATTTTCATCGCTTCCCGACATGCCTGAGTCGCGGTAACCGAGAAAATGTACTTCCCGAAGCCCCAGCACATTTGCTGCACAGCGCAGCTCATGTTCACGCAAATCTCCTATGGATGAAAATCCTTTCATTTTTTCAGCGTCCACCTCCCCCACCTCTCCCCGTGTCGTACAGATCAAATGAATTTCTACACCCAGATAGGCATATAGAGCCAGTGTTCCACCCATCCCAAAAGTTTCATCATCTGGGTGTGCAACCACAACTAGCATTTTCTTTCCGTTGTACGATTCTAACAATATTATTGTTTCCTTATTGTGAACAAATAGGGCAATCCGGAACCTTTATTGCGTTAACCTCTCTAAAAGTCATTTCCAGACCATCAAACAAGAGCAGGCGACCAATCATACTGTTACCGATCCCCGTGACTATCTTGATCGCTTCAATCGCTTGCAGTGAACCAATCACACCTGGTAGCGCTCCAATCACCCCTATTCCTCGGTTTGAGGCAGAGACTTCCGGCGTCGGAAGCTGGCTGAATACACACTGAAAACATGGCCCCTTTTTTGCATCAAAAACGCTCATCTGTCCGGAAAACTGAAAAATCGCTCCATAAATAAATGGCATTTCCTTTTCAACACACACCGAATTTATCAAATAGCGTGTCTCAAAATTATCTGTCGCATCCACAACAATCGAATAATCACCAATAATATTGTGCGCATTTTCAGCAATTATGCGTTCCTCAAATACATCCACATTTACATTCGGATTAAGATCATTTAAACGGCTCTTGGCAGAAAAAACCTTGGGCTGTCCAATTCCAGCCATCCCATGCATGATCTGTCGCTGAAGATTACTCAGTTCAACCACATCAGAATCCACCAATCCTAAACGGCCAATTCCAGCAGCGGCCAGATACATGGCTGATGCAGAGCCCAATCCACCACAACCAATGATCAGCACAGAAGCGTTTTTTATTTTCAACTGCCCTGACACACCAATATCCGGTATGTTTAGATGCCGAGAATAGCGGATTTTTTCATGCTCCAAAAGAATATCAGTTATTTTTTTCATAGTCATTAAACCAAATAATTTAAATGTCATTTACTATTCTAATTCAGGTAGAATAGTAGTATGCATGTCATTTTAACCCATGAACAAGCAGATTTTGATGCAGTAGCATCACAACTGGGCGCTTTCTTACTGCAAGAAAACGTGTCTGCTGTTCTGCCCAAAGCACTCAATCGCAACGTGCGGGAATTTCTGCACCTGCATTCTGCCGACTTACCATTTATCTCTGCAGGAGAGTTACCCAAAGAAACCATCAATGCGGTAACTCTAGTGGATACACAGTCCTTGATCACAATCAAAGGCCTTAAGAAAAAAACACAAATCTTTGTGATCGACCATCACAAAAAGAAAAAAGGGCTTTCGCCTGATTGGGAATTCAATCAAGTTGAAAGCGGCGCTTGTACCACGTTTTTTGTTGAACAACTCATTGAAAAGAACAATTACTCTCTTAACATCATTGAAGCAACATTGCTTCTTTTGGGTATTTATGAAGATACTGGATCTCTAACCTACTCGAATACTAATGCAAGAGACGCGGCTGCTGTTGCTTATTTACTTTCTCACAGAGCTAGTTTGAAAATCGCTTCTGAATTCCTCAATCCCCCACTTACTCCAGACCAACAGGAGATATTTGAGGCATTGATGGAAAACTCACAAACCATTACCGTTGCCAACCAACACATTTTTGTGTCTTGTGCGAATGCACTCAAACTGGGTGATGAAGTGTCCAGCATAGCGCATAAGATATGTGATTTAATAGATCCGGACGCGCTTTTTATCTTCGTATCGATTCAAGAAGGAATCCGACTGGTTGCTCGATCTGTATCCGACCAGATTGATACATCTCAAATCGCGAAATATTATAATGGCGGCGGCCATCAGCGCGCGTCTGCAGCTTTGGTCAAACATAATAAAAATAATCCTTCACAACTAAAGGATTTATTACAAATATTTATTAATGAGCTGCCCAAATATGTACAACCGGCGATCACCGTTGAACATATTATGTCGAAAAAACCTTTAACAATTACACCAGAAACTACGACCAATGAAGCCCTCACTCTAATGCAGCGTTTTGGATATGAAGGTTATCCTGTAATTCAGGGCAAGAAGATATTGGGACTGCTTAACCGGCGAGCAGTAGACAAGGCATACGCCCACAACCTTAAGAAAACAGCTGCCAGTCTGATGGAGGCGGGAGATATTCATGTCTATCCAGGAGATTCGCTTGATCACCTGCAGCAAGTTATGGCCACAACCGGATGGGGGCAGGTACCAGTAGTTGATCCAAATTCACAAGAAATCATTGGCATTGTTACTCGCACTGATTTATTGAATACACTGGCCGGAACACAAGCAGGCACAGCGCGGAAGATGAATCTCTCGCCAGAGATGGAAAAGCAAATTGCCCCAGGCCAATTCTCCTTATTAAAGTTGATCAGCATTGCCGCAAGCGACCTGGGCACTCCCATTTATCTCGTCGGTGGTTTCGTGCGCGATCTAATTCTCAATTCTCCTTCTCCAGATTTAGATTTTGTTATTGAAGGAGATGCTCTTCAATTAGCGTCCCTGTTAACAAAAAGATACGGTGGGAGGGTTACCAGCCATAAGAAATTCAGTACTGCAAAATGGCGTCCATTAGGCGTTGGGAGTGATACATCCTCAACAAGGCTTCCACTTCCTGCTGAGCAAATTTCCGATCTTCCACCTACAATCGATCTTATTAGTTCTAGAACGGAATTTTACAAGAAGCCAACCGCGCTGCCAACTGTTAAAAAGGGAAGCATCAAATTGGATCTTCACCGCCGGGATTTCACGATTAATACAATGGCAATGCGATTAGATAGCAGCCACTTTGGTGATATCTATGATTATTGGGGTGGGTTAAACGATTTAAAACAAAAAAAGGTTAGAGTCCTTCACTCACTATCTTTTGTTGATGACCCAACGCGGATACTGAGAGCGGTACGTTTTGAGCAGCGCTTCGAATTTGATATTGACCAACGAACACTCGATTTATTGCAGGAGGCAGCCCCCCTTCTGGAAGAAGTGTCTGGAGACCGCATCCGGCACGAAATAGATCAGATCTTAGTCGAGAATAAAGCAATTGCTATGCTTTTAAGAATTAGCAATCTCGGGTTATTTACACATATTCATCCATCCATTGTTTTTAATGAATTCACTCAAAACGGATTAGAGAAGTTATTAAAGGATCAACCAACTAAAGAGTGGATTGAATACATCAGTTTAGATACGCAAAAGCGGCTAATCCAAGGGGCCTATACTATTTTATTAATGATGCTGCCATCATCTAGTTTGCGAAGTATCATTAAACGTTTGCGGTTTAAAAGTGATCTTCAGAGAACTCTAACCGCAGCAAACCAGATTTGGCACAATAAATCTTCTCTCTCTCATCTCACTCCAGGAAAATTTTGCCAAACGTTAGAAAAATATCCTCCATTAGCTGTGTATTCAAATTGGATAACCGAAGACAACAATGATTTACGAGAAAAATTCGAGAGTTTCATTAGTCAATGGCGCCTAATTTCCCCTAAAACGACCGGTGACGATCTCAAGAAATACGGCATCCCTCCGGGCCCAATATATCGCAGTATCTTGCAAAAATTACGGATCGCTTGGATCGACAAAGAGATCATCAACAAAGAACAAGAGAAGAAGTTATTAGAGAAAATCCTGTCTAAAATATCTTAAATTCACACACAATTAATACTCTTTTTGAAA
>Ga0255443_1040_pt1 | contig 13283 bp, 12 predicted proteins | sample ANMaggSSYBR02D11_FD_182641 | JGI IMG/M metagenome (GOLD analysis project Ga0255443, IMG submission 182641) | Sediment cell enrichment communities from methane seep in Santa Monica Basin, California, United Staets - ANME aggregate JGI... | ecosystem: Environmental > Aquatic > Marine > Cold seeps >... | reverse complement strand
ATTGGTAAGATGTGATAATCAGACCCTTCCAAACCCCTTCCGCTTATCCATAATTCAAGCTTTTCTGAGCTCCCATATCTATCGAATAATGTCCAGTCGTAATCCCAGGGTTCAGTACCTTCCTCATAGTTTACAACATCCCACTTCCATGCTTGGTTAGATACCACCTTTAAGCAGAGGTTGTCATCAGGACAAGGTTCACCAAGATTTTCAAGAGTCCAAGTTGAAATCGCTTCAAAGTAAAGAGGGGTACTGGATGAATTAGAAACAATTATATAATCATGAAAATTCAAACACTCAGCAGATTCCCACCTAAATACATTGAAATCAATACCGGGAGGAAAATCATGGTCATCTAATTCAAGACCTTTATTGAACCATCCTGTAGTATTTGGTTCGTTAGATGAACATGATGCAAGCAATAAGGTCGTAAGAGTAGTAAATAATATTAGGATTATTGACAATCTCTTTTCGTTCTTCATATTTAACTCTAAATAGCATCCTAACGGATGAGCTCACCCGCCTAAGATAGCTTGATTATACTTGCGCCGGTCGAGCCACCAGGTCGGGTGGAGCGTGGGTTATACGGCCTCCTGACTCTCTGGATTGCGTCAACCAATACGTCTAAATTGTCTCTCAGAGAGATGTAGTAACGAGATTGCTAGGAACCCGCCTACCAGGATAGTCGCCAGTATGCCTACTATTGGGAGAATAGAAAACTTAATTATCAAGTAGTATATTGAGATTGGAATTCCAATACAAATAAAACTAAGAATCAAACCAACTAACCCGAAATCTGGCGGTCGTCCCTCCAAGAGCATATTTGAATTACTTTGACGAAGCATATCAAAAACAGATGAGAAAGAGATTCCTGCGATCAAAAATGGAACCGAACACACAATGATTGGATTGATAGCCAATCCTAGATTGTTGATAATCCACAAGGTAAGCCATGTGAGAAATATGGTCACAGAGACTGAGGGAACTATATCATGAAGAATAATGCGTCTTGGAGGGAGTGGCAGAGAATGAAGAAGCCACCAGTTACCGAGATCCTTCCTGAATCTTGCACTGGTTTTCTTGGACACACTCACCGTCCAAGAAAAGATCAAAATAAAGAGAAAAGAACCGTCCTTTAGTAATCCTCCAACTATAATCATGGAACTCGTCAGCAAGAGAATATTTAACCAGGACCAGATACGCAAGATTGACAATGTGCGTAATGACTGAATAATATTTTTCCTTGTCAACACCCACGCACCGGATACCGACGGAAGCTTACTTGGAAGATGGCTAGAACCAAGTCGTTTACGGTCGTTCATTTCATTAATTTGATCAAAATCACCTAGCCTGAAAGCAACCTGTTGGGCTTGAAAATGATGTGTCTCCTGTGCAGCCCGGCTAAGATTTACTTTGTCTGAAATTTTCCACAATACAGCCAGACAAATTGTCATTAGGCCAATTGATATAACAAGAACCAGCAACCAAGAACCTCCAAGAAATGCTGACACGAGCGGAAACGACAGAAATTCAAGAAGTGGTTGAAACGGAGTGAAAAAATAAGAAGTCAAGATGCTGCCAATTGAAATTGTGGAGAAGGATCCACCTATAATTAAAGCGAGTATACGAATCGATCGCATGATCACGCTTCGCTTGGTATCATCCCGTAAACGGTACACCCCTACAACCCAAGCTGCTGCGAATAAGCCAAGATGTATTGGAATAATGATTACTAGTGGTTTTAAAGCTGCGACAGCTAGATTTCCCAAGGTCAACATTCTTATTCCGTGATTTACATCAAGTTCAAGAAGTGAAAAACCAAAGACGAATGTTGCTCCAGATATGAAGACTATCTTGCTAAGCCATTCCCCAAACAACCAAGTCAATGTGATAAACCGACGATCAGCAGGGGTTTGGCAGAGAAGATAGGCATCATTTTTTGAGAAAACGAGAGGGCTCCTAATGGTAGCCTTGTAAATTAAATATAAGCACCATAAAACAAATAAGAGCGTACCGATGTTAGGGACGAGACCGGCAAATGCAATACCCTGGTAATCAAGAATAGGTGCTATTGCGTTTGCCAAAATATCGGATAGCCAAAACATGACTATCAGGAACCAGGCGCTAAAGAATACAATTAGGTAGAGAAGATAAATATACGCTAAGGCAGAACGATCACGGATGTCATAGCTAACGATAGTTAGCCAGTAGCCAAAGCTGGATATGACTTGTTTGGAACGAATAGTCAAGACAGCTCGTCTATCAGCCGAGTTCAAAGTGCCCCCTTTTCATTTGAACCAATTGACCACCTAATGTACTTGCTAATGACAGATCGTGAGTAGTGATAATGATGGCCGTTCCTTCGGCGCTAAGAGTAGAAAGTTTCTCACATAGTACCGTAGTGCCTGGGGGATCAAGGGTGGAGGTGGGTTCATCCATCAGCAGTACACTAAATGGACGAATGAGGCAAAGAATGATACCTAACTTCAAACGCATACCTCTAGATAGAGTATGGGGATACATATCCTTGGCATCGGATAGATCAAATTCACTAAGCAAGATTTCGGCTCGTTTTTCAAAACCATGCTCAACCTTATGAGCATACGAAATAAAACGAATATGTTCCCAGGTGGTTAGTTCCTGGTAAAAACGCGGATAATCGGGAAGAAAAGAAAGACTTCTTTTCGCAGAGCACTCTCTTTGATACAGGTTATATCCATCAATCAAGACCGTCCCACTTGAAGGTTGCAATAAGCCACTGAGACACTTCAACAAGGTAGTTTTTCCAACACCATTTGAGCCTGTTATTGTTACTATCTCACCTTTGTTTACAGTGAACGAGGTTTCCTGTAGTGCTCGGTAGGAATCGTATTTGAAGGAGATATTTTGGACTTGTAACGGAGGGTTGTTCATAATGGAAAAACCTCGAAGCGTCTAGTAATAATTATTGTTTTATTCCTCATGTCGGAAATCAGTAGGCAGTATAACGGATGAGCTCACCCGCCGCAATTTGTGATTGTTTATAGAAATTGTAAACGATTCTACAACTATTTAAGCAATGGTTCTTGTTCGGCGTACGGGCGGAGCCCGGTCGGGTGGAGCGGGGGTTATATTGAGCGGCGGTGAAAGCAGCACCCGCTTAACTTTAGCAACTTCCAAAAAACAACGAGAATGAGACCAATAAAACGAGATTAACGAGAAAACATTCAATCTTAGAGAAGCTTAATAACGATTCTAAACCAGGACACCCTTAAATTAACAATATCTGACGTAAATGAAAAGCGGTCCCCAAAAACTGGAACCATCAACCAAATAAAGCAGAAAATAATGATCAACAAATTATATAGGAAAACAACTACCAAAAGGAATTAATAACAAAAGCTTTTAAGCAACAACATGCAGCCGCGAAATATAACGTATGAGCTTACCTGCCGCCAATTTGACCCTTTTAAGGATTTTAACTCAAAACTAAAAATAAACTAAAAGCGGCCGATTCTCCACGCCAGAGGCGGTCAGGTAGAGCGGGGGTTAGGATGACCGGCGGGGAAAGCAGCAACCCGCTTGACTTTAGCAACTGATAAAAAACAACGAAAGTGAGACCAATAAAAGGGAATTGATGAGAAAGATTACAATCTTAGAGAAACTTTATAACCTATTCTAAACTAGAAAAACCTTAAATTTACCTGAATTGTCGTAAAGGAAAACCTGATACCGAAAACTGAAACCATCACCCCAAGACTAAGTCATTTAAGAACAAAAACCAACAAATAGAAACCAATTCCAAAGAATAATTAACCACAAAACCTTAAATTCAAGATTATGAAGCCGGGCCAGCCTAACGGATGAGCTCACCTGGCGCCGGGTCTTCCTTGATGATCCCCCGGCCCATTTCACCGCCCTTAACCGGCGGTCAGGTGGAGCGGGGGTTAGCTGATTTTATTATAGCAATAGTATCAATCCAATAAATTTACGTCGGGCACGAAAGTTTCAACTTCAATAATATACATTTCATACGACTCTATTTGTTTAGGAAAATGGTATCTAATATCAAAACGTACTCCACAATCTATGAATCCCCTGTCTTTGCAACTAGAACTTTCCGCAAGTTTGTATAGTTGATCTACAGAATAATCGTATTCCAAGAAACTTCTCATTTTCTCTGGTCTTTCTCGTTCTAAGACGATAATTTCTACAGTTTCGTTATTCTCAACTCTTATTTCCCAAAGCCACATAACACCATCTGATCTTATCTCTCTTACCTGCATCGTATATGACTCTGGTCTCAAGAGATTCCATAGAGGTTTATTAACCAATATCTTAACTCGCGTAGAAAAGAGGTAAACAAAACTAAAAGCAAGGAGAATAACTATAGCTGCCTTGATAGCTTCGACTATTACCACTTTTCGAGAACGAACGGGACTATTCATAAATAATCAGAGTGCATTGAAAAAAAGAAAAATCAATCAGCTAACGGATGAGCTCACCCGCCTAAGATTATTTGATTATACTTGCGCCGCCGGTCCACAATGGTCGGGTGGAGCGTGGGTTAGGTTTTCTTGATCAATCAATAATTCTTTCTACTATTAATTTCTGGTTATCATCTGAAGGAAACGCAACATAATCACCACCTTTTGAAACCGAAAATGGATACATTATATCCCTGCGAGCAATATCTATTATGTCGTGTTGAGTGATATAGACATCAAACGGATCTTCTGAAATATTGATGTCTAATATATGTAACTCGTCAAAAAAACTCATATACAATATTTGATTACTATCTTTTGACCAAACAGGGTAGTCTATATCGATATCTGATTGCAGGCCTAAATCTAGAGTATCGCCTGAGTGTATGTTTGTGACAAAAATTGTTTCATGCTGAAACTTGTCATCATCGGCTGCAACCCACATGATGTATTTACTGTTTTCTGACCATGAAGGAGGTTCATAATGAGGAGAATTATCTACTGCAATGAGTCTTATTTCGTTATCTATAGAAATGATGAATTGTAAATTCCCTCCTTCATCTCCCAAATCTAATACAACAGCCGTATATCTTCCATCAGGAGATACTAAGTAATAACGAACAGGTAAATCCTCAATGATTCTAGGAAGATAGGTAAATTCTCCGCTTTCTAAATCCAATAAAGCACCAGTACCTTGAACAGCAAGTTTATTATCATTGTCTATCCATTCAAGCTTATCCTCGAAATCATATGCGTGTCGTAAGGGCTTAGGCAGTTGATAGTTTTGATAATTATTTTTTGAGATATGCCATACCACGATTTCATCTTGGTAACCTGGTTGAATAGTAGATATCCAGGCTAAACTCTCTCCGTCTGAGGACCATGCTGGAAAGTATTTACCTCGCTCCTCAGTTACCCGAATAATGTCTCCATTGGTTACATCCTTTATACAAATATCTCGCATTGGATATAAATGGATACCATCATTAATTAATCCATCTTTATAGTCAGAACTTGTTAGATATATACACTCAAAAGCGATCTTATTTTCCCTTGGAGACCATGTAGTATACCGGGCTATTTTAGGATTGCCAAAATTAAGAGACAGATACCAACCAAGGCAGTAAATTGGAACAAGGAGCACAAACAATATAGGCCATTCTGGATTATTCTTTACGAAATCCTTCCATTTTTTTCCCATATAGAAAACCTAACGTTAATTATGTTTCAAATGCGCGATAGTAACTTTGACGTTATGTTCCTCTGTGCTTGATAACACCAGAGGTGTTATCAAGCACTTCTTGCTAATTCCCTGATGATTCGTTTATAATCGAAGTATAGCATAATCCTTTTTTTCTTTGTTTACTGGGGGTTCTATGAGCGAGAAAAAGCTCCTCGATCGTGTCCGTGATACTCTACGCCGCAAGAATTACGCTTACCGTACAGAACAGGCTTATACTTCATGGATTAAAAGATACATCTTTTATCACCATAAACGCCACCCGGAAGAGATGGGGGAACATGATATTGAAGCCTTTCTTACTTACCTGGCAGTGGAGAGCTGTGTCTCCCCCTCAACCCAGAATCAAGCTCTGGCTGCTCTACAATTCCTCTACAACGAGGTGCTCCATCTGCCCCTGGACCAGGAAATCCTTCCAACACCGGCAAAACGGTCTAAACACCTTCCTGTTGTGCTTAGTAAACGGGAAGCCCTGGAGGTTTTGGAAGAACTATCTGGTGTTCATAAATTAATTGCCGGGCTGCTTTACGGAAGCGGGCTGAGAGTCAGTGAATGTCTTCGCCTGCGGATACAGGATCTCGATTTTGACCGGAGGGAGATCTTAGTCAGAAGCGGAAAGGGTGCCAAAGACCGTGTTTCTGTCCTGCCGGATTCTGTCAGGCCGGACCTTCAACGTCACCTGAAGTCGGTCAAAGTCGCTCACCAACAAGCATTGGCAGAGGGATATGGAACTGTAGGGTTTCCCAGAGGCCTGGCGAGAAAATATCCCAACGCCGCCCGAGAATGGATCTGGCAGTACGTTTTTCCCGCTCCGAAACGCTCCCGGGACCCCCGATCTGGAGAGGTCCGCCGTCACCATCTCCATCCCAGCGGCATTCGCCGTGCAGTTAAGTCAGCTTCCCACAGGGCGGGTGTGACAAAACACGTCACGCCCCATATTTTCCGGCACAGTTTTGCCACCCATTTGCTGGAAAATGGCTATGACATCCGTACTGTGCAGGAGCTGCTCGGTCATTCTGATGTCTCCACCACTATGATCTATACCCATGTGCTTAACAAAGGGGGCAGGGGGGTGAAGAGCCCGCTGGATGAAGGCTGAGTTGTGAGAGGGAGCCCTTCGATACGCGCTCCTCTGTCGCGCTACTCAGGACAGGAGACTGAGAGACAGAGGGACTGGGTGACTGGGGCGGTAATCGGTAAATAGTAAGTGGTGGGGATTTAGGGCCAGACTTGTATAGAGGAGGTAAATGTTGTATAATCTAGACAGTCTAGACAGGAGATAAATATGGGCAAAGTGTGGCAGCTGCAGGAAGCTAAGAATAAATTCAGCCAGGTCATCAATGATGCCCTTGCCAAAGGGCCGCAAGTGATCACCAGGCGGGGAGAAGAAGTGGTTGTGATTCTTTCCAAATCTGAATTCAGCCATCTAAAAGGAACCCAGATCAGCCTGGTAGAGTTTTTTCAAAACTCTCCTCTCGCTGGAATTGAACTGGACCTGACCCGTGATAGCACACTTCCCCGGAATCTGGAATTATGAATTACATTCTCGATACCAACGTGATCTCAGAACTGGTTGCGCGGAAGCCATCCTCAAAGGTTGTCGCCTGGCTGGAAAGTGTTGACCCGGATAGTATCTATCTCAGCGTCATTACCCTGGGGGAAATCAAGAAGGGCATTGAAAAACTATCAGCTTCGAAACGCAAAAATACCTTGGACTCCTGGTTTAAGGAAGAACTACTAACACGATTTCACAACAGAATTCTGCCACTTGACCTCCCCGTTTTGCTGACCTGGGGTGAATTAACCGCACGCCTGGAAAAACATGGAACTCCCTTGCCGGCGATCGATTCTCTGCTGGCGGCTACAGCTCTTCAGGCTGAATTTACTCTGGTAACCCGCAACACAGGGGACTTCCAACTTGCCGGAATTTCTCTTTATGATCCCTGGCAATGAGAGACTGGGCCCTTCGTTACGCTCTTCATTATGTCCTTGCGGGACAATTCAGAGCTACTCAAGACGCCTATTAACTATAAGCCCCCAGGCATCCTGAGTGTCCTGAGGAACCCCGGAAGGGTGTTGCTCAGGATGTATCGAATGGTGAAGGGGAGACTGGAAGAGGGGGGAGACTGAGAGACTGGGCCCTTCGATACGCTCTTCATTATGTCCCTACGGGACAATTCAGAGCTACTCAGGACGCCTATTATCTATATGACCCGAGGCATCCTGAGTAGGACGAACGCAGAGAGGACATATCGAAGGGAGGCGGGGAAAAGAGGGGAGATGTTCTTAAAAATCACGCCAGACCCATTCCCCGTCGATCATCGTTCCAGAGGGTCTTAATTCCCTTAATTCATCCTCAGAACAGCTGAAGGGGTCTTTTTCCAGCACAATCAAGTCAGCCCAGTATCCTGGCGTAAGGCTCCCTTGCTGGCCGGATTTTCCTCCTGCGGCAGCTGGCCCAATCGTGTAGGCTTCCAGGGCTTTGCCAAGCGGAACCCGCAGCTCTGGATGCCAGCCATCTGGACCCGGAAATCCGTCGGCTTTCCGGCGGGTCACCGCGGCGTGAATTCCCCAGAACGGGTTTGGATTTTCTACCGGGGCATCCGACCCAAATACCACCCGCGCGCCCTGCTGAAACTGCAGCTGGGAGGCATAAGAATACGCAGTCCTTTTCCCCCAGTATTTATCTGCCATCTTCATATCCGAGGTAGCATGGATCGGCTGCATGGAAGCAGTGATATTTAGTTCAGCCAGGCGGGGAACATCTACTGGATCAAGAAGCTGGAGGTGTTCTATCCGGTGCGGCAAAGGTTTGATGCCCTGATCTCGTTCATAACTTCGAATTTTTTCCAGGGCATTTAACACGGTTCGGTTTGCCTGGTCACCGATGGCATGAATTGCCAGTGAAAAACCGCCCTGGGCTGCTGCGCTGCCCAACTCGAGCAGTTCTTCTTCTGTTAACAAGGGCATGCCCCTGTTAGTGCTGGATCCCTGATAAGGTTCCAGCATGGCAGCCGTTTGCGGACCCAGGGCGCCATCCGCGAAATCCTTCACTCCCCCGATCCACAACCAATCGTTCCCCAACCCGGTTCTTAACCCCATCTCAATAGCTGTTGGTAAATATTTTGCGGGGATGCTTTTCAATACCCTGAGTTTTAGCTGTTCTCTTTCTGCTAAGTACTGCAGGGCATGATAACAAAGCTCGCGGTCAAAATCGTGAACTCCAGTGAGACCTATTTTCCATAATTCTTTCTGTGCTCTCTGGATACTTTCAGCGGTAGCTTCGACGCTCGGGGACGGGATGATATTTTCAACCAGGTTTACTGCTTCTTCAAACAGGATACCTGTAGGGTTTTCGTTCTCATCCCTTAACAGGGTCCCGCGAGGTGGATCAGGTGTCTTGTCGCTGATTCCGGCAATTTTAAGTGCCGCGGAATTAGCCCAGGATACATGAAGGGATTTACCGGTCAGGTAAACTGGGTTGTGAGGGGAAATTTGATCCAGCTCTGCTGCTGTGCCGTAGCCAGTGGACCAGTGATTATGATTCCAGCCGTGTCCTCGAATCCATTCGCCGGGCGGGGTAACGGCAGCCCGTTTTGCGACTTTCTCCAGGCAATCCTCTTTGGTGCTGGTTTCACAATCTATATATTGTAGGGTTTCCGCATACAGTCTCAGGTGCAGATGGGCGTCGATCAATCCGGGCAGGACGATCCGTCCGCCAAGATCAAGGGAATTTTTGGAATCCAGAGGGTCTTCAGCCAGCAAGCGTTCCACTTTTCCGCCGCGGCAGACCAGGGAAGAAGCCAGGGGCTGCCGGGGATCCATAGTATAGATGCGGGCATTGGTCAGCTGGAAAGATTTCATCAGTTTTTATAGTTGAGGGGAATAGCCGGGGTGTTAATTATTTCCGGAAGCGGTCAACCAAAGTATTAAATTCTTCATCCGAATAATAATGGATGGTAATGGTTCCTTTACCGCTTTTACTCCGCGTCAGGCGGACTTTTGTTCCCAGCGAGGACTGCAATTCCTCTTCTATAGATTTGAGCTCAGGTGACTTGGGGTTCTTTTTGGGCGGCTTGGGTCGCTTTTGACCTTTGAGTTTATTGACCAGCGCTTCTGTCTGTCGCACACTTAGTTCCTGGGTCAGGATGGTCTGCAAAGCGGAACTCTGGGCCTTGATGTTTGGCAGAGCCAGGAGCGCCCGGGCATGACCCATGCTGACCTGGTTTTTCCGCACTGCCTGCTGGACTACGTCGGGCAGATCCAACAGCCGCAAGGTATTGGTAACGGCAGTTCTGCTTTTGCCTACCCGTTTCGAAATTTCTTTATGGGAAAGACCAAACTCAACCGAGAGGCTTTGGTAGGCGGTTGCAGTTTCCAGTGGATTGAGGTCAGCCCGTTGTACGTTTTCAATCAGCGCTACCAGTAAATGATTCTGGCTGTCTGTTTCCCGTAGGATAGCCGGCACGGTCGATAATCCAGCTAGTTTTGCTGCCCGTAAACGCCGTTCACCGGCAATCAGGGCATATTTATGATCTGATTCCGCAACTGGGTCCTGGGCTGTTAAAACCAACGGTTGAATGATACCGTGCTCCTGGATGGATGCGGCCAGTTCCTTTAATTTATCTTCGTCAAAACCTTTCCGGGGCTGATGAGGATTGGCTGCGATCAGATCCAGCGGGACTTCCAGAACTCCGCCAAATTCGGATAAGATTTCTCCATCGGGATGAGTAGGAATAAGTGCATCAAGGCCTTTTCCCAGGCCGGGTCGTTTGGGTGCCATAAGTTTTTGAAGGTGTTTCCCTGGTAATATTGATTGATCTGAACTTTAATTTTGTCTGAACTTATTATACCTCAGGAAGCTGGTGACCATCTCCCAGCAGGATTTCTTTTGCTAATTCTTGATAAGCATTGGCCCCGATTGAACCGGGAGAATAGAGAGAAATCGGGATGCCATAAGATGGCGCCTCAGCCAGGCGAATGCTGCGGGGAACGATAGTGTTAAAAACTTGTTCCTCGAAATGTTTTTTCACTTCCAGTACCACATCATTGGCCAGGTTGGTTCGGGTATCAAACATGGTCAGGATAACCCCGCGGATGATCAAGTCTGGAGAGATCACCCGGCGAACTCTCTCGATGGTTGAGACCAGGTCTCCCAAACCCTCCATTGCCAGGTATTCACACTGCACAGGAATCAGGATTCCATTCACTGCGGCTACTAATCCATTGAGCGTGAGCAACCCCAGTGAGGGAGGGCAGTCTACCAGGATATAATCGTATTCTTCCGCCAGGGGAAGCAGTTTTCTCTTTAATAACGTTTCTCGACCAACTTCATTTACCAGCTCAATTTCTGCTCCGGCTAGATCCGGGGAAGCCGGCAGGATCGATAGTTTTAGTTTAGGATTGTGCAGGATATAATCCCGGATATTATTTTCTTCCAGAATTGCCTCGTAAGTTCCTCCCGCGATATTTTTCTTGTCAATTCCCAGTGAGGAAGTGGCGTTAGCCTGGGGGTCAATGTCTACCAGCAGGACATTTTTACCATAATGGGCTAAAAAAGCACCCAGGTTGATCGTTGATGTCGTTTTTCCGACACCGCCTTTTTGATTGGCAATTGTATAAATTAATCCCATATCTCAGTGAACCTCTTGAATGGATTGTATTTCTGCTTCTGTGGGAATCCCTTCGATTCCCGGTCGGGTGACAGAGATCGCTGCTAGTGCTGAAGCCACATGTGCAGATTCAATCAACTTTTTTCCATAAAGCGCGTAATTTATCATAAATGCTGTAGCAAATATATCGCCGGCTCCAGTTGGATCCACCTCGTCCTTCGGAATAACGGGGATGACGGTGGTCTTGTCCTGATAAAAAATCTCTGCCCCGGTATTCCCTTTGGTGAGTACCAGCAGGGGAAAAAGAGAGCGAAGCGGGTCGATTAATGACCGGTCGAGTCCCAGATCTTCAATGCTGAGAAATGCGGCCGTGTTTTCCGTAAAGGGTCTGTTCATCTCCGGAAAAGGAGAAGGTTGAATTAATCCTTTACTGTCCCATTCTCTCAGCCAGCCCTGGAGAGATAAACACAGGGCTGCATCTGGAAAATTAAACCCGGTTTCCGGGTTGGTCTCCCGGGCAACCGGTCCCAGGTGAACAATTTTGGCCGTTCGCCATTCTGCCGGGATTTGGTCCAAACCTAAAGGTTTGGCTCTCTCAAGAATGAATTGCTCCCTGCCGGAGGGTGTATAGTTGTTAATAAAAGTTGTAGTCCTGTTTGCCCGCTGGTTGATGATCTGAATCCCGTTCAGTGGTTCAACCGGGGTTTCCTCATTACAGGAGGTGACCAGCCCCACCTCCAAACCCATTCTTTTTGCGAGTATTCCGCTGTATACGGCCGTGCCTCCCAGCCTGTATCTTTCTTCTATGACATCCCGGGTAATGTGGCCGACTATTAGATAATCTACGGCGGTTTTCCCCGGTTTGAGATTCATGATGGAATTATACCTGAAAGCGAAAACCCAGTAAAAAAAAACTGGCACGGGGATTTATTCCATGCCAGTATGTTATTTGTCCTGCCCGGTTTACTCAGCGGGATGAATGACGACTTTCCGGTAAGGTTCCTTACCGACGCTTTCTGTGTAAACCGAGGAATTGTCCTGAAGTTCTATGTGGGCAAACCGGCGTTCATTGGGCGGCATGGGTTCAAGCGCCTGCTCGCGGTTTGTGTCTTTTACCTGTTCGGCAACCCGGCTGGCTAACTGCCGGACCTGCTTCTCTCGCCTTTCCCGGTATCCTTCCACGTCAATGCTGAGCGGGACTCCATGTTCAAGTTCCTTGCCCAGGATTAACCGGGTTATATATTGCAAAGCATTTAATGTTTTCGCCTGACGGCCAATCAGAATGCTTAAATCATTACCTGTGATATCAACCAGGATAGGTCGAAACGGCAATCTATCGCTTTCCTCACCGAACTTTGCTGTAACCTTAGCCGTCAAATTCATTTTCTCAAGTAATTCTGAGACAATTTCTTCTGTTAGTCTTAAGGTTGAATCTTCCTCGGAAGCTGGAGTCTGGGAAGGGCTTTCTTCCGTTTGCACTTCTTCCTCATCATTGATAACGGAAATCCGGACCCGCGCCTGGCGGGATCCAATCCCTAAAATTCCCTGTCCGCCTTCATCCAGCACGGTTATCTCTACCGATTCGCGTGGTAATCCTAAATCATTAATTCCCTTTTCGATTGCTTCTTCAACAGTTTGAGCAATAACTTCGAGGGTTGCGCGATTATTTTTCATAAATCCTCATTGGTGCCATTGTTCCAGCTCAGGGTAAACAGTTTATCTGTTAAGACCTCGACGGAAGTTTTGGCAGAATATTTTTAAAATCCGCTTGCCCGGTCAGAACGTATTGGGCAATTGTGGCGAGATTGGTTGCGATGAAATACAGAGCCAGTCCGGAGGCAAAGGTCAGCGCCAGGTATCCCATAAAGAAGGGCATATAAAGGCTCATTGCCTTGGTCATCTGGGCACCCTGGCCGCCGTCACCGGCTCCCTGCGTGGGCGGGGTGACCATCTTGGTCTGAATAT
>Ga0255443_1039_pt1 | contig 13305 bp, 13 predicted proteins | sample ANMaggSSYBR02D11_FD_182641 | JGI IMG/M metagenome (GOLD analysis project Ga0255443, IMG submission 182641) | Sediment cell enrichment communities from methane seep in Santa Monica Basin, California, United Staets - ANME aggregate JGI... | ecosystem: Environmental > Aquatic > Marine > Cold seeps >... | reverse complement strand
TTCCCCCAGCTATGATCTTAGCTTCTTCTCTCTCGCTATCAAGAATATCTAACGCATCACCTATGCTACTTACTGTGTAATATTGCTTCCACATGCATGCCTCCAAAGAGAGAATTTATTCTTCTAGCAAACTAAGTATGGCAGGAACAAGTTGTTTTTTTCGTGAAACCATGCCTTTTGCAATCAATGTCCCATCGTTATTTTTAATAAAGGGTAGATCCCCTAATATAGCTGGAGGATTATCCATCATAATTCTACTGTTTCCTCGTACCACATCTGTAACCATTAATACCGAAAAATCAAACCCCCTACCTTCTCGAATTTCACTTAATGCAGTTTGTAATTCATCTTTGTATTTGTTTAGTTCATATAAATCACTTACTTCAGCCTGTGAAATTGCAAATTTATACCCTCCAGATTTATAAGTTTTCATATCCTTGCTAATAATTTCTGATGATGGCTGACTGCTAAGCCCTGAGCCAGCTCCTAATATTTTTTCAGCAAAAGATTCGAAAGTTTCATCTTGCAAAACGGATTTTGTTATGAATGCCCAGCGGGTTAGTCTCTTAACCGCATCGTAATCTCTCGGTGTGGTAGTTGGAGAAATCAAATTTAAAGTATCTGAAACGATACCTGAAATTAATAATCCAGCGATTTCTGGAGGTGGGGCTAGACCAGCTTCTGCAATTTTTTCTGTTACCAATGTTGAGGTGCTGCCAACGGGTTCAACAGAGAATTTAATTGGGGCATTTGTGGGAGGATTTCCCAAACGGTGGTGATCTAAGATTTCTATCAATTCAGCTTCTTCCAATGCCGACACAGATTGCTGTGCTTCATTGTGATCAACTAATATAAGCTTCACTCTGGGAGGATTTAAAACATCTCTTTGCCTAACAACACCAACATACCGGCCATCATCATCGACAATCCAAAATTCATTTTGCTCTTCCCGAAGTACCTTCTTTATTAATTCTCTAATCCTGGTTGATTTATTAAATTTTTCTATTGTTGTATCTGCTGCTTCCTTACATGGCAATTCAAGAATTTCGTTCAGAGTGGTTGTCTTTTTGTCGGGTTTTGGGCCAACCAGCTGATTTATTAGAGAAAATAAACTTCTACCAGTTACCAATCCGAATGGAATATTGTCATCATCTACTATGGGTGCAATTCCATTTGTTTTGCTGAAAATAACCCACGCGTCCTTTAACGGACTATCTGGAGTTGTTGTGTCGTAATGGCGGGCGATAGATTCAAACCTCGGAGACGCATCAGTAAAAAGACAAGGAGCATCTACGCCAAGAAATTTCAACACCCAGGATGTTTGTTTGTTGATTACACCTGACCGTGCGGCAATAACATCAAGATCATCGCGTTCCCTCAATAGCCACGCATATCCTATAGCTGAGGAAATAGAATCTGTATCTGGATTTACATGGCCGATTACATAAATAGGTTGACGCATAATATATAATCCTGTTTCTTAAGCAAAAGTATTAATTAGCAATTTTACATTTCCGCCAACTGGATAGAGAATTGGACATGTGCAGCCATTTTTTATATATTCGTTAACTTTTGCTTTTGCTTCTTCGGGAGTTCCAGAAGCAGTAATCCGATAAATTAAATCTTCCGGTACCAGATGCTTTGCTTTTTGAATCTCTTCATGGGTGGCAGGCCATCCTAAGATCGATTGAATTTCAGCGACAACATCCATCGACACGCCGGAGGCTTTGGCAATATGAGGCTGCTGTGCTAAGTACTGTGTGAGCAATTCACGGGTTGAATCAATTGCCTTGTCATGGTCATTGTCCACCGAACAAACTATCAGCTGAGGTCGGTCTATATCATCAATGGTTTTTCCTGCTTTCTTTGCACCCTTTGATAATAAATCCATCGCTTTTTCATTGTATTCTGGGGGTACACAATAATTCAAAACAACCCCATCTGCAATTTCAGCACATAATTGCATCATTTTGTTTCCCGTTGCTCCAATATATATTGGAACATTCCTTGGCTCCGTGCGTCCATGAACCACATCTAATTCAATTTCATCCACGTTGATAAATTCTCCATGGAAAGTTACACGTTCCATTGCCAACAATCGCCTTAAAATAAGGACGGTTTCCTTCATAGCAGTTAAAGGTTTTTTCCGGTTTATTCCAACATTCTTAGCAAGAGGATCCCACCAGGCTCCAATCCCACATATGATTCGATCTTTTGCCAGGTCATCAAGTGTTAAGAAGGTGGATGCTAACAGCCCAATATTTCTTGTCCAGTTATTAATAACACCAGATCCCACAACAATCTTTTCTGTGACAGCAGCATAGGCGGCCATTGGAACAATGGCGTCTCTTACCAATCGACTTTCAGCTTGCCATATAGCTTCAAATCCTTTTTCTTCTGCGTATTTAGCATATTCCAAGCCATCTCGTAAATCATGAGCATCCTGTAAGTAAAGTGCTACGCGTTTTTTCATATTAATACCTCCTGCATTATTTGATTATCAAAATTTGCATTATCAATCATACTTGTTTTTAAGAATTCCCAATCTTCTGGTAAATCAAGATCAAAGGATAAATTGCTTCGATTACAAATCTTAATATTAATTTTCTTTCTTTCCGCTTGTTCGATGTGTTTTCTAAATGACCATTCTCCAAAATCATATTTTATCGCACCTATTGGATTTATCAACAGCATATTTGTTCCGCTCATTTTTCTGTCTGGAACAATCACTATTTCTGGAGGGTCTCCAGATTCATCTATTACCGAAAGAAGATCATCCTCAGTAAGCAGAGGTAGATCTGCGGGCACAACAAGAATTTTAGAGGATTTTATTGCCTTTGCTGCTAATGTTGCTTTGCGTAAAGCACGATTTATATTAGTATTTCGATTTTCTAAGACTGTCCTGGCACCAAATTTCCTGGCCAGCGTGAGCGCTGTTGGGTCATAACTGATGACTAATATATGGTCAATTTTATTGATTTTTCTTAAGCATTGCAAAGTGGAAGTTAATAAAAACTTATTTAATCCTTCTCTCTTATCTTCAGACAATACGCTCGAGAGGCGGGATTTTCCTCTTCTCAATGGTTTAATGGGAATGATCGCGCAAAGCGACATATTTAATTAGTAACTTCTTCGATATGATTGATTAATTTATTAGCTAATTTCTTTCTAGAAGAAATGTCAGGGAGAAGTATTTCCTCCGCTTTTATGATTATACCCGATACACTATCTTTCATCTTTTCTGTATGATCATCGAAATCCATATAAAAACAGTTTAGGAAATCTTTATATATTTCAACGATTGAAAATGGGTGAATTTTATAGCCCAATTCTCTCAGCATTTTACCAAGCGGACCTTTTACTGCTTTTCCTCCAATAATGGGTGATACGGCTACAACGTACTTACGTTCAAGAATTTTCTTTATTCCATCTAGTGAAGTGATTGGATTTATACTGACAAATGGATTTGACGGGCAAATTACTATCGCATCCGCTTCCTCCAAAGCAATAATTACTTCTTGGGTAGGTTTAGCATTTTCAATTCCGTGGAAATAAAAATCCTTGACTTGAGGCGCGAATTTACGAAGTACAAAATATTCCTGAAAAGGGATCTCTCCATATTCAATAGTATTTACTATCGTTGAAACCTTTTCGTCACACATAGGCAGTATTTTGTGTTTGATCCCCATTCCTTTCTCTAATTGCAAAGATACATTTGTAAGTGAAAAGCCCTCATTCAGCCTTCGTGTCCTTTCCATATGCAGACCAATATCTTTATCACCTAACGAAAACCAATCAGGGCCACCCAATTCAGTTATTGTCTTAAGGACATGAAATGTTTCGTCTCCCCGTCCCCACCCCGTTGCCAAATTTGATATGCCGCTAACAGTGTAACAAACGGTATCTAAGTCAGGCGATATATGCAAGCCGAAATGCTTAAAATCGTCAGCAGTGTTGACAATGACTGTGAATTCATGAGAATATAAGACCTTGCTAAAGCCGTGCGCCAGTTTTGCACCACCTACCCCTCCTGCTAATGCTGTAATTTTCATTTATCGGAATAAATCCTTTTCTTCTGGTCTTAAAATCTCCCTAAGGCTCGAATCTCTTAGAGCATATGGAAAACCCCTGACATGCACAACTGGAATATTTTCGCTTGCCTGTCCCATGATTAATGATGCGGCACTTGCCAATTCATCGGCAGCAGCAACGCGGGTGATTTTTAGCTTATATCCATATAAATCTTTTTTTCCTCGCAAATCCACCAATCCAGGTACACCCGCTGTGCCAATCATTGTGCCAACAGTACCATATCGCCAGGCGCGGCCATGTGAATCAATGATTATCACGCCTATATCTACCTTTTCAGTAGAATTTACATATATACGAATTTTCTTTGCGGAATTATCTGGGTCTTTCGGCAGAAGAAGATACCAGTCATCTTGTTTCCCTGACTCACCTCTAACATTTGAATGATCTATACCAGCGTTTGCGCTAATAAATCCAAGCTTGTGTTCTGTAATTATCGTGCGTTTGCTAACTCGAATTACCTTCTTGCTTTCCCTGAGTATTAACTCAATCAATTGAGGTTTTTTCCTCGAAGTTTTCGCGATCTGTAATGCTTCATCAGATGGAGTGATTGTTGAAAGATTGACTAATCTATTCTCCGCTTTTGAGACAATCTTTTGCGTAACAACAAGAATATCATTGTCAAACAAAGCTATCCCCTGCATTTTCATACAATCATTTATCATACGCGGAATGTTATCACCGGATTTAATGTCTGGAATGTTTGTGACCGGAGTAAGTGTTAAAGCCATTTATGTGCTCTTATTTTTTACACCAGTTATACGTATCCCGGCCGATTTGCTGCTGTATTTCTTGTTGATCCGTATCAATATTGATGTGAGTCCTTCAGCGACAATTGAATTTTCAAGTGGTCCGGCATCCCAGGCATTTAGACCTGCATCATCTACCAAGCGGACACCTAATTGTCGGGCGCTTTTGTCTTTTCCGCAAACCAGGACATCACAATCTATTGCTTCATTTCCAAGGAGTAGTTCAAAGGAAATATTTTGAAAAGCGGAAATTACCCTCACATCTTCCCCTAAGATGCTTTGAGCGCATAAAGCTGCGCTCCCATTTTTAGGAATATGCACAGTAGATACTTTAGGTGGCACAAGTGGAACAGTAACATCAAGAACGTATTTACCTTGTACAAAAGGTTTGAGCTGCCCTAAAATTTCTTCATGGAATTTATATGGAACAGTAATAACAATAACGTCTCCCTCCTTGGCGGCATCATTATTCTCTTCTCCAGAAATTACCACTGTTTTTTCAGCAGGAAACATCTTGCTTATTTCTTCGACAGCCTGTTTTGCCTTCTCTAGTTTTCTGGATCCAATAATAACTTCATAGCCCGCCCTTGCCCATCGGTAAGCCAACCCCTTCCCTTCCTTACCGGTTCCTCCAATGACCGCGATCTTTTCGGTTTTTGATTTCATTTTTTCCTTTAATTTTTATTAGAAAGAATCATGGTATCGTTTCCAAACAGAAACAGACACCTTTTTTGCCTCTTTTAGAATGCCTGCTTCGTCTAATTGGGTTAATTCCCTGTTTTGCATAATAATTTTCCCGTTAACTATCGTCGTACTAACCATTCCATCACGGAAACCAAAAACAATATGCCACGGTAAATTATCCTTATTGAGCTCAGTGAACGGTTGATAATCAACAAGTATAAGGTCCGCGCTGCAGCCTTCAGCAATTTTGCCGATCTTCAATCCATCAAATTGAACTTCAGCGAGGGCTCTATTATTAACAACAGCCATCTCTTGGATGATGTTTGCGGGCATTCTGCGCGGATCAGAATTATACAATTTATGGGCAAGATAAGCTGTTTTCCACTCTGTCCACATCGAGTTTGAAAAACCATCATTACCAAGGCAATATTTTACTCCTGCGTTAAGCATCGATTCAACGTCCGGCAGCCCTACCGCGTTATTCATATTCGATCTGGGTTGGTGTGTTAACCAAGTGCCGCTATCTTTAATGAGGTTTACCTCTTTAACGTCGATATGCACGCCATGCGCAAGGATTGTCTTTGGCCCCAGGATACCAAATTTGTCCAGTCTTTCTACTACGCGCAACCCACATTTTTTGATACTGTCATATTCGTCGATAATATGTTCTGCTGCATGAATATGAAATCCTACATCATCTGGGCATGCTTTTCTTGCGTTAACAAGTGTTTCCTCAGAGAGGGTTAAACTAGCATGGAGACCAAATGATGAACTTAGTATCTTGTTGGTGTCTTTTTTTGTTTTCTCAATAAATCGTAGGTTTTCTGAAATTCCCTCCTCCGCTTTTGCCATTCCGTCGCGGTCGGTAACTTCATAACAAAGAGAGGCTCGGGCACCAGATTCATTAACGGCTCTCGCTATGGTATTTAATGATTGATTAATGTGATTTGGAGATGCATGGTGATCGAATAAGGTGGTTGTACCCTGTTTGATCGCATCAATCAAACAAACTAACGCTGAGTAATATATTGCTTCTTCATCAAGTGCTTTGTCAAGTTTCCACCACAATTTTTCCAGGATCGCAGGAAAAGCATTCGGCGCATCTCCAGGTATATACAACCCTCGTGAATATGCTCCGTAAAAATGTGTGTGCGCACAAATATTGCCTGGCATTAATAATTGTCCTTTTGCGTCAATTATTACGCCAGGTGACGATATTTTTGCCAGCTCTTTTGATGAGCCGATTTTAATTATTTCCCCTATATCGTTGATTATCACTCCGCCGTTTTCAATAATTCTATCCTGATCGTCAAATGTTATTATCTTAGCGTTTTTAATAAACACAATTACCTCAGATTGAATAATTAATTTATTTTAACATAATGAAATTTTTTATGTATGTGAATGAATTACAATAATTCAGCAAAGGAGACCGCATGGAAAATAGAATTAAATTAGCTAATAAATATATTGATGAAAATAAACAAAATATTCTTGATTCTTTATTTGAAATCCTGGAGATTCAATCTATTTCTTCAGATCCCAAATTCAAGCAGCAGCTTGTTAATGGAGCAGAATGGATTGAAAATCATTTAATAAATATTGGTATTCCCAAAACCAAGATATTGAAAACTCAACAGCACCCCGTTGTGTTTGGCGAGTTTGGCATATACGGGAAAGACAAGCCAACCATACTGATTTATGGACATTATGACGTTCAACCGCCTGATCCTCTTGAATTATGGGAAACTGACCCTTTTGAACCAACAATAAAAGATAATCTTATCTTTGCACGTGGTGCTTCTGATATGAAAGGTCAATTGATGGTAATTCTTAGCGCCATTCAAGCGATAAATGCTACCAGCGAATTGCCAGTAAATATCAAATTTATGATCGAAGGGGAAGAAGAGATAGGTTCGCCCAGCATCAAAGAATTCCTAAAAAATAATCGCGAATTATTTGCCAGCGATTTCGTATTAAATTTAGATGCAGGGATGCTTTCAAAAACCCAACCGACCATAGTTTACGGCCTGCGTGGTTTGGCATATTTCGAGATTCAAGTTACAGGTCCCGGGCATGATCTACACTCCGGTTTATTTGGTGGGGTCGTTATGAATCCAATCCAGGCTCTTTCGACAATTATTTCCGGTATGGTGAACGACAAGGGTGTCGTACAACTGCCAGGTTTTTATGACGATGTTCTACCCTTGTCTGAAAATGAGAGAAAACAACTCGAAAAATTAAATCTTGATGATAAATATTATCTTGAACAAACAGAAGCAGGATCGCTTTTTGGGGAAGAGGGCTATACACCAACCGAACGCATTGGAGCCAGGCCTACATTGGATGTCAACGGCATTTTCGGTGGCTACACAGGTGAGGGTCCTAAAACTGTTATACCTTCAAAAGCTACAGCAAAATTATCAATGCGTTTGATACCTGACCAAACTCCAGAAAAGGTCAAAGAGCAACTTCACGAATATATGCAGCAGCATGCACCCAAACAGATCACATGGGAGGTGAAGCAGTTGTCCAGTGATCCGGCTTGTATCACGGACCCAGATTTTTATGCTACACGCTGCTTTGCTGAGACTTTGCAGTCAGTATGGGGCAAGGAGCCCGTATATTTACGTGAAGGCGGCAGCATTCCGATTGTCTCTCATATGCAAAACATCCTTGGTGTCGAAAGTATCCTAAGTGGTTTTGGCTTACCTGAAGACAAGATCCACAGTCCAAATGAGAGAATGGACTTAGATGTATTTTGGAAAGGAATTGAAACTGTCATACAATACTTCTTCAACATCGCGGAGAAATGTAAATGAGCTCAAGTAAAAACGAAAGTAAGCTCCCCAGCTACGGAGGGCAGGCACTGATCGAAGGAATACTGATGCGCGGAAGAAATTACGTTGTTGCCGCGTTTCGAGCACCTGACGGATCTATTCATACTGAAGAAGAGAAGCTCGGGGGTATTTATAAAACCAAATTGTCAAAGCTGCCCTTTTTACGAGGTTTGGTGATTTTGTGGGATTCAATGTCTTTAGGGATGAAATACCTCACTTTTTCAGCCAATTTTCAATCTGAAGAAGAAGAACAAATTGAAGGAGCTTCTCTGTATTTAACTTTGCTAATATCTATTTCTTTTTCAATAGGATTATTTTTTGTGCTGCCAACCTTATTGATCGCTGCCTTGTCAAGATTTATTAATCTATCACCAGCTTTCATAAATTTTGGCGAGGGATTAACCCGCCTTATGATACTAATAGCTTATTTATGGATCATTGGGAAATCCGGCGACATTTCGAGAGTGTTTGCGTATCATGGTGCTGAACATAAAACAATAAACGCATATGAAAATAATGTTGAAATCAATATCAAAAACGTGAAGCGATTTCCACTTGCACACGCCCGCTGTGGCACTTCTTTTTTATTAACCTTAGTGGTTATTTCGATACTCATTTTCTCTATCCTTGGCCCAATGCCCTTGTGGAAAAGAATAGTTTCTCGGGTTCTAATGGTACCGATCATATCTATGTTTTCATACGAGCTGATCAAGTGGATGGGAGATCATTCGAATAACATTTTTGTAAGAACATTATCTTATCCAAATTTATGGTTGCAAAAGTTAACCACACGAGAACCCGGCGATGATATGATCGAAATTGCAATCACCGCTTTTAATAAATTACTTGAACTTGAAAATGCGTAATTCTGCATATAATAAATATAGAAAAGCGAGGAAACATGGGAGTTAAAGAAGATTTAATTAACTCATTGCACTCTGCAATGAAAGAGAAAAATATTAACCGAAAAAATGCGATCCGCCTGGCTCTTTCTGCAATTAAATTGGCTGAAACCGAAAAAGGTGTAGAAAAAGACACAAAACTTGATGATGTGAAAATATTCAGCATTCTTCAAAAAGAAATAAAGATCAGGGAAGAAACAATAGCTGAAGCGGTAAAAGCCGATCGGGAAGAAATGATTGAGCCATTACAAAACGAAATTGAAATCCTTAAAGAATTCTTACCATCAGTACTTACAGAAAACGAACTTATGGAAGAAATAAATCAAGTGATTTCAGAACTAAATGCGACAACGATAAAACAGATGGGGCTGGTCATGAAAACTGTCATCGAAAATGTTCAGGGTCGCGCATCCAATGACAAAATCAGCAAAATTGTTCGGGACTTGTTGTCTCCTAAATAAATGCCAAATTCTTTTGTTGATCGTTTAAATAAAAAATTATCGGAAAGCACGTTTGCAAATATTGTCCTATTAATTTTTATTGCTGCCTTAATATTCCTAATTGTTGTTTTGCCAATTTCATTGCGCCCTGCCCCCTCATTACTGAATATTGGGGATGTCGCATTTCAAGACATTCGAGCTCCCAGGTCTTTTTCTTTTGTAAGCGAATATCTAACTGGGATTGCACAGGATGCGGCTGAAAAAACAGTCGCTCCAATTTATCTGCCTGCAGACCCTGCTATTAGCAGAAAACAAATTGAGACCTTGAAAATTCTGCTTAGCTATATTTCTACGAGCCGGACGGATGCTTTTGCGGATCAGCAGCAAAAAACCAATGATATCCAGGCAATTGAAATCATCACAATTTCAGAAGACACGGCAAAAGCTCTTGTAAACCTCAGTGATGAGAGATGGGAATTAATTCAAGCAGAATCTCTTTACATACTTGAAGAAGTCATGCGAAATTCCATTCGCGAAGAACAAATATCAGGAATACAAAGAAATCTATCTCCTCAAATTGGTTTTGAATTTAATGAGCAAGAAAATTCAATTATTAGTGAAATAGTTTCACAATTAATTATCATAAACAGCTTATATAGCAATGAAAAGTCTGCAGAAGCTATTAGCCTGGCCAGAGAATTAATCGAACCTATTAGTAATGGGTATGCTGCTGGGGAGATCATAATTAACAGCGGCGAAGTGATTGATGCCCTCAAGCGGGAAGCACTTCAAGAACTTGGCTACACTGAACCTAAAAACAAGATATTTGATTATCTGTCCGCAGGTTTACTCATAATTGTGCTTGTGAGCATGAATTATTTTTATGTGCGTCGAGTAAAACAAACCAAGGGCTATGCCATTGACGGGCTTCCAATTATTATAATTTTATTTTTCTTATTTTTATTTACAGCCCGGATATTGATCCCCAATCACACCATCTTGCCCTACCTTTTTCCTGTCGCAGCTTTTGGATTGACAATTTCAAGCGTATTTGATTATGAGACAGGTTTAATAGCTGCCCTTTCACTTAGCATATTAGCAGCTTATAACCAGCTAAATTCTGTGGATTTGGCTCTTTACTATTTCATTCCATCTGCTATTTCAATTTTCATTTTAGGCCGAGGAAGGCGCATTAATATATTTTTCCTTTCAGGATTGGCTCTCTCAATAAGCGGCAGTGCGATCGTTATTTCCTATCGATTGTTAAGCTCTTATCTTGATCTATCCGGAGCAGGATCTCTGATCGGTGCAGCATTTGTTAATGGCATTGGCTCAATCAGCTTGGCTTTAATATTCCAATTTCTTCTGTCTCAAGTCTTAGGAAAAACAACAGCGCTTCAATTAATGGACTTATCACGGCCTGGGCACCCCTTGCTGCAGGAACTATTAACAAAAGCGCCGGGTACATACCAGCACAGCCTTCAGGTTGCAAACCTGGCAGAGCAAGCAGCCCGCGAGATTAAAGGGGACGCATTATTAACTAGAGTTGGCGCACTTTATCACGACGTGGGGAAATCTCTTGATCCTTCTTTTTTCATAGAGAACCAGCCTCCTGGCCAAATGGATAGTCATGAAGACATGGACCCTGTCATTACCGCTGCAACGATTATTCAGCATGTAACAGATGGCATCAAGCTGGCAAAAAAACACCGCCTACCGCCCCAGGTACAAGCATTCATTAGTGAGCATCATGGAACCACGCTTACAAGATATCAATATAACCAGGCCGTAACTGATGCTGGAGGAGAAGAGTTTGTGGAAGAAAGCCTATTTCAATATCCTGGCCCAATTCCCCAAAGCAAAGAAACCGCATTGCTAATGCTGGCTGATGGAAGTGAAGCTCGAATGCGCTCTGAATCACCTGAAACCACAGATCAAATTTTAGAAATAGTTGAGGAATCGATTGCTTACTATGTCCAGAATGGGCAATTAGACAATGCCGACCTGACTCTCTTTGATATTCAGAAGGTTATTAAATCCTTTGCTCGGACATTCCGCAACACCTATCACCACAGAATCAAATATCCTGAAAAGGATACAGACACACCAAATTAATAATATCCCAATGGTAACCATCATTAAGAACGGCTTATTTTCTGATAAATATAATTTTGATCTATTGAGTGACAAATCCCAAGAAGCTCTCAATCAATTAAATGTTCCTGAATCTGAGATCACTATCGTTCTCGCTCCTAACAAAAAACTCAGGGAATTAAATAAATCCTATTTAAAAATAGATGAAACTACTGATGTGTTATCTTTTTATTCAGGCGAATCTAATCCCGAAACGGGAAAATTTTATTTAGGAGATATTATTATCTCCTTCGAAAAGGCTGCTGATCAGGCAAAAGACAAAAATCACCCTGTTGAATTTGAAGTACTCACCCTTGTTGTCCACGGAATTTTACATTTGTTAGATTATGATCATTTAACTGAAACAGATACAAAGATCATGTTTGAAAAACAGGATGAAATTCTTGAGGTTATCAACAATTTATGAATCTTAACGATTTAGATAAATTTAATTTTTCATTTCATAATGCGCTGGTTGGGATCAAGACCGCCTATAAAAGCCAAAGAAATTTTCGCGTCCAAATTTTTGTTGCTATATTTGCGATAATTATTGGTGTTTTACTTAAGGTTTCAACTATTGAATGGTTGATATTAATATTAACGATCCTTGTGGTTCTTGTTTCGGAAATGTTTAATACTGCCATCGAGTTCACTGTTGATTTGTTTAGTGGCGAATACAGCAAGCAAGCGAAAAGGGCCAAGGATGTAAGCGCTGCAGGAGTACTAATTACCGCATTTTTTGCGATAGTAATTGGAGTGATCATCTTCCTCCCAAAACTATTAGCGCTTATTTATCTTATTTGTAAATAATTTTTTAAATTATGCTTAACTGCGTAGGCCGCTGCTTCAGCACGGTTGCTAACATCTAATTTAGAAAGAATACTGCTTACATAATTCCTAACAGTGCCTTCTCCCAAAAATAGAGCACGTGCAATTTTCTTGTTTGTGTTTCCCTCAGAAACCAACTTCAAAACCATTTTTTCTTGCTGGCTTAGACTTGAAAATGATGCGGCTTCTTCTTGATTGACTGCGCGGCGTACCTCTTGAAATACCCTTTGGGTAACCGCAGGATCCAAAGAGGCGTCTCCGCGTGCGACAGCTTCCAGCGATTGAATTAATCCCTGAGAATTTATTTGTTTTAAAACATAACCAGAGGCACCAGATTTTATTGCCGAGAACAGCATTTCATCTTCCGCATAAGAAGTAAGCATTATGATCTTGATATCCGGCTTTTTTTTCTTGATCTCTTCACAGGCTTCGATGCCCGATTTACCAGGCAGTCGAATGTCCATCAATATAATATCCGGGTCCAGCTCATCCACCTGCTGAATTACTTCATTCGCGCTGCTTGCCTCAGAAATGACTTCAAATTGAGGGTATTGGTCTAACAAGCTTCTCAATCCCATTCTTACAACTTCATGATCATCAACAATGATTATTTTAATTTTCAAAACCACTCCATTTTTTG
>Ga0255443_1038_pt1 | contig 13306 bp, 10 predicted proteins | sample ANMaggSSYBR02D11_FD_182641 | JGI IMG/M metagenome (GOLD analysis project Ga0255443, IMG submission 182641) | Sediment cell enrichment communities from methane seep in Santa Monica Basin, California, United Staets - ANME aggregate JGI... | ecosystem: Environmental > Aquatic > Marine > Cold seeps >... | reverse complement strand
ATGGTATTCGTCCCTTTTGGGTATACGGAGAGGGGTGGGTTGTTAATGTATTGAAAATTTTGCATATTGCCGCATCACTTGGCTTGCGCCAGGCGGTGCGACAATACTGCTGCGCAATGCGGCAGAAGAAAAGAGGGGGGACTAAACGATGAAAGAGTATTTTCCAAGCGTTAAAAAAGTAGAATTTACGCAAGAAAAGTTGCAGCCGGGGCTGCACTTTAGACATTATAAAGCGGACGAGGTTGTTGGCGGAAAAACGATGAAGAGCCAGCTTAAGTTTGCGATGGCATGGTGGCACACGCTTTGCGCAGAAGGCACAGATCCGTTTGGCGGCGGTACGGCCATAAGACCTTGGCAGGGGCTTGACTCCATGGCGCAGGCGGAAGCGCGGGTTTATGCTGGGTTTGAGTTTATGAGCAAGATGGGCATCGAGTATTTCTGTTTTCACGACAGAGACATTGCGCCCGAAGGCAATACATTGGCGCAATCCAACAAGAACCTTGACCATATCGTGAAGATTATCAAGCAGCAGATGGACGAGACGGGCATCAAAAACCTTTGGGGCACGGCGAACATGTTTAGCCACCCGCGGTTTATGCACGGCGCATCGACAAGCCCCAACGCAGACGTGTTTGCGCACTGCGCAGGGCAGGTTAAGAAAGCGTTGGAAGTAACCAAAGAGCTGGGCGGAGAAAACTATGTGTTCTGGGGCGGCAGAGAAGGGTACGAAACGCTGCTGAACACCGACATGAAGCTAGAGAACGACAACATGGCGCGCTTTATGCACATGGCTGTGGACTATGCGAAGGAAATCGGGTTTGACGGTCAGTTCCTCATTGAGCCAAAGCCGAAAGAGCCGACGAAGCATCAGTACGATTTTGATGTGGCATCGGGCATGGCGTATCTGCGCGGGTACGACCTTGACAAAGACTTTAAGTTTAATATCGAAGCGAACCACGCGACGTTGGCGGGGCACACGTTCCAGCACGATTTGAGAGTTGCAAGAGACAACGATTTGCTTGGATCTATCGACGCGAACCAAGGCGATATGCTGCTTGGATGGGACACAGACCAGTTCCCGACCGACTTGTATGTTTCGACGTTGTGCATGTACGAAGTGTTAAAGATGGGCGGATTCAAGAAGGGCGGACTTAACTTTGACTCTAAGGTGAGACGTGCTTCGTTTAAGCCGGAGGGTCTGTTCTATGCGCACGCTGCGGGAATGGACGGGTTTGCAAAGGGTCTTAAAGCCGCACAGAAAATGATCGACGACGGTCTGATTGACAAGTTTGTGCAAAACAGGTATGCAAGCTGGAGCAGCGGCATTGGCGCGAGCATTACCGAAGGCAAGGAAGACTTCAAATCGCTTGAGAAGTATGCGATGGCTAATAAAGAAATCGTGAATGAGTCGGGCATGCAGGAGTATCTTGAGACGATATTGAACGAGTATATTCTGAATAGCTAAGGAAACGGACAGTTAAAGGAGAGTGCTATGTATAAATTAGGAATGAATTTATTGTTGTGGACTGATTCCGTGCGTCTTGACGGCGACAAAGACTTGATAGACAAAGTGCTTGGCATGGGGTTTGACGGTCTTGAAGTGCCGGTTATGGGCATGGAAGTGAGCGAAGCAAAGGCAATCGGCGATTATTTCAAGGAGCTTAATGTGCCGTGCACTGCGCTGTCTGTGCTGGGCGATGTGAACCCGATCAGCGAGGACGCGGATGAGCGCGAGGCGGCGTATAAGACGATGTGCCACTTTGTTGACTGTACGCAGGCGATGGGCGCGACGATTTTGTGCGGCCCGTTTGACCAACAGCTTGGGTATTTCAGCGGCGTTCGCCCGACCAAGCAGGAGTGGGATTGGTCTGTGGGTGTCATGAGAAAAGCGTGCGAGTATGCGCTTAATAAAGGCGTGGAGATTGCTATCGAGCCGCTGAATCGGTTTGAGCAGTATATACTGAACACGGTGGAAGACGGTGTGAAGTATATCAAGCAGATTGATATGCCAAACGCAGGGCTGCTGCTGGACACGATGCACATGAACGTGGAAGAGCTTGATATCGCAAAGGCGCTTGAAGCAGGATTGGCGTATACCAAGCACATTCATATTTCAGAAAACAACCGAGGTATACCCGGAACAGGACATGCGTGCGGCAAGGACGTGTTTGACGTTATCAAAGCGAGCGGCTATGACGGATGGCTGACCATCGAAGCGTTTAATGAAGGCGCGCCGTCTATGCAGGGACCGCTTCACCTTTGGAGAACGTTTGCGCCGTCGGACGATGCGCTTGCTGTGCAGGGTCTGGCTTACATGAAGCAAATGACGAAATAACCTAGTGACTATACAGTAAAAAGGCTTCCTCGAAATGGTTTGGGGGAGCCTGTTTTAAAAAAGGACGAGCATGGGGAAAAGGGATATCTACTAAGCAATCAGTAAAAAAACAAGTGATATTGATAAGGTTTTTAAGGCAGAGGATTTGGGGACAACTTCTGATTTTTACAGCAACGTTTTTAACACCATGGAAGAGGGCGTGAGCGTGCTTAAGCTAACCTGACAAAACAAATGAGCAGCTCTTTGATTTAACTCATGGAGCTGCTCGTTTATTGCGGCAAATCGACGTTGCTTCGGCGGTGGTTGGTCAGATAAATCTATGCAGGAAAAAGCGGTTGTGCGAAATACACTTCTGCTTTTTGATTCGTATTGTGCCGGCGATTGTGGATAATTACAAATTTTGAAGTATAGCCCGGACGCGATCAAACTCTTTGTTCATTTTTGCAATGCCTATGATGCCGCCGCCCATGCCGGACATCGCTTTGTCGAAATGAACAAGCGTGCCTCCGTCGGGGGTCGTGAAGATTTTGATGGAGAACTTGTTGCGTTTTGTAAAACCGCCCGCCAGAAAGCGTCCTGCCGCACTTCCAATACCGTATATGCCATCGATTTTTGAGCCTTCTTCCAGTGCGTACTGCTCTTGCAAAAACATGCTGTAGATTGTTTCGCTGACTTCCTGCCAGCCTCTGCCTTGTTTATTAAACTCGACCATAACAAATGCCTCCTGTTTTTATTTTGTATTATCAGACGCCAGGGCGAAATGCCTGCGCGTTTGTTTATAACGCTATGACAGGAACGAAGCGTATGCGCTTACTACAAAGTCGCCCATTACAGCAAGTACCGCGGGTGTGCCTTTTGATGCTCTGCCGGTGCAGAGTATTTTGCTCGAAGCAATATCAAAGTGCTGCCAGGAGTTTAGCGAAACGACAATGTCGCAGGGGGAGCTGATTGTCAGCGCTGCCGCTACGCGCGTGCCTGTTGCGCCGTTCTTTTGGAGCGTGATTGCGTGAACGCCTTTGCCGCCTCTGCGTTGGGTCTCGAACTGCGAAACCTTGCTGCGTTTGGTGTACCCAAGCTCGGTGACAATCATCACGTCGTCACGCTCTTCGATAGGACTCGCCAAAATGGCGGAATCTCCTGCGGCAAGCGCGATGCTCTTGACGCCCTTTGCGGCTCTGCCCATGCTTGAGATATCGCTGCAGCAGAAACGCACTGCCATGCCTTTTGCGCTCATGACCAGCCAGTCGCTTTGCGCAGTTACGAGGTTGACTGAGATAATTGCGTCGTCTTTGGCGAGACCGCACGCCACGATTTTTTTGTTGCGCACGTCGTAGTCAGAAAGCTTGCTGCGTTTGATGAGACCTCTCTTTGTGGCAAAAACGATGTCGCCGCTGGTGTAGTCGGAGAAACTAAACAGTCCGACAATCTGCTCTTTTGCGTTGATGCCCGCCATCAGAGCGGATAATGGTTTGCCTTTGTCCTTGGGTTTTGCATCCGGCAAGTCTGTGCAGAGAAGTGTGTACATGTTACCAAGACTCGTGAAAATCTGGACACGCATGTCTGATGAAGACGGGATAATAAGCTTTGGTGAGTTGCCGTTTGTTGGCGCGGATTTCTGGTACGTTTTTTGGTTGATACGCTTTAGGAAACCATCCGGCGAAAGAAGGACAACGTAGTCTTCAACCGTTTTGTAGTCGGCTTCATTGATTTCGATTTCGTGGTTGGTATCGAGCACCTTTGTGCGGCGCGGGTCTCCGTATTTATCTCTGATTTCTGTGAGCTCGTGAATGATTACTTTCATCAGCATGGTGTCTGATTTGAGAATCGCCTCGAGACGCTTGATGGTTTCCAAAATAAACGCGTATTCCTTTTGCAGCGATTCAATCTCGAGCGCTGTTAGTCTTGCGAGCCGCATGTCGAGGATAGCCTGCGCTTGGACATCGGAAAGCGCAAAATGTTCCATCAGCTTGACCTTGGCCTCTTTCGGCGAAGCGCTGCCGCGGATGATTTTGATGACTTCGTCTATGTTTTGCACAGCAATCATCAGCCCTGCGAGGATGTGCTCTCGCCGCTGCGCGCGCTCTAGGTCAAACTTGGTGCGGCGCGTCACTACGTCTTTTTGGAATGCGATGTAGTAGTCGATCATTTGCATCAGCGAAAGCTGTTTTGGCTGACCGTCTGCAATGCACACCATGTTTATGCCAAACGTAATTTGCATATCGGAGTATTTGTATAGGCAGGTGAGTATGTCTTGTGGATCAAAGCCTTTGCGCACTTCGATTACGGCGCGGATGCCGGTGCGGTCGGACTCGTCACGGATGTCGGCGATGCCCGCGAACATGTCCTTTCTGGTTTCGGTCACCAGCAGAATTTTGCGAAGCATGGCGGCTTTGTTGACTTGGTACGCTATCTCATTAATGACGATTAATGTTTTGCCGTTGGTGCCTTTTTCTATGGTCGCTTTGGCACGGATGGCAACCTTGCCGCGCCCCGTCTCGTACGCTTGGCGAAGCTGCTCCATGTTTAGAAGGTATCCGCCCGTCGGGAAGTCGGGACCTTTGATGAACTGCATAATCTCATCAAGCGATATTTTTGGGTTTTGGATGCGCGCGATAACGCCGTCGATGACTTCGACAAGGTTGTGCGGCGGGATGTTTGTCGCAAGCCCAACCGCTATGCCGCTTGCGCCGTTGACCAACAGGTTTGGGTATCTTGCCGGAAGCATGTCCGGCTCTTTCAGTGTGTCGTCAAAGTTGAACGAAAAGCGCACGGTGTCTTTGTGGATGTGTGCGAGCATTTCCATAGCGATGGGGGATAGTCTCACTTCTGTATAACGCATTGCGGCTGCGGTGTCGCCGTCCATACTGCCGAAGTTTCCGTGACCCGATACTAAAGGTGCACGCATTACAAAATCCTGCGACATACGCACCATAGCATCATAGACAGATTTGTCGCCGTGCGGGTGATATTTACCCAGAGCATCACCGACGACTCTTGCCGATTTTCTGTGCGGCTTGTCCGGCGTTAGGCTAAGCTCCATCATGGTGTAGAGAATGCGGCGCTGTACCGGCTTTAGACCGTCCTCAACACGCGGCAAAGCTCTGTCCATAATGACGTATTCGGCGAAGGGTATCATAGAGTCGTGCATAACGTCGCCAAGAGAGATGGGGGTGATTACTTCGTTGTTGATGATTTCGTCCTTTTTTCGTTTAGCCATTGTCTTTCACCTTCTCTCTGTAGAAACGGTCTTCTTTGTTGAAGTTTGCGTGCTCTGATATGTAGAGCTTTCTAGGCTCGGGTTTGTCGCCCATCAGTATTGTGACGAGGCGCTCTGCTTCGGCCTGGTCGTCGAGATCGACCCTATAAAGCTGGCGGTTGGCCGGGTCCATCGTGGTTTCCCAAAGCTGTTCGGGGTTCATTTCCCCCAGACCCTTGTAGCGCTGTATGTTGGAATCTTTGCCGAAATCCTCCTGCGCTGCACGAAGGTCTGCTTCGCTGTAGGCATACACCGACTTTTTGCCTTTGTACACGCGGTAGAGCGGGGGTCGCCCGATGTATATGTGACCGGCTGTCAGCAAATCTTTGAAATAGCGGTAGAAGAACGTCAGCAGGATCGCGCGGATGTGTGCGCCGTCGTCGTCTGCGTCGGCGAGGATAATGATTTTGTGGTATTTGAGCGAAGATTCTTCGAAATCGCCGTCGAAGCCTGTGCCGAGCGCAGTGATGATGGAGCGGAACTCTTCGTTTTGTATGACTTGGTCGAGGCGTTTTTTCTCGACGTTGAGAGGCTTGCCCCGTAGAGGCAGAATCGCTTGGAAACGGCGGTCTCTGCCTTGCTTTGCGCTGCCGCCGGCGCTGTCGCCCTCGACGATAAACAGCTCGTTTTTGACTGCGTTTTTGCCTGTGCAGCTGGAGAGTTTGCCGACAAGGGGAGCGCCTTCGAGTTTGCTGCGCTGGCGCTCTAGCTTCTTGGCTTTGGTTGCGGCAGACCGTGCCTGCGCGGCTTTTATTGCTTTGCCGACGATTTCGCCCGCGATGGCGGTGTTGTTGAGGTCGGCAAGAAACAGCGCGAGTTTTTCCAGCACGATGGCTTCGACAATGGTGCGAACTTCGGTGTTGCCAAGCTTGCCTTTTGTCTGCCCTTCGAACTGGGCATCTTTCATTTTGATGTTGATGACGGCGCTCATGCCCTCGCGATAGTCGTCGCCGGCGAGGTTGGTGTCTTTTTCTTTCAAAAGCCCGATATGGCGCGCGTATTCGTTCATCACTTTGGTGTGGGCGGATTTAAAACCGGACACGTGAGTACCGCCGTCCGCCGTCTCTATGTTGTTGACGAAGCTGAGAATGTTGTCGTTGTATGTGTCGTTGTACTGCATCGTGATTTCGATTTTGACATCGCCTTTTTCGCCGCCGAAATATATAGGAGTGTCGTGCAGCACGGTTTTCTCTTGGTTTAGATATTGAACGAAGTCTACGATGCCTCCCGAATAATCGAATACCGCTGTTTTGGGTTTGCCGTCTTTTATGCTGCGCTCGTCGGTGAGCGTAATTACAACGCCCTTGGTCAAGAACGAGATGATTCGCAAATGCGAAGACACGGTGTCGAAGCTTAGCGAAAGCGTTTCGAAAACGCGGTCGTCCGGCATATAGGTAACGGTGGTTCCGCGGTTTTTGCACTTGCCGACCTCGGCGAGTTTTGCGACTCTGCGTCCGCTTTCCATTTTGCCTTTGCTCATATAGCTTTTGAAGTTCTGCTCGTATAGCTTGCCGCCGCTGCAAACCTTTACATTGAGCCAGCGCGAAAGAGCGTTTACTACCGACGCGCCAACGCCGTGCAAACCGCCCGAATATGTGTAGGAATCGTTGTTGAATTTGCCGCCTGCGTGCAGCTGTGTAAACACGACCTCGACACCCGAAACCTTTAGCTCGGGATGAAGCCCGACGGGGATGCCTCTGCCGTTGTCCGTAACCGTCACCGAATTGTCGGCGTGGATGTTAACGTCGATTTTGTCTGCAAAACCGTTTGCTGCTTCGTCTACCGCGTTGTCTACGACCTCCCAAAGCAGATGGTGAAGTCCTTTTTGTCCGGTCGATCCGATGTACATACCCGGGCGTTTGCGCACTGCGTCCAGCCCTTCGAGCACCTGTATATCGCCGGCACTGTATTTCTTTGCCATAGTTCCTCCTGAAAGTTGTCCTCACAAAATATACAAAATGTAGTATGCTTTAATCTGCGTACCACCTCTTATAATACCCTATGTTGATGAGTTTTTCAATATGAAGTTTTAGGATTTAGGGTGTTTTTTGAGAAGATATGTGCTGGTGGGTGATGGAGTAGAGCAAATCATCTTTTGATTAAAGAGAGATTGTGGCTATTAGCTTATTCATACTTACGTAATACCCAAGATGGAGTCATTTCTTCCAAAATATCTTCTATTACGTCATCTGTTTTATACATGTCATTAATTCTAATCATTTTATTAATACTTACATATTTATCGTCCATATCAACATACCATACCCAATTATCTAAAATACAAACAAAATAAATGCTAAACGCCATACGCATTCCATAGTCATCTATTTTTTGGTTCTCTTCTCCATTCCTTTTAACTTTATATATACATGGAGTCTTATCTTGATTTCCATAATATATCCAATCCCCTATTACTTTTAGGAAAAATACGCCTTCACATTCTAGTATCTTCTGCGGTTTGTCTCCAAAAAAATCAATAGAATATATATCACCATCTTTTTTATTAATATAATAAATTCTATTGTCACTATAATCTAAAGCGCTCTCAAAACTATTCATCAATTGTTGATGTTGTGTACCGTCTACATCTGTTCTCCATAATTGGAATAGCATTTCGTCACTATCAGATTTTGTTTTTAAATAATACACCCACTCACTATCAATACAAAAATCAGTTATGTAATTATCAAATACGCTAACCTTGCCGTTATCAAGTTCAATAGCATGCAGCTTTTTGTCAGCATCTAATACATAGCATCGATCACTTGCAGCATCCATTTTTATTATACGAGAACTGTTTTCGTTAAACTTATATACAAGCTTCTCATCGGTACCTTCCGTTCCAACAATATGTAATATCTGCTCATCGTTTTCAGAGTATGTTATATATAAGATTTGATTACCATATAGCGTAAACAAATCAACATCGCTTTCAATTATCTTCTTTTTTTCTTCACCGTCGCTGCTTACTGTCCATAATCCTCCCGGATAATCAGAAAAGTTGTATTCAGCATAGTAAATCCAGTCGTCTTGTTTTTGAAATCTATAACTTAATCCAAGTCTGCTGTATTTTACATCGTCATTATTCGAACAAGAAACTGTTGGAATAATGAGTGCTATTATTAAAACAATAATTATTATTTTAATACTCTTCTTCATTTCTTTTCTCTCCTTCTATTACCTATATGATAGAAAAAATGTCTTCTAAAAAAATATAATATTTAATCATAGATTGTTGTATACGGCCATTCTGATATTATGTCATATGTAAATTGAGCTGTTTCGCTTGACTCACCAAATTTGATTGCACAAATTTCATTACCATAACATAAAAACCATTGATCAAAAATGCCATAAAACGATATCAAGTCATCTGTAATATATGTGTTTTCACTTCCGTCCTTCTTAATTTTATATAAGCCTCTATTTAAGCCTTTATATATGCCGTTTTTCTCACCATATTGCTCATAGAATATCCAATCACCTAATACCTTTATGTATCTGCCATTGCATTCGATAATCTTATACTTTTCATTTCCATCATAAGAAACTTTATAAATATCATCATTGCCGGCATCTATGTAATAAATCCAATTCTCGTCATAATCAATTGCACTTACAGATTCTTGTGTTAATTGTTGATCTTGAGTTCCATCTGTTATCATTTGCCAAAGTTGAGGCCGCGCACCTTTATCATTCAGTGGCCGCGAATAATGATATATCTTGTCTCCTTCTATACAAAAATCCTCGAAGATTGCATACTTAATAACCGTTTTTTCAGATCCATCAGTTTTAAATTTATACATTTCTCCGTATAGAAGAGTATAAATCCAGCCGTTTACTATTTGCATTTTTTCTGCACGTATCGTACCATCTGCTAATAATTCTTCATTGAGACTATATAACTTTCTATCATCGCTTCCATCTATATTTGCACTGTACAAATAGTATTGATAATTGGTATAAAAAATTCTATCTTCATAGATAATAAAAGAATATACCGGATCATTAATAATCAAGGTTCTTTTCTCTCCATCAAGCTTGGCTTTATATAAATTAAAGGTGTTATAATCAATATAATAAACCCACCCCTTATACTCTTGGTATGCATTGATTGTTGACCCTAATCCGCTGACATATTGTGCGTTCGGCGCCTCCGCAGGTGCACAGGAAACAGCCAGTGTTATTAGCAGCATTATAGTTAGGGATAATAATATGATACGTTTTTTCATAAAGATACCTCAGATTACTCGCCACTTATAGAGTTGAACTGCACTAGCTCGACACCCGCTTCGTCGAAGATTTGGCTGGAGAAGTCGTCGGGGTAGGGTTTCTCGTAGATGACCTTTTTTATGCCGGCGTTGACTATCATCTTGGAGCAGATGACGCAGGGCTGGTGGGTGCAGTAGAGGGTGGCGCCCTCTATGCTGACGCCGATCTTTGCGGCTTGGATGATGGCGTTTTGTTCGGCGTGGATGGCGAAGCACAGCTCGTGCCGGGTGCCGGAGGGTATGTTTAGTTTGCGGCGCATGCACTCGCCTTTTTCTTTGCAGCTTTTTATGCCGGCGGGAGCGCCGTTGTATCCGGTGGTGAGGATGCGTTTGTTCCTTACGATGACGGCTCCTATGTTTCGGTTCTCTTGATAGCAGCTTGACCATTTTGCGATTGTGTTCGTTAAATCCATAAAACGCTTATCCCATTTATCCATCCGAAATACCCCTTTAGGTTGTGTAATTTAAGATAAACTTCGGCGCGATATAGTAAAGTCCTGCTGTTAATATGAAAATAATGCGAATATGCGGTTAAAACAGCGGATATTGGAGATTGTCGCAGATTTTAAGAGCAACGAGCAGATAGTTTTTGTTAAAAGTAATATATGGTCGAGAATGGCGCTTAATGAAGTTTGCCAATACTTGCCGAATCGTTTATATTTATTGTTGTTAGCACTCGCTCTTGTTGAGTGCTAACAAAAAAATTGTATGGTATATAATTGATAAATATTAAAGGAGGCAAAAGGAATGTCTATAAAACCACTAGGCGACAGAGTCGTCATCAAAAGCATGGAAAGTGAAGAAACCACGAAGAGCGGAATCGTTCTTACGGGGAGCGCAAAAGAGAAGCCGAGCACAGCCGAGATAGTAGCGGTTGGACCGGGTGGCATGGTAGAAGGCAAAGAAGTTGTTATGACCGTGAAGGTTGGCGACAAGGTCTTGTACAGTAAGTATGCAGGTACAGAAGTGAAGCTGGATGACGAAGAGTTTATTATCGTGCGTCAGAGCGACTTGCTTGCAATCGTAGAATAGGGGAGGAAATAATAATGGCGAAACAAATAATGTACGGCGAAGAAGCGCGGCGCGCTCTTGAAGCCGGAGTAAACCAACTTGCGAACACAGTGAAGGTAACACTTGGACCAAAGGGAAGAAACGTTGTTCTTGACAAGAAGTTCGGTTCACCGATGATCACGAACGACGGTGTTACAATTGCTAAGGATATTGAGCTTGAGGATGCGTTCGAGAACATGGGTGCACAGCTCGTTAAAGAAGTCGCGACAAAGACAAACGACGTTGCGGGCGACGGGACAACAACAGCAACGCTGCTAGCACAGGCAATCATCCGTGAGGGTCTGAAAAACGTGGCGGCCGGTGCTAACCCGATGGGCGTTAAAAAAGGTATTATGAAAGCGGTTGCCGCTTCTGTAGAGAGCCTGAAAGAGCTGTCTAATCCGATAGAAGACAGCAAGGCTATTGCACAGGTTGCTGCGATTTCTGCGAGCGACGAAGAAGTCGGCGGTCTTATTGCACAGGCAATGGAAAAGGTCGGCAACGACGGCGTTATCACAGTTGAAGAGAGCAAGACGATGATGACTGAGCTGGAAATTGTGGAAGGTATGCAGTTTGACAGAGGATATGCGTCACCATACATGGTAACGGACGCTGACAAGATGGAAGCTGTTATGGACGATCCGCTGCTTCTTATCACAGACAAGAAAATCACAAACATTCAAGAGATTCTTCCGATTCTCGAGCAGGTTGTTCAGCAGGGCAAAAAGCTTCTTATAATCGCAGAAGACGTTGAAGGCGAAGCGCTGGCGACTCTCGTAGTCAACAAGCTGCGCGGTACGTTTAACTGTGTTGCTGTAAAAGCTCCCGGGTTTGGCGACAGAAGAAAAGCTATGCTGCAGGATATCGCAGTGCTGACCGGCGGTCAGGTTATCAGCGAAGAGATCGGCATCGAGCTTAAGGATGCGACGGTTGAAATGATGGGAACTGCGCATCAGATTAAGGTTGACAAAGAGAACACAACAATCGTTGTTGGCGGCGGAGACCCATCCGAGATCAAACCGCGCATCAACTCTATCAAAAACCAGATTGAAGAAACTACATCTGATTATGACCGTGAGAAGCTGCAGGAGCGTTTGGCGAAGCTCGCCGGCGGCGTTGCAGTTATACAGGTTGGCGCAGCGACAGAGACCGAGATGAAAGAAAGCAAGATGCGTATTGAAGACGCGCTTGCAGCAACAAGAGCGGCTGTTGAAGAAGGCATTGTGCCGGGCGGCGGAATTGCGTTGCTTGACACTGCAAAAGCTGTTGAGAGCGCGATTGAAGGCGCAGTGGGCGACATCAAGACGGGTATGCAGATTGTGCTGCGCGCGCTTGAAGAGCCGATGAGACAGATTGCATTGAACGCAGGTCTTGAAGGCAGCGTTATCGTTGGCAAGATCAAGGAACAGAAAGACAGGAACTATGGTTATGACGCAGCAAAGAACGAGTATGGCGACATGGTGCAAAAGGGTATCATTGACCCGACCAAGGTGACGAGGAGCGCATTGCAGAACGCAGCTTCTATCGCATCGCTGCTGCTGACAACCGAGTCTATCGTGGCAGATATCGCAGAGGATGCACCACCAATGCCTATGGGCGGCGGCGGAGCACCGGGCGGAATGCCGGGAATGTACTAGACCCGGATTTAAAAAGCTTCAAACATTTATACACATGTGGAGGGCACAAACCAAATGCGGTTTGTGTTCTTTATAATTTAATGACTATTGTTAAGTAAGGGATTTTTTTAGTACACTATATGTGTTATTATATTATTAATAGAAATATTTGGAGGTGTAAACATGCAAGAAGAAAATTGTAAAATCGCATGGAACATAGTGTACGAACTTATGGTAAAAAGCATAGAGCCTCTTTTACTAAGACGATGGTATCCTTGTGGAGGTTTTTACGACTGTTTAACGCTTTTTAAAAGTATAGAAGAAGGTTCGTTTGCGCAGATAAACTTAAAGGGTGAAAGTATAGTTTTTAAAGATTCTTCTTTAGATATTCGTCCTTACCCCGAGATGTTTAAGCATGAAAGAGAAAGATTACTCGAAAGAGTTGCGAGAGGCTGTAAAGTTATACTGAGTGACAAGCCTGCTCGTGAGATTGTACCATTAGATTTCTTTATGGAACTGCTAGAGCAAGATATTGCAATTAGACCAGCATGGATTAGTGGGTATGGGAGTCATCTTTCTAGTGAAACTAATAATTTCGCTGCTTATCCATTAAGTGACAAAGACAGTCATAGCCGTCATTTGCTTTGGTGGATTTTATATCGCAACGATTCTTCAATCGCTATGTGCAATATAGAGACTGGGAAGCTCATACTTCGCTCGGAGAAGGAATTTGAGTTAAACAATGGAGAGAAGAAAGAAGCTTTGGAGTATATAAAAA
>Ga0255443_1030_pt1 | contig 13421 bp, 12 predicted proteins | sample ANMaggSSYBR02D11_FD_182641 | JGI IMG/M metagenome (GOLD analysis project Ga0255443, IMG submission 182641) | Sediment cell enrichment communities from methane seep in Santa Monica Basin, California, United Staets - ANME aggregate JGI... | ecosystem: Environmental > Aquatic > Marine > Cold seeps >... | reverse complement strand
GACTGCCGCCCATAAGCTCGCCCGCGCCGGGCACAAGCAAATCGACCGCGCCCACGGTGTCGTCTTCGTTTTGGTGCATGTAGAACGCTTTGATGTCTTTTGGCCAGTCGTACACGAAGACCGGGGAGGCAAAGTGGGTGTCCGTGAGATACTTCTCGTGCTCTTTAGCCAAATCTGCGCCAAAGTGCGGTGTGTGCTCGAACTTTGTGTCTGCGGCGGCGAGAATGTTAATCGCCTCCCTGTATGTGACACGCGCGATGGTTGAATCGATGAGCGCTTGGAGCTTTGCCATAAGAGCGCTCTTGGAAAACATTTCGAGAAATACCAGCTCGTCGGCGGCGTTTTCCATCACGTAGCTGACGATGTACTTCAAGAAGTCTTCTTCTACGTCCATCAGCTGGTGCAGGTCGCAAAACGCGATTTCGGGCTCGATCATCCAAAACTCTGACACGTGCGTTTTGGTGTTTGAGTTTTCTGCGCGGAAGGTGGGCCCGAACGTGTAGACTTTTTTGAACGCCATTGCAAACGTTTCGGCTTCGAGCTGACCCGTGACGGCAAGCGATGTGTGTTTGCCAAAGAAGTCTTCGCCAAAATCGGTGCCTTTGCCAATCTCGTCAAGCGCAGTGACGGTGAACGTGTTGCCCGCGCCCTCTGCGTCGTTGCCGGTAATCAGCGGTGTGTGTACGTAGACGTAGCCGCGGTCGTTGAAATATTTGTGGATGGCGAAGGACGCCGTGCTGCGCAAACGAAAGACCGCTTGGAAAAGGCGCGATCTTGGGCGCAGGTATGCGATTTCTCGCAGAAACTCCAATGAGTGGCGCTTTGGCTGGAGCGGGTATTCTTCCGGGCAGTCGCCAATCAACTCTACCCCGCTTGCCTGCATCTCCATCGTTTGTGTTTTGCCCTGCGACATCACGAGCGTGCCGCGAACCAAAATTGAAGCGCCGACGTGTCGTGTTTTGATTTCCTCGAAGTCTGCAAGCTGGTCGTCATAGACCACTTGGAGTGCGCGGTAACACGTGCCGTCAAAGAAGTCGATGAAGCCAAACGTTTTCTGTTTGCGGTGGTTTCGAATCCAGCCGAGAACCTGCACCTGCTGCCCTAAGTATTTCTCTTCGTTTGTGAATATTTCGCGTAAATCTATGCAACCCATATTGACCATCCTTGTCGTAATGTATTTTCGTTTATAATTGCTGATGCCTGCACGCTTACAGCGTTTTTTGCATTTCGTGGTGCGGAATCCCGATCTCCTTGAATTCTTCGCCGACCACCATATAATTCAGCTTGCGGTAAAACTCGATTGCGGTGTTTCTTGCGTGGAGCACGATTTTGCTATAGCCGTTTTGCTGCGCCGCAAGCTCGCTGAACTTGACAAGCTGCGTGCCGATGCCTTCGCTTTGACACGCCGCGCTGACTGCGACTTGGCGCATGTGCGTGGTGAACTTGTCCACGGGGGTTAGCACTAGTACACCGACGAGACTGCCGCGCTCAAACGCGCCGATATGGATGTCCGAGCTCTCTGCCGACAGGTCTTCGTCCGCGATGTCCATCCCTAGGGGCACTCGCAGAATTTCGTTGCGCAGCAGCAGCGTTTGCGCATATTCCTCAGTGCCGTGCCTAATCTGTTTCACTGTAATATTGTTCATAATTACTCCCTTGCATATTATCTATATTGTAAATTAATTCACCTGTGATGTAAAGGAATTTCGCAATGCACAGCGGGCGTTTGTGCGGATATGAGCGCACGCTGCGCAAACGAGGCTGTGGATTGACAGCGGGTGCGCACAATGCTATAATTCATCTATGAAATTATCCGCGAGGCAAGAAAAAAGTCTGCTGAAATGGCTGACTCTGAAAACATCTGTCATCAGCACAAACGCCGGGCAAGGGGGAAGTGCGCCCTTTTTTGGAGTTTATGGATTGCTGATATGTTAGCTTGACGGATTTGGCTTGTTTGAAACCATTTAACTCCTAAAGGCACATATGCATTGGGAGTTTTTTAATACCTTTGCAACGAACATTGTCAGCGTAGTTACCGACAGCGGAGGAAGTTATGAAGAAAATCAATTACTATAATAATATATATGTGAATTATCTGTTCACGTTTACGAAAAATCTGAATGTGACACAGGGCATTTGGATGCTGTATTTGGCGTCCAAGGGAATGTCATTGTTTCAAATCGGGCTATTGGAGGGAATCTTTCACGTTACGTCGCTTTTGATGGAGACACCAACGGGCGCGATTGCAGACATTTTTGGGAGAAAGACGAGCCGGTTGATCGGCGTTGTGCTGGCGATTGCGGCAAGCGCAGTGATGGTTTTGGCGGACAGCTTCGCGTTGTTTGCGCTAAGCTTTGTTATCACGGCGTTGTCGTACAATTTCGAATCGGGCGCAAACGAAGCGTTGGTGTACGACTCGCTGCTGCTTGAGGGCAAAGAAACCGGATATATGAAAATCGCCGGGCGAACCGAGGTCGTGTTTCAGGTGACGGGCATTATCGCGCTGATTGTCGGCGGCTTTGTCGGCAACATTGAGTATGCCTTTGTGTATTATCTCGCGATTGGTTTGTCTGTCGTCAGCCTCGGTGTCGGGCTGTTTTTCACCGAACCAAAGGCTGTTCTCGCAAAAGAAAAAGTTCGGCTTTTGCCCGCGATGAAAAGGCAGTATGTTGACAGCTTTCACGCCATACGGCACAACAGCCGGCTCTTGTACTTGATATTGTTTACTGCTGTGCTGTGCGCGAGCGTGACGCTTACTTTTTTCTATATGCAGCTTGCGTGGAAGGACAATCTGCTCTCTACGCTGCAGATTGGCATATATCTGGCGGCGTCTTCGCTGGCGGCGGCGCTTGGTGCGTTTTTTGCGGCGAGGATTGAAAAGAAGCTTGGCGAGACGTTTATTTTGCGAGCGGCGCCGATTGTCGTTGCCGCTGCTATTATACTGTTGTTTTTCACAGATTTTGCACTGATTCCGTTTTGTATTATGAATTTTGTCGAAGCGCTTATTTTTGTCGCGACAAGGGATTATATCAACAAGACCATACCGTCGGATAAACGAGCGACCATTCTATCGTTTGAGAGTTTGATGTTCAGCCTTGTTATGATTATGACGTTTCCGCTGTTTGGGTTCATCTCGGATTCGGTGGGTATGAGATATGCGTTTGTTATGCTTGGCGGGTTGATGATGGTTATGGCGATTGTCAATCTTGGGCAGAGGCCAAACGGAAGAAGCGGCAAATAGGCAGCAGGATTAGAATGTAATTGCTTGAACAAATAAAAAGCGGGCCGGCCTCATTGGCCAACCCGCATTTTTTTGTACTTAACTTTGTGTTACCCGGTCAACTACTCCATGTAAGCTGATGAGAAGTCGAGTGTTCCAAGAACACTACGGTCCCAACCAACCAATGTTTCGCGAGCCAAAGCTACATCAGAATAGTGATAAACCGGAATTATCGGCATATCATTCATGAATATAGTCTGAGCTTCATAAAGCTTTTCAAAGTGAACTGCAGAATCTGTCGTTGCGCTTGCAGCGGTCAGTGCAGCCTGGAAGTCCGCATTGTCATAGTTAGGATCGTTGTACGCGTTACCCGGTACGAAAATTCCGAGCATTCCGAGAGGATCCATGAAGTCTGTCAGCCAGCCGCCACGTGCGAGTTCATAGTCGCCCTCTGTACGTGTAACCTGGAATACAGCCCATTCTTGGTTCTCAAGAGTACAGGTAATACCAAGATTGGTTTTGAACATTTCTTGAATCAATTCAGCAATAGTCTGGTGACCTTCTGAAGTGTTATACAGCATTGTGAACTCTGGGAAGCCTTCGCCGCCCGGATATCCGGCTTCTGCCATCAGCGCCTGAGCTGCTGCAACAGAGCTGTCATCAGTTGACAATCCGTACATTCCGGCAGTTTCAAAGAAGTCTCTGCCTTCGTTGTCTACGAATCCCGGAGGTACGAATCCGCCGGCAGGAACCTGACCTGATGCCAATGTGTCACAGATAAGTTCGCGATCGATAGCCATAGACATTGCTCTTCTTACTCTTGAATCTGACCAAATTTCCAGATCCATGTTGAAGTTGTAGTAGTAAGTTCCGAGTAATGGGAATATGTAGAAATTCGGATCTTCTGCTTTTAGTCTTGGAATCTCGGCAGTCGGAACTGTGTTTAAGAAATCAAGCTCTCCATTTTGATATGCTGCATACGATGTGTTCTGATCATCAATGAATTTACCGTTGATAATGTCGATACCTACAGTATCAACGCTCCAATAGTTTTCATTCTTAATCAATGTCAAGCCTTCGCCAATTGTGTAAGTAGTTAGAACGAAAGGTCCGTTAGATACAACGATATCAGGATTGGAAGCCCATGTTCCTTCTTCTCCGCCGGCTGCTTCTACAGAGCTCTGCTTAACAGGCATAAAGTGATAGAATGCCATCAAGCTGACGAAATAGTCTGTCGGAGCTGTGAGCTTAACTTCGAATGTCAAGTCATCAACAGCTTTGATTCCAACTGTGTCCGGTGTGTACATCACAAGCTCTGCAAGATCTGCTGTTGCTGTGTCGATGTCTTCCTGAGTGTAAACTCCTGCGTCAGCGTCTTCTGGGTCTATTGCTGCGCCAACTCCGGCTTCGATAGTTGCTTCGAGTCCGGCAATCGCATAAGTGTTAACATAGTCTTCTGCACCAACAACGTGAGTGTAGTGCCAGATCCATGAATACTCTGATGCTGTGTCCGGAGCCATTGCTCTGATCCACGAATAAACAAAGTCATGCGCAGTCAAAGGTGATCCGTCTGACCATGTAGATTCTCTCAAGTTGAAAGTAACCGTCAGGCCATCTGCAGATATATCCCATGTTTCAGCGATACCCGGCAGCACCGTGCCGCTCTTTTCTCTTACTAACCCTTCAAATGTCTGGTTAATAACGTCTCCGCCGTCACTCGCGCCATTGAGGCCCGGGTCGACTGTCCTTGGATCCGCTCCAATGTTCCAGTTGAATACTGAAGGTTCTTCGACAACTTCTTCGACGACTTCTTCAACGACCTCTTCAACTTCTTCGGTAACTTCTTCGACGACTTCTTCGACGACTTCTTCGACCTGCTTAGGTGTGCAGCCTGCGAAGATTGAAGCTACCATCGCTAGTGCCAATAACACTAATAATACTTTTTTCATTTTATTCCTCCTTTTAATATAATTATATACTCTTAGTATATAAAACTTTTTATCGTTTGAACTAAAGAACTCAAACGTATAATACAATAATTGATACAAACCTCTTTATACATTATACCATTTTCTCGGTACTATGCAAAATCTTTTTACTTGTTAATCTCCTTCACGAGATGGCACGCAACAAAATGATCAGGCTCGAGCTCTCGCAGCTCGGGTGTAACTTGCGTGCAAATGTCTTGTTTGTACATGCATCGCGTTGCAAATCTGCAGCCTTCGCCCGGATTAATCGGGCTTTGGACATCACCTTCGAGTATGATTCGCTGGTGCTTTCTCGTCACGATTGGATCCGGAATTGGAATTGCGGACAACAGTGCCTGGGTGTATGGGTGCAATGGCTGCTCGTATAAGCGCTCGCTGCCGCACACTTCCATAAGCTTGCCAACGTACATGACGGCGATTCTGTCCGAGATATGCTTAACCATGGACAAATCGTGTGCGATGAACAGGTATGTAAGCCCCATCTCATTTTGCAGGTCTTCGAGCATGTTGACTACCTGAGCCTGGACTGAAACATCGAGTGCCGATATAGGCTCGTCACATATAATCAGCTCGGGTTCTACAGCAAGTGCACGCGCAATGCCGATTCTTTGACGCTGTCCGCCTGAGAATTCGTGCGGGTAGCGGTTTACGTGCTCTTTTTTGAGACCAACATGATGTATTAAGTCATAAATCCGCTCTGTTTTTTCTGCTCCGTTATATAAATTGTGCGTCTCGATGCCTTCGCCGATGATGTCGTTGACTGTCATTCTGCCGTTGAGTGATGCATACGGGTCTTGGAAAATCATTTGCATTCTTTTGCGATACGGCAGCAATTGTCTGTCGCTTAGATCCGCAAGATCGGTACCGTCAAAAAAGATTTGACCTGCCGTTGGGTCATATAGCCGCAGTATCGTGCGTCCTGTTGTAGATTTTCCGCAGCCGGATTCGCCAACCAGTCCGAATGTTTCGCCTCGCTTAATTTCAAAGCTGACATCGTCGACCGCTTTTAGATATTTACGGTGCGATTTTCTTAAGCTGCTTTTTACCGTAAAGTATTTTGCAAGGTTGTTCACCTTTAACAAAACATCTTTGTCAACGCTTATGTTTTCTGTTGATTGTGCCTTGCTCATTTCAGCCATTTTTTGCCTCTCCTTTTTCTATCCCAGCTACCTTCGGTGCATCCTCGTGAAGAAGCCAACATGCCGAAGTATGAGTTTTGCTTATTTCGAACATAGGAGCTGCTTGCTCTAGACAGATTTGCATAGCATGTTCACACCGCGGTGAAAATGGACAGCCCGCAGGCGGCTTTAGTAGATCCGGCGGTGAGCCTGCAATTGGAACCAGTCTCTCTTTGCTTTTTCTGTTCATGCTTGGCACAGATTTGTGCAAGCCTATTGTGTATGGATGCGAAGCCTCGTAGAAAATCTCATCCACTGTACCTTTTTCCATAATCATGCCGCCGTACATAACGATGATGCTTGTGCACACTTCTGCGATGACACCAAGGTCATGCGTGATCAGTATAATCGAAGTCTTGAGTTCTTTCTGCATTTTCAGCATTAATTCGAGTATCTGCGCTTGGATTGTCACGTCGAGTGCCGTAGACGGCTCGTCCGCAATCAGCAGCTTTGGATCGCACGACAACGCTGTCGCGATCATAACCCGCTGTCTCATGCCGCCGGAAAACTCGTGCGGGTATGAAGAAATCCGCTCTGCCGCTTCCGGAATGCCGACCAGATCCAGCATTTTTATTGCGTGCTTCTTTGCTTCTGACTTTGACATATCTGTATGACGGCGAATTACCTCGATCATTTGGTTCTTGATCGTGAATACCGGATTGAGCGATGTCATCGGGTCTTGGAAAATCATGCTGATATCGTTGCCTCGCAGATCCGAAAGCTCTTTGTTGCTGAGTTTTGTGAGGTCAGCTCCGTCAAAAATGATTTCGCCATTTTTTATTTTCCCGGGTTCGTCAATAAGACCGATAACCGAAAGCGCAGTAACGCTTTTGCCGCTGCCGGACTCGCCGACTATGCCGAGTATATCTCCCTCGTCCATAGTGAAGTTGCTGCCTCGAACGGCCTGCACTTCGCCCAGATGTGTAAAGAAAGAAGTTTGTAAATTGTTAACTTCTAATATTTTTCCCATAATTCCACCTTAACCTTTTCTCAATCTTGGGTCTAACGCATCTCTCAGCCCGTCGCCAAGGAAGTTAAATGCAAGCATCGTGATTGCAATTGCTGCCGCAGGGAAGAAAAGCTGGTAAGGATATGTTAGCAATCCCGACAGCGCGTTGTTCGCCAGTGTTCCCCAAGATGCCATTGGCGCCGAAACACCAAGACCAATAAAGCTCAAGAAAGATTCTGTGAATATTGCACTTGGTATCATCATCGTCATGGAAACGATGATTGGCCCCATTGCGTTAGGAATGAGGTGACGCGTGATAATCTTTCGTGACCGAACGCCGAGCGCCTTTGCCGCCAAGACAAATTCTTGTTCCTTTAGTGAGAGCATCTGCCCCCTGACAAGCCTTGCCATGTTTACCCAGTAGACTGTGCCTATCGCGAGAATAATCGTACCGAGCCCACCTTTGCCAAACAAAACCATCAACAAAATGATGTAAAGTACCAAAGGCACTGAATTGATGATATCTACGATCCTCATCATTATGTTGTCTGTGCGGCCGCCCTTGTAGCCTGCAATCGCGCCGTATACGACACCAATCAGGAAGTTGACCAAAGTAGCAACAAAAGCAACGAGCAGCGAAATTCTTGCGCCGTACATAACACGCGTGAGTAGATCGCGCCCGATACTGTCGGTACCAAACGGGTATAGTTTGTTGGCGACTGTCTTTGCCGGATATATTACCGTGTTGCCCTTGTAGGTGATTGCAAAATCGTAATCGACTCCTGTTTCTTCGCGTTCCAGTTTGAACGAATAATCAAGCTCAATTGTCTCGCCTTCATAATCGTATAGTTTCATGTTAACGTTTACTACCGTTGCCGCTTCTTCTTCTCTTTGTTTTCTTACTTCTGCAGGAGAGAGGATTTTATCAACATCTACTCTGCCTTCAAGCCCTTCCTCTTCTTCAATTTCTTCTAGAACCTGCAAGTTTCCGTCTTCGGGAACAACGAACATGTTGTAGTCACCGGACAAATGAACAAACAAGCCCTCCTCAATTTCATAAAGCGCAAGCCTTGGTGCTAAGTTCCTATGGTCGTTTTCTTGATCTGAATAAGAAACGTTGGTGAACAGCGGTCCAAGCAGACCGAAAAGGATGATGATGATTACACCAAAAAGACCGCCCATCGCAGGTTTGTTTTTCTTTAGCCGCCGCCTTGCGTCTACCCAATAGGTCAAGCTTGGGCGCGCTTCATCGTGTTCTTTTTCTCTATCCGAAACGAAAATAAATTTTTCTTTATTGATATCACTCATACTAATCATTCCCCTTGGTGAATTTGATTCTTGGATCAACTAAGGCATATGCAACATCAACCAAGAAAACCATTATGATATAAAACGCAGCATAGAATACCGTTATGCCCATAATCGTTGTGTAGTCTCTGTTCGTAATGCTCTCTACATAATATTTGCCGATACCCGGGATTGCAAAAATCCTCTCGACGACAAATGAGCCGGTTAAAATTGCCGCAACCATTGGTCCAATATAAGTGATTACCGGTATCAACGCATTTTTGATCGCATGTTTTGCCATTACTTTGACTTCATGAATACCGTTTGCCCTTGCTGTTCTAATATAGTCTTGACGCAAAACTTCGAGCATTGAAGACCGGGTGAGCCGAGTTACAAAGGAAAGTGAGTATCCGGCAAGCGCCAATACAGGACCGATGTAGCCAAGCGGCGAGCTTAGACCAAAGGTTGGCAGCCATCCGAGCACCCCGGAAAAAAAGTATATAATCAGGGTTGCAACTACAAAGCTTGGGATAGTCACCCCAAGAGTCGCCATAAACATGACAAAGTAATCAATCGGTTTGTTTTGTTTTAGTGCGGAGATGATTCCAAACGGTATGCCGAGGATTATGATGAGTATTACAGCAAAAAAGCCAATCTTTGCCGAAGCAGGCATACCTCCTATGATCAAGTCAGTGACATCGACCCCCACTTTTGAAAATGATGGTCCCAAATCAAGTGTGATCAGACCTGCCATATAATCGAAGTATTGTTCAATTAGCGGAGCGTCAAGATTGTATTTTTCCTCCAGAACCTGGATTTGTGCTGCCGGCAATGCTTTTTCCCGCGTAAACGGACCGCCGGGGATTGAATGCATCATTATAAATGTAATCGTCGCGATAATTAGTATCGTTATGATTGCAACAACCAGACGCTTCGTAAAATATTTAGCCAAAACGGTTTCCTTCTTCCCTTTGCATTTGTGTAGTATTATACATTGTCGAGCGAAACTTATCAATCTATAATTGTATAAAAAGTGTCTATTTTTGCGATTATGCACAAAAAAGTTGTATATTTTTGATTTTTTACAAAAATATTTTGTAAATCTAATTAGTTTTTATCACCAAGCCGAAAAAACGCGCTAGTGCACATATGCCCAAATTTATTGCTCAATTGTGTTAATTTGTCTCTTGATTGTCTTGTTGTGCATAAACGCGATTAGCAGCAGGGCTCCGGCAAAAGATGCTGCGGACACCGTAAGCCAGCCGATAGCAAGACCTCCGAATGCAATCACCTTCCCGATTATGAGCGGCGAAATCATCCGTCCGCCGTTGCTGATGAGATTTACGATTGAGTTTACTCTTCCGCGATGCGAAACGGGCGAAACGTCGGCGAGAAATGCACTTGCGTCGATGGCGTAGATTACTTCTCCCGCGGTCAGCAAAAACATAGATATATAGAAGACCGGCTATTGTTTTGCAAATATCATAACCGCAAACGCCGCAGCGTATAGCAGCCCTCCGGCGAACGTTTTCGCTGTGGCGCAGCTTGAAAAAAAACAGTAAAAGTGGTATTGTATATTTCATTATTGGCAGTATTTATGAATCTATTTCATATTATATATATATAGTAGAAAGCAGACGAAATGATTGTCCGCTTTTATGTCTTAAGCGAAAACAATTACTTATGTGGAGGTCGTACATGTACAGTTTTAGAAATGATTATAGCGAAGGTGCGCACGAGAAAATACTCAGCAAGCTGTCAGAGAGCAGCCTCGTGCAGGCAGGCGGGTATGGCGAAGACAGCAATTGCGAGATGGCCAGGCAGGTTATTAAGCAGAAAATCGGCCGCAGCGATGTCGATGTTCATTTTATACCGGGCGGCACGCAGACGAATCTGATTGCTATGTCTGCGTTCCTCAGACCGCACGAAGCTGTTGTATCTGCCGCGACCGGACATATTGAAGTGCACGAGACCGGCGCGATTGAAGCAACGGGGCATAAGATTATCAGCATCGAAACGGCAGACGGAAAGCTGTCGCCAGAACTCTTGCAGCCTGCGCTGCTTTTTCATGACGGCGAGCATATGGTGAAACCAAGGATGGTTTATATTTCTGACACCACCGAACTTGGGACGACTTATACAAAAGCGCAAATTGAGCAGCTGAGCCAATATTGCAAGCAGAACGATTTGCTGCTGTTCCTTGACGGCGCGCGGCTTGGGTCTGCGCTCTGCACGGCTGACTGTGACATAACGTTATCCGATGTTGCGAATAATACAGACGCTTTTTATATCAGCGGCACAAAGAACGGCGCGCTGTTTGGTGAGGCGCTGGTGATTTGCAACGATGCGCTGAAGGCCGATTTTAGGTATCACATGAAGCAAAAAGGCGGGCTTCTTGCAAAGGGAAGCGTGTTGGGGCTGCAATTTCTGGCGCTGTTTGAAGACGATTTGTTCTTTGAGCTGGCGAGGCACGCAAACGAGATGGCGGCGGTGCTTAGGGCGGGCGTTGCAAAGGCTGGGTTTTCGTTTATGTCCGATTCGACTTCCAATCAGCTTTTTCCGATATTCCCGAATTGGCTTGTCGAGAAGCTGCGCGAGCAGTATGATTTTCTCGTTATCAAGGCAATTGACGAGGAGCATTCCTGCGTCCGGCTTGTGACATCTTGGGCAACCGAACGTCAAGCTGCTGCTGATTTTATCGATTCTTTGAATAAATTAAGCCCGGCGTAATACTCCGCCGGTATGCCGCTTTGCTGCGGCGATGCTATTTGTACACAACTTTGAACATCTCGCACACGACCGGCATGTCTTGAGTGAACTGCAAGCCTAATTCTTCAAGCTCTTTGGTGAAAAAGTATTCATGCGCTTTTCTCCAATAGTCCAAGCTGCAATCCCCTTCGCCCTCGAGCGCGGCGAACTCTGGCGATACATCTTTGAACGGGACGATATCAATGTGTGTTGTTTCTACTATGCAAAGCGGGCGATTAGAAAAGTCCGTGATTATACATAAGTCTCCTGATTGCGGCAAAGGTTCTTTTTCATATTCGCAGCACATTGCACAGCTTGCCGTCGCTCGTTTTTTGCCGGCGAGCACGAGCTTGCCCAGTTCGTTTGCATCCTTTTCGTTGTCGCAGAAATAGTACGAATCGTATCCGATATCATCACCAAGGCCGTTTTTTTCTTTGAATAGCTGCCAGTATTCATCAATTTTCATTGTAGTCCACTTTTAAGCGAAAAGTGTGCGTGCTTTGCCATTGCAAAAAGCAAAATATGCGAGTATAATACTGCTAGTATATATGCACTTCGCCGTTTTATCAATATAGATAAACGGTATGCAAAGGAGCAAGTTTGAAACTTGACACATCAGGATTAACTTCAGTGTGTTGCACGAAGTTTATACAAGTTTTATGCCTCGTGCAGGAAAGGAATGGTCATAAGTTTGAAACTTAACACATCAGGATTAACTTCAGTGCATTGCATGAAGTTTATAAAAGTTTTGTGCCTCGTGCAGGAAAGGAATGTTAATATAAATGAAGGTAAAATTTAGTGATTATTTAGAAGGAAATAAGGCGCTGGCAAAAAAGCTTGTTGCGGCTCTCTCGTCTGAGTTTGAGTATGCCTGCGTTTTGGCGACTGACACGAAAGGCACGAACATGGTCGTCGATTTTAGCGGAAGCAGCGTCGCCGATTCTATGTTTAGTGAGCGGGGGTATGTCGCGCGGGTCTACAACGGCGTGAATTATTCTGAGTATTCGTTCAACGAATTCTCGTCAGGAAACTTTGACGAAGTAGTGAATGCGATAAGAAAAACCGCGAAGGATGATTTGAAAAAGCTCGCCGCCCTAAATATCGAGATAGGCAAGTATCCGAAAATCGAGGAAGACGCGCTCACGCAAACGTTCCTTGGGGAAGCGCAGATTTTGCCTGAGAGCGTCTCGACAAGCGAAAAGCTAAAAAAAATGAAGTCGCTGCTTGATTTGGCAAAGACGGTTTCTGATTTGCTCATCGACTTTAAGGTGCGCTATGAAGAGCTGCACGTGAGCAAAGCGTTCTATTCGCAGAAGAGAGAGCTGACGCAGTCTTATGTGTTTACCGCCGCGGGCACACTTGCGGTCGCAGGACGTGACGGTAATATCAAATATGAGCACGACGGTGTCTCCGGGCAGATGGGCGTTGAGTCTTTGGACGCGCTGGAGTGTATGATTGAAGGAATCGTTAACAACGCCGTGGAGATGCTTGACGCAAAGAGAATAACGCCCGGCGAGTACGATGTAATATGTGACCCGAAAGTATCGGGGCTGATTGCGCATGAAGCGTTTGGGCATGGCGTGGAGATGGACATGTTTGTCAAGAACAGAGCGAAGGGCTCAGAGTTTATTGATGTGTATGTGGCATCTCCAATCACGCAAATGCATGACGGATCTAAAAGCGCAAAGCATGTTGCGACTTACCTTTTTGATGACGAAGGCACGCTTGGCACAGACACGCTCGTTATTGAAAACGGCGTGCTGAAGAGCGGGATTTCTGATCTGCTTTCTGCAATCAAGCTAAATACCGTGCCCACGGGGAATGGGCGGCGCGAGTCTTTTGAGCGAAAAGCTTATGCGAGAATGACAAATACGTTTTTTGCGCCGGGCGAGGATGAACTCGATGACATGATCGCTTCGATTGAGTATGGATATTTGCTGGAAAGCTATAACAGCGGAATGGAAGACCCGAAAAACTGGGGTATTCAGTGCATGATTGCCAAGGGCAGAGAGATAAAGAACGGAAAGCTGACCGGCAATTTGGTCGCACCT
>Ga0255443_1037_pt1 | contig 13439 bp, 12 predicted proteins | sample ANMaggSSYBR02D11_FD_182641 | JGI IMG/M metagenome (GOLD analysis project Ga0255443, IMG submission 182641) | Sediment cell enrichment communities from methane seep in Santa Monica Basin, California, United Staets - ANME aggregate JGI... | ecosystem: Environmental > Aquatic > Marine > Cold seeps >... | reverse complement strand
CGCGAATTATTTAAACTTTGGGATGAAAAAGATCCAGAAATTGTTGCATTATGGGAAAAAACCAGACAATGGTCATTAGAAGCTTTTGATGAAGTTTACGATTTGCTGGGAATTAGATTTGATAAGGTCTATTTCGAAAGTGAACTTGAGGAACCAGGAAAAGTAATTGTTGACCAATTGATCAGTGACGGTATTGCTCAAGATGAACGACCAGAAGGTGCAGTCATTATTGATCTTGATGCGATTTTAGGCACCGAAGAAGAATATCGCGTGCTGGTTGTGCTGCGATCGGATGGTACATCTCTATATCCAACAAAAGATCTCCCTTTAGCAATGATGAAATTTTCCGAATTTGATCTGGACAGATCAATATATGTGATTGATGTTCGCCAATCACTATATATGAAGCAAATCTTCAAGATACTTGACCTGATGGGAAATAAATGGGCAAAGGATTGCTATCATTTGGCGTATGAGATCGTAAATCTTCCTGGAAATGTAACCATTGCTTCCAGGGAGGGAACAGTTGTTTTACTAGAAGATTTAATTTCTGAAGCAGAAAAAAGAGCGTATAAAATTGTTGAGGATAAGAATGCGGGTTTAGATGAAAAGCTGAAAAAGGATATTGCACAACAAGTGGCGATTGGTGCGATCAAGTATTCACTTCTTTCTAGAGATAATACAAAGGTGATCACGTTTGACTGGGAAGCCGCAATGAACGTGAACGGGCAAGCAGCACCCTATATTCAATATGCGGCAGTAAGGGCAAATAGCATACTCAGAAAAGTACATTTTTCCCTTCCCGAAAGCAAGGATATTGGATATAAACTATCAGAAGAAGAAATTGGTTTAATTGATCTGCTTGGACGATTTCCTCAGGAAGTTCAAAGGTCAGCCAAAGATCTAAGACCGCTTCTGATTGCGAATTATTCTTTTGAGGTTGCCCGGGCGTTCAGTAATTTCTACAACAAATGCCCAGTACTCAGCGCGGATGAAAAAACCAAAGAGTTTAGATTGCGTCTTGTGGCTGGGACAAAACAAGTCATTGTTAATAGTCTCAGTCTGTTGGGAATAAAAGTACCTGAAGTAATGTAAAAATATTTATTAAGGAGATGTGAATGGCAAGAATTCGAACTATCATTATGGGGGCAGCTGGAAGAGATTTTCATAATTTCAATGTTTTTTTCCGTGACAATCAGGATTATGAAGTTGTTGCTTTTACCGCAACTCAGATACCGAATATTGAAGGCCGGAAATATCCCAAAGAACTTTCTGGTTCGCTATATCCCGAAGGAATTTCTATTTATGCGGAAACAGAATTGATTGATCTGATCAGAAAAAATAGTATTGACCAGGTTGTTTTTGCATATAGTGATGTGCCACATGAATATGTTATGCATAAAGCTTCCTTGGTTTTGGCTGCCGGTGCGGATTTCCGATTGATGGGTACACATACTACCCAAATAAAATCAAATAAGCCCGTTGTTACAGTTTGCGCTGTGCGGACAGGCTCAGGAAAAAGCCAAACTACTCGACGTGTATCAAAAATACTTATCGATTTGGGTTATTCGGTAGCTGCAATTCGCCATCCAATGCCTTATGGTGATCTAGTAAAACAGCGGGTTCAGCGGTTTGCATCTTATGATGATCTGGATAAACATGCCTGCACCATTGAGGAGCGGGAGGAGTATGAACCGCATCTTGATAATGGTGTCGTTGTTTATGCAGGGGTGGATTATGCTGAGATTTTAGCTCAGGCTGAAAATGAGGTTGATATTATTTTATGGGATGGTGGAAATAATGATCTGCCTTTTTATGTTTCAGATCTTGCTATCGTGGTTGCTGATCCACATCGCGCTGGACATGAAATTTCGTATCACCCTGGTGAAACAAATGTAAATCTGGCTGATATTTTTGTAATTAACAAAGTTGATACTGCAGATCCTGAAAATGTAATAAAAGTAAGAAAATCACTCAGAGATTTAAATCCTGATGCAGTAGTAATAGAAGCTGCGTCACCTCTTTTTGTTGATGAACCAGAGGAGATTAAAGATAAGCGAGTTCTTGTTATTGAAGATGGGCCAACCCTGACTCATGGGGAAATGAAATATGGTGCTGGGTGGGTGGCAGCACGGCGATTTGGGGCATCAGCGATTGTTGACCCGCGACCTTACGCTGTTGGATCAATAGCAAAAACCTATGAGAAGTATCCCAATACAGGCCCAATTCTTCCTGCGATGGGATATGGAGATGCGATGGTTTCAGATCTTGAAAAAACCATTAATCACGCTGATGTTGACATGATTATTTCAGCAACACCAATTGATCTTACCCGGATAATTAAAGTAAATAAACCGATGCAACGAGTAAGATATGAATTGCAGGAAATTGGGCAACCAACTCTTAGAGAATTACTAGAAAAGAAATTCGGCAAAAAGTAACTTATTTAGGTCTTCGTTGAAAACGAAGACCTTTTTCTTTTAAATGGCGACCTGCTTTATAATTAGCTTATGTTTATTGATGAAGTGGTCATTGAAGTTGAATCCGGAAAAGGTGGCGATGGCATGGTTCATTTCCGGCGGGAGAAATATGTCAACCGCGGCGGACCTGATGGTGGGACTGGCGGGAAGGGTGGCGACATTTTATTTAAAGTGAATCCTCACTTGAATACTTTGGAGAAGTTTCGGCACCAAACAATTTTTATAGCGGAAAATGGCAGGCGCGGCGGCGTGAAGAACCAGACTGGACGATCAGCTGAGAACCTTGTCATTAATGTTCCACCTGGAACAATTGTGAAGGAAGTGGGTACTGGTGGACAAATAGCGGATCTTGTCGAAGAGGATAAAGAAGTAATTGTTTGCCATGGCGGCCGTGGTGGTCGCGGGAATACCCGATTTGCGAATTCGCATAACCAGGCACCGCGGATTGCAGAAAAAGGGGAGCCGGGGGAAGAGAAAAAATTACACCTTGAACTGAAGTTGATAGCTGATGTTGGCATAATTGGGATGCCCAATGCAGGTAAATCGAGCTTGTTGGCTTCAGTAACCAACGCGAAACCTAAGATTGCCAATTATCCGTTTACTACCCTTGTTCCAAATCTGGGAGTGACAGTGTTAGATGATGAAATAACTATGATCTTGGCAGATATTCCCGGATTGATTGAAGGGGCCCATACTGGAATAGGTTTAGGAGATACTTTTTTAAAACATATACAACGCACCAAAGTCCTTATTCATTTACTTGATGGATTGTCATCAGACCAGATGGCAGATTTTGCACAGATTAATACAGAACTATCTTTGTTTGACCCTGACTTAGGTAAGAAACCGCAGGTTGTAGCGATTAACAAGATAGATATTCCTGAAGTTCGGGAAAAGCTGGAAGACATAAAAAAAGTTTTTAAAGAGAAGGGAATTGAAGTATCCATAGTTTCTACAGTGACACATGAAAATACAAAGAAATTATTATGGCGGGCAAAAAATTTACTTGATGAACTACCGGATGTTGAAAAAGAGATTACTTTGCCTGTTTACCACCCTGAATCCAAAGATAAAGAATTTGAAGTAGTTAAGGTAGATAAGGGCTGGGTGATCAAGGGTGGGTCAATTGAAAGAGCTGCAGAGATGACTTATTGGGAATACTTTGAATCTGTTAGACGATTTCACCGCATCCTTGAATCGATGGGGATCGGCGACGCGCTGCGTCGCTCTGGTATTCATGAAGGCGATTCAGTAACCATTGGTGAGCATGAATTTGAGTGGGCAGACGAATGGGGAAATGGCTAATGAGCAAAAAACGAATCGGAGTGTTTGGAGGCACTTTTGATCCTCCGCATGTAGGGCACTTAATTTTAGCCATGGAGGCATCAGACCAGTTGAACCTTAATAAAATTCTTTGGGTTCTAACTCCAGATCCTCCCCACAAACGAGGAAAGAAGATCACCCCAATAGATGTCAGAATTGATATGGTTCAGGCAGCTATTGAAGATAATCTGTGTTTTGCTTTTTCGACCGTGGATATCGAACGCCCGGGCCCTCATTATGTGGTTGACATGATGAACTTGTTAAGAAATGAAATCCCTGACGATGATTTGGTTTTTCTCATGGGAGGAGATTCGCTTCATGACCTGCCAAAATGGTATAAACCCAAGGATTTTATTGGTGCATGTGACAAAATTGGAGTTATGCGCCGGCCTGATGAAGAGATAGATTTATGCGATTTAGAGGATGAACTGCCAGGAATTTCGAAGAAAATCGAATTTATTGATGCCCCTTTGCTGGAAATTTCCTCAAATCAGATCCGATATCTAATATCTGCGAATAAGCCATATCGGTATTATTTGCCTTTTGAAGTTTTCAAAATCATTGAAGAGATGCATTTGTATAGGGACGAATTTGAAGATTAATGAAAATGGTTTATGGATAGAAAATCCTAAGGAAATAATGAGAAAAATCATTGTAATTTTATTGTCAGCTTTTTTGTTTTCGAGTTGTATTTTGATACCTGAAAATTTACCTACGCCAATACCGGCATCGTTAACTCCCGTCAACGATCCTTCCCCTTCACCTGAGAGCACGGAATTTCCTGAACCAACGGAAACTAAAATAACAATTCCAACTGCTACTTTAACAGCAACAAATACGTTTGTTCCTACTGAAACATCCACAGAGGTACCAGTTGCAACGAGCACTCCGCAAAACACCGCCACTCCATTTCCTTTTGGTCTTCAAACTGGCACACCTGTTTATATTAAGAATTTCGCCCACCCTTCAGATGGGTGTAATTGGCTGGGAGTTGCCGGGCAGGTTTTTGATGAGGATGGAAAACCATTGATAAATCATGTTGTAATGATCACTGGAAAAATTGAAGGAACATTTATTAATTTTATTGGAGTGACTGGGGTCCCGGAAGCAGATATATATGGGCCTGGCGGATTTGAAATTCAGGTTGCTGATCATATTTTTGCTTCAGAAAAAGCACTTTCTATTCAGGTCTTTAACTTAAACGGTATTCCAATCTCGGATTCTATTCCTTTTGATACTCTAGATGATTGTGAGAAGAATCTTGTTATCATTAATTTTCAAACCACAAAATAAGATAATATGAATAAGATGTTTAAACCTTTCGATATATTGCTATCAATCACAAAACGATGGTGGTTGTCAGTTTTAAGTATGATTGTTGGCGGTCTCTGCGCACTCTTGTTAACTCACTTCATTTCCCCCGTGTATGAGGCGTCAGCATCTTTTTCTGTAACAATTGACTACACAAGAACAGGAGCACTTTCCGACGCTCAAGAAGATCAGGCAATGCGTGGAATTGGCTATGTGATTAACTCGGATGAAGTTATTGAGAGAGTTGTTGAGCAAGTTAAATTGCAGTTGAGTACTTTTTCTCGAAATCAATTTGAAAAAGACAGCTTTCTGGAGCGAGGAGAATTCCAATGGACTTTAAGATACCAGTCCTCAGATCCTGCGTTTGCGGAAAAAGTAGCTCACGCTTGGGTAGATGTATCAAATTCCATTATTCAAGATGGATTGTTTAATGCTCAGATTATTGATTCAGAAACAGACGTGTTATGGGGATTAGAGGATTGCTTAGGACGGTCAACTGGTAAATTCTCGGATGCTGACCTGTGCGGTTATGGCAGCATACAGGAGTTGATGAGTGAGATCGAGCAATTAAGCAAATCAATACATGAACGAAAAGCCCAGTCCAAGGGATTATTTTCTTTCTTAGCTGTTCAAATAGTTCAATGTCCACGATACCCGGATTTTCCAGTTCGACATCAGACAAATTTATTAATAACGATGGGTGTTATGGTGGGTTTGGCCCTAAGCGTAATCACACAGGTAATTTATTATTTTTTCAGAGGTTTGAACATTGAAGAATAAGATTGTCACCAGGGCGGCTGAATATAGCTGGTATGCGATGATAGCCGTTTTGCCAATTACCAGTATGCCGTTTGTTAAATCAATATTAGACTCTGATTCGGTTGCCAGCCCATCGATTTTATTCTTAATAGCGTTGGTGATATTCTGGATGATCCCTTTTTTTATAAAAAATAAACCTTTCAATGCTAGCATTTTTCCGCTTTTTTTGTTTGTGGCAGCAGCGTTTCTGGGTTCTGCTTTTTCATTCTTCTACGATATTCCTGCCTTTAAAGGGGTGAGCCAATACTCTCCAATCATTTCGGCTTTTTCAACTTTGATAATCGGATTTCTCTTTTTTGTTTGTGCAAGTACTTTCCCGGTTGACAAGAAATTACGAGAAAGAACCATGCGGATTGTCAATTGGAGTGGTTTGATAATATTTCTTTGGTGTGGGGTGCAAGCGGTATCCTGGTATACGATGAATAAATACCCACAATGGATGTTTGAGTTACAGGGATTAATCTCTGCCCGAGTGCTATACCGGCAAAGGGTAACGGGATTTGCTCTAGAACCTTCCTGGTTGGCTCATCAGTTGAATATGTTTTATCTTCCTTTATGGCTTTCATTTACTTTGCATAAGAGATCAAGCCATTCTTTTCGGCTTTACTCTCTTACTTTCGAGAATGTCCTGCTGGCTTTAGGCGTAATATCTCTACTGCTAACTCTATCGCGGGTAGGTATTGCAGCATTTCTTTTAATGCTCATTTTGGCCGGTATCGTACTTCATGGCAGGATTGTAGATTTCATCACACAAAGGATTTCAAAGAAAGGAAGAATTTCAAGAAAAATTATTTTCATTGGTTTAATTATTTTCTATATTGTTGGAGTCGGCCTAATGTTTGTTGCCTTTAGTAAAATAGATCCTCGGATGGCGGCTTTATTTGATTTTTCCTTTGAAAATGAAAACCCATTTATCACTTATTTTAACGACTTAAAATTCGGCGATCGGGTTATCTATTGGTGGACTGGATGGAATATTTTTGGGAAATATCCGATTTTTGGTGTTGGATTAGGAAATGCGGGGTTTTTCTTCCCAACAGCGATACCTCCCAAGGGATGGCAGCTTTTTGAAGTAAGCCGATTAATGAATCGAACAGACATGTTGTTGAATATTAAGAGTTTATGGGTAAGATTGCTTGCTGAAACAGGGACAATTGGTTTTTCTTTATTTTTTGGATGGTTACTATCACTTGCTTATTATTACCTTAGGAAAATGCAGTCAAAGAAAATTGGATTAAGAATAATGGGTTATGCTGGATTCTTCGTTTTACTTGGGATTGTCTTTGAAGGCTTTAGTATTGACTCTTTTGCGATGCCGTATTGGTGGCTATCGTTGGGTTTGGCGGTTTCAGACCCTGGGCCAAAATGAAATGACGGGATTATAAACTTGGTTCGGTTGTGATTTTATGACAAGAAAAAAGAACTCCCTTTCCACTTTCTTCCTGGTATTGCTTGGAATTTCTGCGTTATTGGGGATCATTATTGGCGTTAGACTGCTTGACCTCATCATAGTAGATAATCTAACTGGGAATTTAGAGCAGGTTGAGGAGTTGGGTTTAACCCAAATTTTGGATGCTGATGAGGAGGGGTCTGCAAATTCTCAGAATGAGAAACTTTTGCATTTAGAAAATGAACCTGAAAATATCGAACAAACTGCTCCTGATCCGAAAGACAGATCGACACTAAATGTTTTGGAGACAACAGCAATCTCAGAGAATGATCCAATTTCTTTGGCAAGAAAATATAGAGGGATCGTAAATGCGCCGGTTATGCTTGCTGAACCACCAATTACCTACATGAATGGAACGGCTAAGAAGTTCTGGGTGCTTAACGTGGACGACAATAATTACAGGAGTATTGATGCGAAACTTGTGTACCAGACACCCCATGTTTACTTTTGGATTGAAGAGGGTATCAATTACACATCTACTGAGGTTGAGAATTTAGTAAACACATTTGAAACCCAAATTTATCAACGAAATAGAGACTTGTTTGGGGAAGAATGGTCTCCTGGAATTGACAATGATGTCCATCTGACTATCTTATATGCCTATAAACTTGGGAGCGCGGCCGGTTATTTTTCATCTGCAGACTCATTGATGCCTGAAGTCGAACGATTTTCAAACATGTCGGAAATGTTCTACTTATCAGCAGATCATATCAATTTGAGTGATTATTTTACTTATGGCGTTTTAGCGCATGAATTCCAGCACATGATCCATTGGAATATTGATCGAAATGAAGCGTCGTGGGTGAATGAAGGCTTATCCGAATTGGCAGTTGAATTAAATGGATTTACAACTGGGGGGTTTTCATATCTTTTTGCTGGTGACCCAGACCTTCAATTAAATTTTTGGCCAGGAAATTATCAAGGCGATTCTACTCCTCACTATGGTGCTTCATACCTTTTCATGAAATATATTTTAGAAAGATTTGGGTCTGATTTTATCAGTGAACTTGTTTCACAACCCAAAAATGGAATGTATGGGTTAGACGAAGTGCTAACCTCAAGTGACGATTCGCCAACAGCAATCAAATCCGAACAATTATTCCAGGATTGGACGATTGCAAACATATTACAAAACGATGAGTTTTCGAATGGGGCTTATGGATATGCAAAAGATAGCACCATTCCTTCTTTTTCCCTAAGCGAAAATGTCGAATGTGGTTCAGAATCGATCAAAAGAACTGTCAATCAATTTGGAACAGATTTTATAGAAATATCATGCGATAGTAATTATGAAATATCGGTGCAATGGAACCAGAGCATCCCTGTTCTTTCGGAAAGTCCGAAATCAGGCAGCTATTATTACTGGTCCAATGCTGGTGATGAATCGGGGATGAGATTGTCAAGAAAGTTTGATCTTACAAATATATCCGGTTCGGCGGAATTATCTTACTGGGCATGGTACGATCTCGAAGGAGATTATGATTATCTTTATGTAAATATTTCCGAAGATGGCAAGAACTGGCATAATCTTAAGACTCCTTCCTGCACAAACGATGATCCAACTGGTTCAAATTTGGGTTGTGGATATAATGGGAGGTCTGCTGGATGGATTAGGGAAGCAGTTGATCTAAGTGATTATGTCGGAAAGAAGATTCTTGTCGAATTTGAATATATTACGGACGCGTCTGTTAATGGCGAGGGTTTTCTGATAGATGATGTTGAATTAAGTGCAATTAACTATTTTGATGATTTTGATATTGATGATGGGGAATGGGCTGCTGAAGGGTTCGTCCGGATAGAGAATACACTCCCGCAAATTTTCGGTGTTTCGATAATAGAGAAAGATAGGGGATTGAATATTGAAAAGTCCATAATTGAAAACAAAAAAGAACTCTTATATATCGTTAAAAATTATGACAGGGAAAAACACGAGATTATTGTTATCAGTGGATTAACTCGTTTTACGCATATTCCAGCATGGTATGAAATATCAATCTTGCGAACAGACTAATCAAGCCGCTGAATTTTTATGGTTTTCAATCTCTTTCAATAATTCTGCTTTTCTTTCTGAAACAGCTGTGCTGACTTGTTTCGCGAGGTTGTTCAACCTGGATGCCAAAGCCGCTCTTGTGTCCTCACCGCTTTCTGGCGCAAGTAATATCATTATTGAACTGCCAACAAAGGCGCCAATAAACGCACCAAAAATGAATCTGCTAAATTTATTCATGTAAGAGCTCCTTTTGGAAAGAATAATCAATCCAATAATATTTTTACGTTATTATACATGCAAATAATTGATCCTTCTATTCGTGTTTAGTGAATACAAATTATTATGTAGAAAGAAATCCGTTGTTAGATTCCTTGTGCTTGAAGTTAATAAATTCTGATCATGTTTTTTCTGGCTGATTTTTTCGGGTAATCCTGTTAATCTGTGAAAAAAATATATGGGCTTGTTTATTAAACAATTATTGGTGAATCGGATAATGATTCCAAACGAGCATTTGCTAGATCAGGGAAAGACTGTAAGGTGTGGAGGGGGGTAGATCCTTCAATGTTCAAACTTGCTGACACACTTCCCATCAATCCTGCACGCAAGGGGTCGAAGTGCGTGGTATATCCAGCTCCGAACCCGCCACAAAATGCCGCGAATGTTCCAACAGTATCCACTAAATTTGATGGATAAGATGGTATCATGTATTTTTTCTTCGAGACAGCATCATAGAGGTAATGAGTTTCTGCTCCCTTTACGATAACCACGATTTCAACACCACTTTGAGCGATATATTCGACCATTTCCCAAACATCTTCACTTTTTCCTTTGAAAAGATACCTGATCTGGTTTTCGGTTGCCAGGAACGCAGAAGATCCTCTGATGAGAGAAGGTATTTCAAACCAGAATGAAGGATGCATATAACCATTAGAAGCACACAGGATCACATTACCGTTTGTTTTAGACCGATAAAATGGTGGGATCAAACTGTGACTGTAATAGTCAATAGGGCATAAGAGGAGATTATTCGCTTGAAAAAAATCTTCTGGAATATCATCTGGGTGTATTGAGTATGGAGCAGGAGTGTTTCTTTTATCTAAAACTGTTTGGGGCGGTTCATATCCAAGTAAGGATTTTGGAAGAGGATGTTTTATCTCGAAAAAATGTTTCTGAGGGTTATTTACAAAAACCGTATTAGCGTTATTGATGGTGTAGAATCTGCGCTGTTCAAAATTACTGGGAGTGTTAATAATTCCGGAAGTATTAAAATGATAATCTTCGAATTCCCGGGTCCATTCGATTGAATTGTGCCTGCTGATTTTTGCGATTAACCCCGCCCCACTTTTCCATACATGGAATCCTGCGGCAGCGTATAGAACTCCACCACCAGGCTGATTGATAAAAACCTGTTTATTTTTATTAATGATGGTTTCATTAAATACGCGTCCTGCAATAACCGTGTTGAAAGAGGAAAGTTGGTTCATGGCCGGGGAGTTGGATTGTAGGAGATTATTTGATGAAAATATTTCTCCTCTTTCCTTTCCCTTTTTTGACCAATGTGTATAAGAATGATACGGTTCCTATACCAATTGTGGAAATCTTTTTGCTTGTAAGGATCTTATCATCCCCATCTAACTCAGCCGACTTTTCTAATAAATATGCGGCTAATAATCCGATGAGAGCACCAAGTAAGCCACCAAAAAGGTACAAAATTGAATTGCTTTTCTTTTCAGACATTTCTTCTTATCCTTTAAGGTTCATTTATTTTTAATAATTGCGTAAATCGACTCGAAAAATATAAAAGGCTCAGTGCTGGTTTTACAGATCTTTTTATTGCTTGCTTCAATCCGAAGGAAAATGGATAGAAATTTTGGGGACATAATTTGAATCCATTTGGAATATGTATTGGTCAGGTAAATAAGAGCGACCATAATTACAAAGAAGAACAGCATTGGCGGGATCATAAGAATCAATAAAAATGCAGCGGATATGTTTCCTAACTTTTCTAAATTCAAAGAGTTATTACTCACTCCACCAATTAATAATATTCCGCAGACAATAATTATTATGAAAAAGCCAACCAATGGCAATATGATTTGAAAAAATCGTTGAGAATTGTTTTTGCTGGTTTTATTTTGCATAATATATTGATTCAAGTAAATTATTCTAACATAAGCAAGAATTAATCAAATTTAAAATTTATTACTGCCTGGTTAATTTTTTCGAGATCTTTCGACGTGAGGTCAAAGTACATGGGCAGCCGAACTAAACGATTACTTATGTCTTCGGTTACAGGCAAGCTTCCTTCAATATAACCGTATTTTTTGCCCATTTCAGATGTATGCAAAGGGACATAATGGAAGACTGAATGAACGCCATTGTTCTTTAAATGCTGAATGAACTTTTGGCGAGTATCCAGGTTGGGAAGAAGAAGATAGTACATATGATAGCTCTGCTCGCAATAATCAGGCACAAATGGTTGCATCACTTTGTTGTTGTGAGCCCATTTCTTTAGAGCGTGATCATATGTATCCCAAATCTCCTTTCTTTTTGTTTGAATATTATTTGATTCTTCTAGGTGGGATAAAAGTATAGCCGCAAGAATATCAGAGGGGAGAAAACTTGAACCCACATCTACCCACGAATACTTATCAATTTGGCCGCGGAAAAATCTACTGCGGTTTGTTCCCTTCTCGCGAATGATTTCAGAGCGTTCAATGTAGCTGCTGTCATTTATTAATAAAGCGCCACCTTCTCCACAGGAGATATTCTTGGTTTCATGGAAACTTTGCGTAGCGAATTTACCAAATGTGCCCAGGTATTTTCCTTTATATTTACCAAAAAGGCCATGTGCGTTGTCTTCAACTACATCAAGCTGATGCTTTTGGGTGATTTCTAGTATTTGGTCCATTTCACAACCTACACCCGCGTAATGGACAAGGTAGATTGCTTTTGTGTTATCAGTGATCAGTTCTTCCAGCTTGTTTTCATCCATATTCAATGTGTCTGGTCGAATATCAATGAAAACTGGTTTTGCTCCCCTTAGAATAAACGAATTTGGTGTGGAAACGAAGGTAAAAGAAGGAACAATTACCTCATCACCTTCTTTCAGGTTTAACAGAATTGCACTCATTTCAAGCGCGTGGGTGCAGCTTGTGGTAATCAAAGCTTTTTTAACGCCGAAGTATTCTTCCAGGAAAAGATTGCATTTCTTTGTGAAAGGGCCATCTCCAGAGATGTGACAATTCTTAAGTGCTTCTTTAATGAATTTTTCCTGGTTGGGGGCTATGTATGGCTGATTGAAGTTGATCATTTATTGAGTAATCCTTGGTTTGATATTTTTTGGTTAGAAATTTCGCCGATGACATACGTTGGAACGCGCATTGAACGATTGAATACGCGAGCAAGATATTCACCAAAAATACCTAGCCCGAATAATTGTGCGCCGCTGAAAATGCTAATTATGGCTGCAAGGAAAGGAAAACCGGGTAAGTTTCCATCAAAATAACCTTTGATCATCACAAAAAGGAGTACCGCGATGCCAAATAAGGTTAATATAAAGCCGATGAGACTGGCAAATCTTAGTGGGATAGTGCTGAATCCGGTTAATACGAGCATCGTAAACTTTGCTAATTTGAATAGATCGTAATTTGAATGGCCAATCTTTCGGGTCTGCTCATTTACTTCTACGGTTCCAAATTTTTCTGTTCCCCATCTTAGAAGTGCGTCAATGATGACGTTTGGGCTATCAAATTGGTCAAATGCGGTTCGTATTTCTGTCTTGAAAGCGCGAAATGCGCTAATATACTTAATACCTTCGACCCCCAGTATTTTTCCCAAGAATCTTTTTGTAAACCTTGAAGAAAAATTGCGCCACGTTGAATGAACAAGTTCTGCAGGGATACCGTATACGACATCATAGCCCTCATTAAGTTTTTGAACCAGTTTATAAATTTCTTCAGGAGGGTGCTGGAGATCATCATCTATGGTGACAACCACATCATATTGGGCTAAACGGATGCCGCATAAGAGTGCATTATGTTGACCGTAGTTGCGCCGAAGATTG
>Ga0255443_1036_pt1 | contig 13448 bp, 13 predicted proteins | sample ANMaggSSYBR02D11_FD_182641 | JGI IMG/M metagenome (GOLD analysis project Ga0255443, IMG submission 182641) | Sediment cell enrichment communities from methane seep in Santa Monica Basin, California, United Staets - ANME aggregate JGI... | ecosystem: Environmental > Aquatic > Marine > Cold seeps >... | reverse complement strand
TTCTGTCTCTAACCGCTGAATGTTTTGCCGGGTGATCAAACCGTCTATGTTTATCACGTTCATGGTCAGCACAAATCCCGCCACCGCAGCCAGCGACGCCAGGGTGAAGTAGCGCCAGCCCTGGAATATTTCCAGGATCAAGATCGCCAGGAACAGAACCCCGATCCACAGCACACACAAGTGGGAGTAAGTTCGCAGCCGGGTGAAACCGTAAACAGTTTCATACAGGGCCAGCCGCTGTAATGAAGAAACCAGGATGACCCCGATGGACGCGGTCAACGTCCCGGTCAGGACTGAAAAAGTTATCCGGTCCCGCTTCTTTTCCCGTTTTGTGATTGCGCTTAAAGCCATGAACAAAAATAGGGAGAAAAATGCCACTGCCAGCAGCTCCCCAAAACCGCGCCTGGCATATTCGGAATAGGTGAATCCCTCCAGGGAGATATTCTTATCTCCTCCAAAGAAATACCTGAATTGAATGGTGACAAAGGAAATAAAGAGCAGGTTTACGCTGCCCAGGACGATAGTGGTTTCAATGAAGCCCAGGAAACGGGGAGGCCAGGGTTTATCGATTCCGACCAGCGTTTCCTCTTCACTTTTAAAGAGGGCGTGTAAAAGCAGCCCCCCGGTCAGGAAGGTCCAGATACTGATTAAGACCAGGCGCAGGATGTATTCCGGCAGCTTTTCTATCTTCAGCAGTTCAATGATATCTTGCAGCCATTTGGAAAAGATAGGGTCCGCTTCAGCCAGCAGGGAAGCCAGTACAGCCACGATTGGCAGCGCCAGCAGGATACCCCGAATATAAGGCAGGCTCTTTTTCCAGCTTGATCGTTTGGGTGATTCCTCTCCGCTATCTTCTCCTTCTTCCTTCTTAGTAGTGATCAAGTTAAACGGCAGCGCGATTGAATTCACAAACAGACGGAAAGCGCCGACAATATAATCACTCAAGTTGTAAGCAAACCAGCGTCCGCCCCGGAAGGACAGCAGGAATAATCCCAGGAATCCGATAGTCATTAAGTGGTTTAGAGTCCTGGTAAAAGGTTCTTCCCGTAAAAACCCCAGGGAACTGAAGACAAGAATCACTCCAATCAACGGCAAGCTTTTAGTGACCGGGGGTTTTTCCTCCAGACGGGAAAGGATAACCAACCCGGCTAGCAGCAGGACGACCTGGATAAAAAAGGATATCCCCAGTGGTTTGCCCCAGTACAGCAGGTCAAAACTCCAGCCGATAATCAGGGCGGTATACCAGAGAGTGGATTTGTTCTTAACCATACCCAACTCCTTTATTCTAAAACTGGTTAGTTGATAGGGAGAAAGTGATAAGTTCTTAGAAACGAATCATGGAGACAATCATGGAAAGCACGATCAGGATTCCGATAACACTCATAACAATTCGTTGAACTCGCAGTTGGCGTTTATTGCGGGACATAAGGCTCCTTAAGGGCTGCTGATATTTTCAGGTGAGGCACATTTTAGCACGGCCGGGCTGTTATTCCAAATGCTTTTTAATGAAGTGAGGCTCATTTTAGCATGGCCGGGCTGTTATTCCAAATGCTTTTTGATGAAGTGAGGCTCATTTTAGCACGGCCGGGCTGTTATTCCAAATGCTTTTTGATAGATTGAGCGATTTTGAGAGTTATTTTTGGTGTTTGAGAGAGTTCTTCCACGCTGGCTTGGCGGATGTTCTGAATCGTGTGAAATTTACTCAGCAATTCACGCCGGCGGGCAGGGCCAATCCCGGGTATTTTTTCCAGGCTTGACTGCAATCCCTGGCGGGAACGGCGTTTGCGGTGGGCAGATATGGCAAAGCGGTGCGCTTCATCCCGAGATCGCTGCAGCAGCTGCAGACCGGGAGAATTTTTTTCAAAACTCACCGGATAATCTTCATCGGGAAGATAGACTTCTTCATAACGTTTTGCCAGCCCGGCAACAGGAATGGTATCCAGCAGGTCAAACTCCCGCAGTACTTCCACTGCCCGGTTAAGCTGTCCTTTGCCGCCATCTATCAGCACCAGATCTGGCAGGGATGAAAAAGAGGAATCTGGTTTTCCACCCGGTTTACCCTTTTCCTCCCCGGAAAGCACCAGCCGTTGAAATCGCCGCCGCAGGACTTCTTCCATGCTGGCGTAATCATCTGGTCCCTGCACGGACCGGATATTAAATTTGCGGTAGTGGTTCTTTTCTGGACGTCCTTTGAGGAAAACCACCATGCTTCCCACCAGGGCAGTTCCCCCGGTATTAGAGATGTCATAACATTCGATCCGCATGGGGGGCGAACTCAATTTCAGTTGATTCTGCAGATCGTCCAGCGCACCTTCAGCCCGCTCCTGCTCGGAAGTTTCGCGGGTCTTGAGAGCAGTTAACATAGCTGCCGCATTCTCTGTTGCCATGTCAACCAGTTTTTTCTTTCCAGCCCTCCTGGGAACGATTAATTCCACTTTTTTTCCGCCCCGCTGGCTCTTTAGCCACTGGCGGATGATCCTGGCTTCTTCCACTTCCCGGGGTAAAAGGATTTCGGGAGGAATGGTCGGCGCTTGGTCGTAAAACTGTTTGATGGCTTCTGACAGCAGGTCCTGATCGGCGGTTTGATCGGTATTTTCAACCAGGAAGTATTCCCGGCCAGTTAGTTTTCCTCCCCGGATGAAAAACACCTGCACACAGGCGGTGTTTTCCAGGCTGGCCATGGCAATCACATCAGAATCGGTATATTTGGTGGAGATAATCCGCTGTTTCTCGACGATTTTCTGGATCGCATCCAACTGATCCCGGATCTGGGCTGCCCTTTCATAGTTCATCTCTGAAGAGGCTTGTTTCATCTCTTCCTCTAGCTTAGACACAATAGGCTCAGTCCGGCCATTGAGAAAAGCTCCCAATTCTTTGAGCATGTTCCGGTAATCTTCCTGGTTGATCAGTCCGATGCAGGGCGCGGTACAGAGTTGAATATCATGATATAGACATGCCCGCTGATCTTCACCGGTAATGGTCCGGCTGCAGGTCAGGTAGGGAAAGATCCGCCGCAGTAAATCCAGGGTCTGGTTGACTGCCCAGACGTTAATGTAGGGACCATAATAACGGGATCCGTCTTTTTCAACCTTCCGGGATACCGTCACTTTGGGAAATGGATCTGCCCAATGGATTTTAATGTAGGGGTAGCGTTTGTCGTCTTTGAGCTGGACGTTATAAAAAGGCTGGTATTCCTTGATCAGGTTCATTTCCAGGATCAGAGCTTCCAGCTCGGAAGCAACGATAATCCATTCAATATCCCTGATGTTGTTAACCAGTTGACTCGTCCGGGGATTTTTACCCGCACTGGCATGGAAATAGGAACGCACCCGGTGGCGGAGATTTATTGCCTTTCCCACATAAATCACCTTACCCTGGTCATTCTTCATCAGGTAGCAGCCAGGCTCTTTGGGGACTGATTTCAGGATATCCTGGATGTGTTCAGAGGTCTCCATATCAAAAAAATTGTATCACAGGCAGGCCCAAACCCTGCCGGGATACCCTTATGGTTGATGGTGGAACTTATCCTGGACATTACCCCTTCTTCCTGACTCTAAGGAGGAATATCCTTTTCGAAACTTGCTCCCTGACCGTGTTCCCTTTATACTATGGCTATGATTTCAGCACCGGAATTACCAGGCTTTTCCCGTTTTTGGACTGTCTCGGATGTAAATACTTACCTGAAGACCCTGATGGAGTCTGACAGCAATCTGCAGGACCTCTGGGTAGAAGGGGAAATCTCCAATCTTTCCCGCCCTGCTTCGGGTCACCTGTATTTCACCCTTAAGGATCAAAATTCTTCTTTGCGCTGCGTGATGTGGAAAAACCGCGCCGTAGCGTTGGGTACGCTGATGCAGGAAGGCGCAGCGGTTGAAGCTCATGGCAATCTCAATGTGTATGAACAACGGGGACAGTATCAGCTGTACATTGATTTTCTCAGGCCCCGGGGAGAGGGAAAGCTCTTCCAGGAGTACCAACGGCTGAAAGCCCAGCTGGAAGGGGAAGGATTGTTTGACCCAGAGCGGAAGAAGACGCTGCCCGCCTGGCCAACCCGGATTGGTATTGTGACCTCGGCAACCGGGGCTGCCTTCCAGGATATGAAGGATACATTAAAACGCCGCTACCCATTGGTAAAGATATTGCTGGCGCCGGCATCGGTGCAAGGAGAGAATGCCCCGCCGGAAATTGTCGCTGCCTTAAATCTGCTCTATGACCTTAAACCGGACTTGATTCTCATCGGAAGAGGTGGGGGATCAATTGAAGATTTATGGGCTTTTAATGATGAGCGGGTTGCCCGGGCAATATTTGAATCTCCAATTCCTGTGATCAGCGGAGTGGGGCATGAAACCGATTTTACTATTTCTGATTTTGTAGCTGATCTGCGCGCGCCAACACCAACGGCAGCAGCGGAACTTGCGGTGCCGGACCAGGGAGAATTGCGAACAGGTATCGCTGAATATGAATCCAGGATATCAAGATCAATCCAGGGAATCTTTTCTGAACAGCGCTGGAAACTGGAAAATTTAACGGGACAAATCACCCGCCTCTCGCCGCTGGGGGAAATCAACAGCGGCCGGCAGCGTCTGGATGAATTATCCAGCCGGTTGGAAAGAGCGGGCGCAGGGTATTTGAAAGGGGCACGTGAGAAATGTAATTCTTTCCAGGCCAGGTTGTCAGCGCTTAACCCGGAATCGATCTTAAAACGCGGATATGCGGTGTTGACCGCGGATGATGGATCCACTGTATATCAAGTGGGTCAGATCAGCTCCGGCGAACATTTACAGGTCCGGGTGAGCGACGGCGAATTTGAAGTGAATGTGAAGTAAAGTGTATTTAAGGATCCCGGAGTTTTAAGAAACTCCGGGATCCTATTTAATTATGGTATGTAATCCTTTACGTAAACTCGGTACTCATTTTGTTTTCGTACTAAACTGGTTTCCCCTGGAGATCCAAAAACATCAAGTATAACCAGTGGATTGATAAAATCTGGTGTCCGCAATCCAATATACTCCCGGTAACTGGAATATTGCCATGCTGCAGGTTTCCCAACTAAACCTGCAGAACTTGGATTGAGATGAATATACCTTGAAAGGTGATCAAGATAAGTTTGATCGTCGATCTGTTTTAGTTGATATCGTCCCTGGAACAAATGCCCCACCCGCTGATATTCCTTGTTAAACGATGCGGAATAAGACAAAGCGAGTTGCTGCATGGCTTTTGGCAGTTCTTTCGTTTTCACTTGAATCAATAAGTGGTAATGATTTGGCATCAAACAGTATGCAAGGATATCCACACAGTCTAGAAGATATTTCTTTATCTTGGATAGGAAGAAGGGGTAATTCTTTTCCTCAATGAATAGATTATTATCGGTTACAGCTTTGTTGTAGATGTGATAATAGTTTCCTGGAATTAGGTGGACTTTTCTCTTTGGCATTTATTACCCCCTTGATGATTCTTAAGGATCCCGGAGTTTCTAAAACTCCGGGATCCTGGTTTAAACAGTCTTAATGCACATGCCCGTGATCCAGCTCTTCTTCCGAAGCGGTACGGAGATCGGCCACGATGATTTCAAATGTCAGCGTTTTTCCAGCCAGCGGATGGTTAAAATCAAGGGTCACTGTATCTTCCTCAGCCGCAATAACCTGGGCGCTGAGAATATCACCCTCATCATCTTCCAAATCTAAAAATGTTCCCACGTCCAGAGGTACTTCTTCACTGAATTCTTCTTTCTTCGCTTCCTGAAGGGACTCGGGATCATAATCTCCGTAGGCGTCCTCTGGTTGGATGACTATGGTCTTTTGATCCCCGACTTCCATGCCGTAAAGGGCATTTTCAAGCCCGGGAATGATCTGTCCGATTCCCTGGATAAACAGGATCGGTTCCCCATCTTCTGTGCTTTCCAGCATTTCATCTTCAACGATCAACTTATAGTCAAGCGTGACAACTAAATTGTCTTGTACTGTTTTATTCATATATTCTCCTCTCAAGATGGCTCAGCTGGCGGTTTGATATCACGAACAAGATACCAGCTTAAATCCTGGAATTGGAAAAAGAGGTGATATGCCTGACCTTGAAAATCCATCACCAGGATATGTTTCCCATTACCTGAATCCCACTGTCGGCCGACATCCAGAATCCGGACAGGTTCCTTATCAATAGTAAACTCAAGCGGGATCAGGGATCCATCCGGTTTGAATCTTGTGGTTATATCAATTTTTTTCATCGTTTGTTAAAAACTCGAATAAAAATTCTAGCGCGGTTTGGGCAACTTCCTGTTTATTTTCAATTCGGTCTCCTCCTGCATTGTGCTGGAGGGTCCAGATTCCGGAGGGAGTGCTTAGCCCGATCCATGTATATCCTACCGGTTTCTCTGGAGTGCCTCCGGTTGGTCCGGCAATTCCGCTCACGGAGAGGCCAATGTCAGCCGCTAACGCGTGCCTGACACCCAGCGCCATTTCTTCCACTGCTTCTTCGCTTACCGCGCCGTGATCTTCCAATGTATCCCACGATACGCCCAACAGGCGCACTTTGGCTCGATACGCATAAGCAGTGACGCTGCCCAGGTAATAGGTAGATGATCCGGAATTGTTAGTGATCCGGTGCCCAATTAATCCTCCGGTGCAGGATTCCGCGACGGCTAGCCGCCATCCTCTTTCTCGCAGCTTATCCCCTATCAATTGCTCAATATTTTCTATCATGAATGTGCTTCCTTCTTTTTCTCAATTACCCAAAACTGTGACAACCCCAGGGCTCTCAGGGGGGTTTTTTCGAGCAGGTAGAGTATCGACCGCAGCCAGTGTCCAAGACGCGGGAAGCGATCGATTATATTATCATACCCTCCGAAAATCACGGTTCTTTTGATGAATCGAACAGGTAGATTTTGGAAAAGCTGATTCAGATTTTTCCGGGTGTAGATCCGGACATGTGGGGCCAGCCGATTCCGGCAGGGGAGAGGGAGATAATTAACCAGGGGTTTATTCCCGAAGTGGTAGGTTCCCCGCCAGTAGATTCCATGGGTCTCAAAAGGATACCAGCGGTTAGGACAGAATAAAACGAGCCGTCCTCCCGGTTTCAGGGTTCGTATCATTTCCCGAACTGCCAGTTTGTCATCTGCTACATGTTCAATAACCTCATTGCTGAGGATTAGATCAAAAGTACGCGAGGGGAAAGGCAAATATTCTCCGGCAGCGCCCAGAATCTGAGCGCATTTTTCTTGGGCTTGTTTTGCCCGCGGCAGTTCATATTCCATTCCGATCAGTTCCCCACCCAGTGGTTTTAAGTGTTCCAGGTAGAGTCCGACCCCGCAACCAGCATCCAGGATTTTTCCCTCGATCCTCTTTCCGGCGGCGGCTTTAACCATATCCAACCTGCGCTGCTGGCCTGCTCTCCAGACATACGAGGGTTCTCCCCTTTCTGCTGCCTGTGCAGAGGGCTGATAAGTTGTCATTTCTCTCCCCAGTGGATTGCAATCATTCCAAGCATAAAGCGTTTAAAGAGGACTTTCTTGAATCCAACCGCTGCCAGATAAGCAACCAATTCTTCTGCCCGGAGGAAACTCTCAGTCGATTCGTAGAGGTAGATATAGTCTTCTTTATTTCCGGTGATCAAATTACTTAAAGCTGGAATTACACGGACCATGTAAAATCGTATCAAAGGAGTTAGAATATCTTTTGGTCTTTTGGTAGTATCCAGCACTACAATCTTTCCACCTGGTTTTAAAACCCGATACTGCTCGGTCAGTCCTTGATAAATATCGCTCAGGTTTCTTGATAGAAAGCCAGAAACAACCGCGTCAAATGAGTCGGATGAAAAGGGTAACCTGGCAGCATCTGATGCGGCCCAGTCCAGACCAGCCCGGGGATTTACCCTTCGACCGATTTCCATCATGGGCAGCGTCAGATCAGCTCCGATGATTTGGCTGGAAGGGTATTGCCTGGCTGCTTCTAATGCCAGCATTCCTGTTCCGGTCCCAATGTCAAGTATCCGTCCGGAATTTGGCAGGGCTGCCTGTTTTACTGCATATCGCCGCCAGGAATTATCCTGCCACCCTGACATCAAATGATTCATCAAGTCATACCGCCGGGCTATGCGGGTGAACATGGTTTGCTGCTGTCTTAAAAAATCAAGATCTAAACGATCAGGCATAAAAGTCAGGCTTGTTGGACAGCCAGGGCATCAGCCTCTTCAGCAACCCGGATTCCTTCTTCCTCATCCACTCTGGTCAGTAATAATCCGCCTGCGATAAAGAAAATAACCAACGAGACAATGCCTAGTCGGCTATTTCCCATTACCTGGCTGACTAAACCAAAGACCAGAGGGCCGAACATACCAGCCAACTTTCCGCTTACGCTGAAGAAGCTAAAGAACTCAGCTGATTGCGCCTTGGGCACCATTCGGCCGTAAAGGGAGCGGCTTAATGCCTGGCTTCCACCTTGAACCAGCGCTACAGCGAAACCCAGGATCCAGAAGTGAATTGCCGACTCCATAAAATAACCGCCGATGGATATCAAAAAATAGACACTCAGGCTGATATAAATGGATCTTTTTGTGCCAATTCTTTTTGCCAGCCATCCAAAAGCAAAGGAAAATGGAATGCCGACAAACTGCACCATAAGCAGGGCGCCGATCAGATCGGTTTGTCCGATACCGATTTCTTTCCCGTAGATGGTTGCCATTTTTATGATTGTGCCGATGCCGTCATTGAAAAGCCAGAAAGCAACCAGGAATTTAAACAATTCCTTGTATTTCTTTATTTCCTTGAAGGTAACCGCAAGCCGTTTAAATCCCGCGGTAAAGGGATTTGAATCGAGTTCTCCCTCGTAGATTTGACGGGGGGGTTCAGGTACATTTTTCCAAAGAGGAATGGCGAAGAGTAACCACCAGATCGCTACGCTGGCTAGAGAGATTCTGGTCATCAACGCTGTCAGGTGATCAGGAGATAACATGATCATCGCCAGGTTAACTGCCAGGAGTAATCCTCCTCCCAGGTATCCCATGGCATACCCCCGGGTTGAGACCTGATCGATATCGCCCTTTTGGGCAATATGGGGAAGCAGGGAATCGTAAAATACATTTGCACCAGCAAACCCAATATTTCCGATGATAAATAAGACAGAAGCGAATAACCAATCACCAGAGGTGAGAAAATACATCAAAGCAGTGGCAGAAATACCAATCAAGGCAAAGTAGGTCAGGTAGCGCTTTTTTGCTCCCCGAAAATCAGCTACAGCCCCGAGAATTGGACTGAGTAATGCCACTAGGAGTAAAGCAATGGAATTTGTATAGCCCCAGTATGCCGTAGCTTGGTTTGGTGTTAATGCGGGCTCAGCAATAGCAGAATAATAGATTGGTAATACCGCTGCCATGATGGTCGTGGCAAAGGCAGAATTTGCCCAATCATACATGCTCCAGGAGTTGATAATCTTTTTGTAATTCCTCTCATCCATGAAATCCTCCATTTATGGAAAGCATTTAACAGCTTCATTATACGATAGATCGATCAGGGGGTGTAAAATCAAAACATGATTTTCAGTCTCATGGAATGCCCAAATATCCCTTAGTATTTGAATTTTATTTAGAATTTAGCCCTGCCGGGAACCTGAGTTGACTTGCGAGAACCATCATGCTATTATTAGGTTGGAATTATTCATTATTTATCTGGCTCTGCCAAACGAATTACCGGGACTTATTTTGCCATTATTTTTTTTGTTATCTGCCATTTTGATTTATTTTAGGACAATTTTTATTACATAACAGGCAGTCTAACTCAGTCTTTTGGCATTAAAATATCTCTCTTGAATAGAATTGGTTATGGCGAGCACAGATACCTGGTGTTCGCTATTTTTCTTTTTTAGGAGGGGCATGATGAGTCCTGAGTTTGTTTTTCGTATCATTGGCATGGTCGCATTTGGATTATTGGGGGGGTATTTTGGTGTTGACCTGGCAAAAGTCACTACAATTACAACTGAAGAAGGGGCTGTAATTTTTGGTCTGGTTGGTGCGTTGTTTGGGCTGGTATTAACTCCCACTCTTACCACCCGGCCACTGAAAGCACTCCGGGCATTGTTAGGCCAGCTGGATTCCAGAACTTTGGGATCAGGATTAGCGGGACTGGCTGTAGGCTTGGTGATTGCTGCCTTACTGGCATTTCCGATATCCTTGCTGCCATCTCCCCTGGGAGAGATTTTTCCCTTCATAGGGGTATTGTTTTTTGGCTATATCGGCGTGGCTGTTTTTACCTCCCGTAAGAATGATATCTTTTCCATCTTCGGGGGCAGGGTGTTTTCCCTATCTGACAAGAAAGGAAAAGATGGAGACAAAGAGCGGGTCATTTTGGTTGATACCAGTGTGATCATTGACGGCAGGATTGCTGATATTGCCCAAACGGGGTTTCTGGTTGGGGAACTTCTTATTCCTCGTTTTGTACTGGATGAACTTCAGCATATTGCGGATTCGGCAGATGGAATGCGCCGGCAGCGAGGCAGAAGGGGCATGGAAATTCTGGCAAACCTCCAGGAATCCAATATCATCCCGGTCAGAATTAGTGATATTGATGTAGAAGGAACCCGGGAAGTTGACAGCAAACTGGTGATCTTGGCCAGGCAATTGAGCTGTCCCATTCTGACCAATGATTACAATCTCAATCGCGTGGCGGAAATCCAGGGTGTGCCGGTTTTAAATATTAATGAACTGGCAAATTCTGTAAAAGCCGTTCTCTTGCCTGGGGAATACGTGGAAGTAAAAATAATTCAGGAAGGCAAAGAGCGAGGACAGGGTGTTGGCTATCTCTCTGATGGGACTATGGTTGTGGTTGAGGATGGCAAGGACCATATGAACGAGGATATCAACTCCATTGTCACCAAAGTGCTGCAGACTGCTGCGGGGAGAATGATCTTTGCCAGACCGGATGATGCTTAACGATTAATCAGGAATAAACCATGAGCATTAAGATATACAACACCTTATCCAGGAAAAAAGAAACCTTAGAAACCCTTCAGCCCGGGAAGGTTTCTATGTATGTTTGCGGACCAACAGTTTATGATAAAGCCCATGTCGGCCATGCTATGTCCGTTCTGGTTTTTGATATCGTTCGCAGATATCTTGAGTACCGGGATTATGAAGTCCGTCATGTTACAAATTATACCGATGTAGATGACAGGATCATCCAGCGGGCAGCCGTGGAAGGTGTGGATCCAATTCAGATTGCCCAGCGATATATCGATGAGTTTGATCAGCATTTGAAAGACTTGAATATTCTAAGCGCGGCCGAATACCCCCGGGCAACCGAGGAAATTGACCGCATCGTTGAAGCAGTAGCGGATCTGGTTGAGAAAGGGTTTGCCTATCCCTTAAATGGCGATGTTTATTACCGGGTCGAAAAATTTCACGGATACGGAAAACTATCCGGACGGAAAATTGAAGATATGGAAGCAGGTTTTCGGATTGAGGTGGATGAAAGCAAAGAACATCCGATGGATTTTGCTTTGTGGAAAGCCGCCAAACCCAATGAGCCGAGTTGGCCCAGTCCCTGGGGAAATGGCCGTCCGGGTTGGCATATAGAGTGCTCAGTGATGAGCCAATCCCACCTGGGAGAACAGATTGACATTCACGGTGGCGGCAATGATTTGATTTTCCCCCATCATGAAAACGAGATTGCCCAGAGCGAAGCTCTGCATGGGAAACAATTTGCAACCTACTGGATGCACAATGGCATGATGCAGCTTTCCGGCGCTGCGATGTCAAAATCCACCGGGAACCTGGTAACAATAGACAGTTTCCTGGAACATTATGAAGCCAATGTGCTGCGGATGATGGTCTTGAATTCAAGCTATCGGGGTCCCATAACTTTTAATGAAGAAACTATCGAGCATTCCCTGAAAGCTCTCAAGCGGCTGCGCTCAGCCTTGAAGCCAGCTCTTCCGAAGAAAGACTGGGAAGGGGATTTGAAAAAAGGGATCAGCCTGGTTAAGGAATCTTTCCTGAAAGCTATGGACGATGATTTCAACACAGCCGGCGCACTGGGTTTTATCTTTGATTTTGTCAAGGAGATCAACCATGCCCGTGATGAAGGCGCTGACGAGGATTATTTATCGGCTGCGCAAGATGTACTGAAAGAACTCACTGGTGTTTTGGGCCTTGAACTTGAACTGCCGGAAGCACAGGCCGGGGATGCCGGGCAGTACATTGATCTGCTGATAGAAATTAGAGAGAAACTCCGCGAAAATGAACTCTGGGAATTGTCAGATTTGATTCGCGATAAGTTGGAAGAACGGGATGTCATTCTGGAAGATACCTCTCAGGGAACGAACTGGCATTGGAAATAACTTGCGGAGTTTACATGAGGATTTTTCAGCAGCTTAACGCGCGGGGTTATTAATGAAAGAGTGGATTTGGGGCAGAAACCCGGTGTATGAAGCTTTACGGGCAGAACGAAGGCAGTTTTACGAATTGAGGATTGCCAAAGGTTCTCAGAAAGAAGGACGCTTAGCTGATATTCTTCACCTGGCTAAAAACTTATCCATCCCCATTTCTCAAGTACCGCGCGAATCCCTGGCTTCATTAGGAGGCAATCATCAGGGTACGGCTTTACAGGCGGATGTTTATCCCTATGTTGATCTGCACCAGATTCTGAAAAACGCAAAAGAAAGCGGTGACCCTCTATTGGTGTTGTTACTGGACACACTTAAAGATCCCCAAAATCTAGGCACGTTAATTCGCACCGCAGAAGCAATTGGTGTGCATGGCATTGTGCTGCCTTACCGCAGAACAGCCACGGTCACTCCCGCTGTAGTTAGTGCATCTTCTGGGGCGAGTGAACATATGTTGATTACCCAGGCCAACCTGGCTCAATCGCTCACCCAGCTTAAAGAGGGTGGTGCCTGGGTTGTCGGACTTGAGGAAGGCGAGGGATCCCAAACGCCTGATCAGGTAGACCTGACTGGTCCCCTGGCTGTAGTTGTTGGAAGTGAGGCAGAAGGGATGCGGCACCTGGTCAGATCCTCCTGTGATTTTCTGCTCGCGCTGCCAATGCGGGGAAAAATCGATTCTTTAAACGCGGCGGTTGCTGGATCTGTGGCTTTGTACCTGATTTGGCAGGCGAGGGATTTCCAGGGGCTTCGCAGTTGACTGGAAGTATTGACGATTGGCTGGAAACCTGATAAACTTTTCCTCTGTCGATGACGAACCTTGCCGTGCTTATTTCCATCTGATATAATGCCTTGGCTTGGGTCGTAAAGGAATTGACCCCTTGCCGACGTAGCTCAATCGGTAGAGCAGTCGTTTTGTAAGCGACAGGTCATGGGTTCGAGTCCCATCGTCGGCTCCTGATAATTGCTCAGGGAGCAATAAAATCTGGTTCTAAAACTTGGGCGGTTACCGAAGTGGTCAAACGGGGCTGACTGTAAATCAGCTGGCATACGCCTACGGAGGTTCAAATCCTTCACCGCCCA
>Ga0255443_1035_pt1 | contig 13451 bp, 11 predicted proteins | sample ANMaggSSYBR02D11_FD_182641 | JGI IMG/M metagenome (GOLD analysis project Ga0255443, IMG submission 182641) | Sediment cell enrichment communities from methane seep in Santa Monica Basin, California, United Staets - ANME aggregate JGI... | ecosystem: Environmental > Aquatic > Marine > Cold seeps >... | reverse complement strand
AGGCGGCGGTGGGAACTGAGGATCGGGATGATCTTCCACCTGATACAATTGTACGTGTGGAACGCCGTGGTTTCATTATAGGTAAAAAAATCCTCAGGACACCCGAAGTAGTAATTAGTAAGAGATCAGACATGATTGATTAGATCGCTATATTATCGTTTATTGCTAAAAAGAGGCTAAGTGCGGAGTATGAGGTTCATTTCATCTGAAAATTTTGGTATCCTGAATTGATTAGCTGAGACGGCGTGTTGGCCGTTTGGCTGTGCTGTTTATTCAAAATAGTCTCTATACGTTATTGAACGAACCGGAATCAGGAGACAGAGCAGGCTGGGACAAAATACTAATCATTCGAATTCATTTACCCTTAAGTCCCAGGGCATTAGTAATTTAAACCGGTTCGGAAGGAGTGCACTTCGATGATCGTTGGAATTGACCTCGGGACCACAACCAGTCTCGTAGCCGCAATCAAGGACGGGAAACCAGCCTTGATTCTGAACGAGCGAGGAAAGACCATTACACCAAGTGTTGTGGGTTTTTCTGAAACCGGAGAACTTTTAGTGGGTGAACCCGCCAAAAACCAGGCGGTAGCGCACCCCGACAGGACAGTATCCGGGATCAAGAGGATCATGGGTACCGACCAGAGGGTCACTCTTGGAGGCAAGGAGTATACTCCCCAGGAAATTTCCGCACTTATTCTTGCCAAGCTGAAGCGCGATGCTGAAACCTATTTTGGACAGCCTGTCGGCGAAGCGGTCATAACCGTACCGGCATATTTTACCAACTCACAAAGGCAGGCCACTAAGGATGCCGGTGAGATCGCGGGTTTCACGGTAGAGAGGATTATCAATGAGCCTACTGCCGCGGCACTCGCGTACGGGTTCCAGCATCAGGAAGAAACCAAAACAATCCTGGTGTACGACTTCGGCGGCGGTACTTTCGACGTCAGCATCATCAAGATGGTCGAGGGCGCGTTCAAGGTTCTTGCCTCATCGGGTAACACCCGTCTTGGTGGTATCGATTTTGACGCGAAGGTTACCGATCACCTGTTCGAGCAGTTCAAAGAGAAAGAGGGTGTCGACCTGAAAAATATCGACGACGAGAAAATGCGTCTGTCGATTCAGCAGAGGATCATGGAAGCTGCTGAGAAAGCAAAGATCGACCTCTCGACCCTGCTCGAAACAAACATCAACATTCCCTTTCTCTACTCGGAGGGAGACGAACCCAAGCATCTGGACGTGACAATCACTCGCGCCGAATTCGAGAGCATGACAGAGGAACTCGTCGAGGCCACCAAGAAACCTGTAGAGGAATCCATGGATTCTGCCGGACTCGACAACGAGGGCATCGACTCGGTTATTCTTGTCGGCGGTACCACAAGGATGCCGTCGGTCAAGCGATTTGTCACAGACATGCTCAACAGGGAACCACTTACCGAGGTCCATCCGGAAGAGTGCGTCGCTATTGGTGCGGCAGTTCAGGCAGGTGTTAAGGTCGGACAACTTGACGACCTCGTGGTCGTTGATGTCGCTCCGTACACGCTGGGTATCGAGGTTATCGATGACAGGTTTTCGCCGATCATCTACTCGAACTCGGCGATACCGTGCAGCCAGAAACGCCGCTACGTAACAACCTCCGACTACCAGACCGAGTCAAACATCCACATTCTACAGGGTAACCACAAACGTGCCACGAGGAACACCTCGCTCGGTGAGTTTGTGCTTACGGGAATCACCCCGAAACCCAAGGGCGAAGCGGTTGTCGAGGTTATCTTCGACTACGACGTCAACGGTATCGTCAACGTAACAGCGCGTGACCGTGACTCCGGTGCCAAGAAGAATATTGTCATCAAGCAGTCCAGAGACCGGCTTGGTGAAGACGAGAAAGCCGAAGCGAGTCAGATGGTCAGCAAAGTTCAGTTCGCGGAGACGTCAAGCGCTCCGCCGATCGCATCCGGCGGCGGCGATGATTTCGATGAAGATACCATCTCCGTTACTGCGAGCCGCGAACAGGGCGGAAAATCGTCGGCACAGATCGAGGCTGAATTCTACCTCAATGACGCGCGCGACTTCCTTACCGATAAGGGTGAAAACCTGCCCAACCAGATGAAGATCCAGATCGAGGAGACTGTGCGTCAACTCGAACAGGCAATAACTGAAAACAACGAGGAGAAGATCGACAAGCTTTCCGACACCCTCCTTATGCAGCTTTCGGACGCCGACATCGCGACCTGATTCGATTAACCAAGCGAATACCATTCAAGTGCATGCTCCGGGTTTAACTCCGGGGCATTTTTTATGTCCTTCCAGGTATTGAGTATAAGGAATCGTTTTCCGACTCATGCAGAATGTAAGGGGACGTCTTCCGACTCACGGGCGGGGTGAGTCGAAGGTGTTTTAATGCATAAGTAGAAAAGAGTGGCCTCCTGGTGGTAGAAAAGGCTGAAACGGGTTGCAGATGACAGCCCGGTCAGAATCATAAGCCACAAGGAGGCTCACATGAGTACCAACGCAGCAACGTACGTCGGCCTGGATGTACACAAAAAGTCAATCACATACTGCATCAAAAAACAAGACGGCCGGGTGATCGATGAAGGCTCGATCCAGGCAACCAGAGACGCAATGACCGAATGGCTCGATGAAATTGACTCACCCTGGATCGGCGCGATGGAGGCGACGCTTTTCACGGGATGGATTTACGACTTTCTGATCGAGCATGCCGAGGAGCTCAAGGTCGCCCACCCGCAGATGCTGAAAGCGATCGGCGCATCGAAGAAAAAGAGTGACAAAATCGACGCGGCGATGATCGCCGACCTTTTACGTGTCAACCTTCTGCCTGAGTGCTGGATGGCTCCGAAAGACCTGCGCGACCTCAGACGCGTGCTCAGATTCCGGAACCTGATTGTCCGCGAGATCGTGCGGATGAAGAACCGGATCGCCGGAATCCTGATGGAGACCGGTACGGAATACGAATCGGGAAAGCTGCACGGCAAACAGTATTTTGCCGAACTTATGGAGAGCCTGGAGGAGATGCCTTCAGAAGTGACAGATCTTCTCGGGCTGTCGCGCGAGGTGCTTGAATTTATGAACTCGGTTCAGAGCACGGTGCGCAGGATGCTGATGAGAAACGAAGAACTCAAAAAACGGGTCGAGCTTCTGAGGAGCATTCCCGGTGTCGGGGAAGTGACCGCGCTTACCTGGGCATTGGAGATAGGCGACCCGCACCGGTTCAGGCAGATAAAAAACGTGGTCAGCTACTGCGGACTATGTTCGGCTCAGAATTCATCAGCGGGCAAAAACAAACGAGGTCCGATCTCGAAAAAACGCAACAAGCACATTCAGAGAGTTGTCATCGAGGTCGCGAAACTTGCGCCGCGACACAATCCGCAGCTTGCCGAGGTCTACGAGCGTGAGTGCGGAAAAGGTCACAAAAACCGTGCGACCATTTGCGTGGCCAGAAAAATTGTGGCTTACTTGCTTGCGGTCGACAAGAGCGGAAAACGATTTGAAACGAGTGCATCGAATTGATGCATCGGGATAAAAATAGTGCGGAATTTGCCGCATGGCTTCCCGCCGGTTCTCGCGTTTATGGGGACTGTGTGATCGGGCAATTGCCCGTGATGCACCGTTGAAGGTGTTTCGAGCCCGGCGGGTTTCTTGACCCTGACTTAATCTTCTGTGACGACTTTGCTTTAATCATCGTCTTCATTGTGAAGTCAATGAGACAAAATACGGAACTGAACCATTATGGTCGCAATTAGAAAAGAACCAACGCCATGTTTTGGTCGGCGCCGTGAAAAGATGAGAATAGTCCGATACAGCTAATGGATGTCTGGTCGCGTTTGACGTCGACCCAAACAGATTGCAAAAAGCCGGCAGCGACGAATACTGCACCAGGATCGGTAACACCGGGAAGCTATCAGGAAAAGATAGTTGAAGGGAGAACTCCGTCTCTCCTTGACTTTACTTATCATGGATGTCCCCGACTAAGACCAACCCCATTAATTATACGGAAAATTAATCATTTCTACCCACGAATGTGCCTCGTAGCCCGGCATCGCGACATTACTAATCTCCCAGGTCTGCTATCAAATTCCGTAGCGTTGCCGGGATTAGAGAATAGAAATTGGTTGCAGTTGTCGGGAAATTATCAATGGATCCCGGCAACGCTTAAGACCATTAATGCAAAATTGGAAGTTTTTTAATGTCGCGATGCCGGGCTACGGGATTTAATATTTTCTTTTTAACAGCGGAGGTAATATCTTTTCTGGTGTAAACACAAACTTCGATGGCGCCCACACAATTCGTCCTCGGATTTTGTGGGTGTTTCATCTTATACAAGCAGGTAGTGAGGGATAACATAGCAATTCTGCGCAAGTGCGTTTGTATAATCTGAGACACCTACAAACGCCCCGGCATTTGAAAAGAACTGCAAGATATCGGTGCGTGTGTAGGCGCCATTAAGATCAAATTTAGAAAGTGAAAATTGATTCAGCCCGGAGATAGTGGTCCGTGCCATGCCCAAGAGGCTGAAAGCTGTTTTGAGCATGGCACAATATAGCGTGATAGGGCTTTTTGTAATCCACACACGGGCTTTCTTTTGGTATACTACTCCCACTTCAGAATTATAAGGACTCAGAACATGGCGGTAGAGGATACGATTCGAATTTATAACGAGGTTGTCGCCGAAGCACAGACACTCCTCAGGGCAAAAGATCATGACTACGGTGAAAGCTGGCGCGACATGCGTATTTCATCGATCACCGACCAGATTCTGGTTAAGGCAAAGAGAGTGCAGCGGCTGGAAGAACTTGCGAAGCAGGGTGAGGATTCAAAGGTTGCTGAGGGTGTTGAGTCAGAATATCGCGACATCATCAACTACTGTATTTTCGCGATTATCAAACTCCGAGAAGAAGAACAGGCCGGGTAAATCCATTAATGACAGCCGCCGATTATCCATACAAAACATACGACACACCGATCATGGTCGGTCCCGATGGTCCTGTCGAAACAGTAGCGATCATCGGCTACGGTAACCAGGGACGTCCCCAGGCTCTTAATATTCGAAACAGCGGACTTCCGGTTGTTATCGGACTCAGGGAAGGCAGTGAAAATCGTGAACTCGCCGAGGCCGCCGGATTCGATGTCGTCGATATCTCCACCGCTTCAGCAAACGCGTCCGCGATCTTTATCCTTGTGCCCGATGAATTTCTCGGGGATGTCGCCCGTGAGGTTCAGGAGAACGCAAAAGACGGATCAATACTTATTCTCGCGCACGGATCAAGTCTTCATTTCAATCGATGGGAACTGAAAGATGGACTTGACTGCGGCCTGATAGCTCCACACAGTCCCGGAATTGAGGTCCTTCGTCTTTATAATGAAAACAGTGGTGTGCCTGCGATTCTCGCGGTTGTTCAGGATGCAACCGGACGCGCGAAGGATCGTCTTGAAACACTTGCCGCCGCGCTCGGATGCGCCAGACCCGGTGCGGGAATTCGCTGGAGCACATTGCAGGAGGAAGTTGAGACCGATCTTTTTGTCGAACAGGCTCTGCTGGTCGGTGGAGTGATCGAACTGCTCAGGGCGGTTGTCGCGACGATGATCCGCGCCGGTTACGATCCCGCGATTTGCCGTATGAGCACTGTCTACGAGCTTCAGCACATCGCGACCATTTACGAACAGCTCGGACCGGTCGATGCGTTCAAGGCGATCAGCCCTACCGCCGCTTTCGGGGCCGCGGTGAGGGGACCGAGACTTGTCGACCAGCACACGCGTCGAATACTGGAAGATATTCTCGAGGAAATCCGCTCCGGGAACTTTCTGAACGAACTTGAAAGTCCCGAGGCTCCGATACTACTCAAAAAATACATCGATGATCTTGAGAGCAGTCACCTGGCGAAAGCGGATGAACCTTTCCATCCTGAAGAAACTGAGTTTGACCTGGAAGATGAATAATGGAAAAGCCGGATGAAGAGGAAAATGGCACGTTAATAGAATTCCCCGGCGACCAGGTCAGGATGCCGACCCAGAATCTGCCCGACACCCTCGGGCGTGTCGATGACGATCACCCCCTCCGTAAATCCATTTTATTTTTAATACTCATACTCGCGGTTGTTCTTGCGGGAGTTCTTATCTATGCGTTCGCCGGCGGCACATTTCCCTCTCAGCAGGATGCGGATTCGTCGCAGGCTCCCGTTGTTGAAACCTATCGCGAGGCTGGAAATATCACGTATCAGGACGAAATCATCGACGGCTGGTTTATTGATTCGGAACGACAGCATTTCATGGACTCGGATGGTGTACGGTACACGTACGTCGATCCGCACGATCGTGAAGGCCGCGTTATCGCGGGTTACTGGCGCGCGATGGAGTGAGACCCGGAACAAGTTCCGTGGCGCCTCCAAGCGAGTCTTCGAGTTTGGAGGTGGACCATGTTAATTATGAGGTAATATCTTTTCTGGTGTAAACACAATCCCGATGGCGCCCACACAACCGTCCTCGGTTTTGTGGGTGTTTCATCTTATAACCGGAGTTAGAGAGGAATAACATAGAAATTCCGCAAAAGTGACCGTAAATAATCTGAGACACCTACAAGCGCTCCGGCATTAGAAAAGAACCGGGTGATCATTATGCGCGTGTAGGCGCCATTAAAACAAATTTCCGCTTCTAAAAACAAACTCGCTGCCTGATTGCTTTTACACCAAATTTGACATGACCTCGATCAACAATGGTTGGAGATACAGAACGTTATCGGACTTGCGAAGATAAAACAGGTTCCACTTGGAATGGGTGTTATCTCTCACCCATTGACCAAATCCCTTTAAACCTTTACAATTCCGGTTTCCCTTGAAAATTAAATCGAATTCATACAGCGCACAGTGCGTGATGAATATCAGCGGAGGTCAAGATGAACGAACGTTACAGCCAGATACTGAAAGCATGCGGAATCGAGGAAGTTAACTCGGGTGTCTGCTACGGAGAATGGATTGAAAATCCGTCCGGCGGCGATCTCGATGTGTTCACCCCGATCTGCGGGTCAAAACTCGCCACGGTCAAGATGGCCGGAGCCGATGATTACGACAAGGTTATGGAAAAGTCAGAGGCGGCTTTCAAAACCTGGCGTATGATGCCGGCTCCCCAGCGTGGAGAAATCATCAGGCAGCTTGGTAATGCCCTGAGGGAAAAACGAGACGATCTGGGAGCGCTTGTCTCTCTCGAAATGGGAAAGATATTCCCCGAGGGTGTCGGCGAGGTCCAGGAAATGATCGACATCTGCGACTTCGCGGTCGGCCTGGGACGTCAGCTCTACGGTCTCTCGATGCACTCGGAACGACCCGGGCATCGCATGTACGAGCAGTGGCATCCTCTCGGAACCATTGGCATAATCTCGGCTTTCAATTTCCCGGTGGCTGTATGGGCGTGGAATGCCGCTATCGCGGCTGTCTGCGGTGACACAAATCTCTGGAAACCCTCTAGTGAGACCCCGCTGACCGGAATAGCCATCCAGCATATTTGTAATGACCTGATGAAAGAGCACGGTCTTGAGGGAATCTTCAACCTCGTGGTCGGACGCGGAAGCTCAATCGGCGAGAGACTTATCGCCGACAAACGCATTCCGCTCGTCAGCGCGACAGGTTCGTGCGAAATGGGCTACCGCATCGGTGAGGTTGTCGGAAAACGACTGGGTCGTACTATCCTCGAACTCGGTGGGAATAACGCCCTTCTGGTTATGGATGACGCTAACCTTGACCTTGCCCTGCGCGGCATTTTATTCGGCTCAGTTGGAACCGCCGGTCAGAGGTGCACATCGACACGTCGAATTATTGTGCACGAGAAAGTCTACGATGAGCTTATAGGGAAACTGGTCAAAGCCTACGCGACAGTTCCAATCGGCAATCCGCTCGATGAGGGAACACTCATGGGACCTCTGGTGAACGCGTCAGCCGTGGAGGTCATGCAGGCGGCGATTGAGAGAATAAAAACGTCCGGCGGAAAAATCCTCTGCGGCGGCGAACCGGTCACAATCGATGGTCTGGAAGGCGGTCACTATGTCAAGCCGTGCATCGCGGAAGCCAATAATGACTGGGATATCGTGCAGGAAGAAACATTCGCGCCGATTCTCTACGCCATCAAGTGTACATCAATGGAAGACGCGATCGATATTCAGAACAACGTCGTACAGGGACTCTCATCGGCGATGTTCACGACCAACTTACTCTCAGCCGAAACATTTCTTTCACACCGGGGATCCGATTGCGGCATCGCGAACATCAATATTGGAACATCGGGTGCTGAGATCGGTGGAGCGTTCGGCGGCGAGAAAGAAACCGGCGGCGGACGTGAAGCGGGTTCCGATTCCTGGAAAGCCTACATGCGTCGCCAGACCAACACGATCAACTGGTCGACCGACCTCCCGCTGGCGCAGGGAATTAAGTTCGGCGACTAACTGATTTATACTTTCTGAAAATCTCAGACCAATTTTGTTAAACAACTATTTTTTCTATCGGGAATGATTCCAATGGCACACTCGAACTTGTTCGGGTGTGCATGTATATAGAAACGAACAGAGCATATACACGCCCGAGTTTGCAGTGGGCGAAATCTTGGAATTGGTTTGTATCGCTTAAAAACAAAATTTTTAACACGGTACAGGGCAACCACAAGGGTTGCCCCTACTGGTTTTTCTCGTAGGGGCTACGATTACTACTTATCATTTTTTTTTGATTCTTTTGCCTGATCCGGGGTTTTCGGTAATTCGCCAGGACGTTCAGGCATCTTGTGAATGGGCGCCGTCAGGTCTCCGTCCGGTATATTAGCTCTCGATGGACCTTGAGGCTGCGCGACAGGTGGTTTTGGTCTCCTGTCTCTTTCCGCCAAATGAGGCGGCAGTTTCCCGTCAATGATCGGCATCTGACCCGGCATCCCGTAGATCGGTTCGCTGTAACGCTCCTCTGACGCCGGTGACGGCACATCGATGTCGGGACGGATAAACATTTCCGACGCGTCTTTCGGCTCGGTATATATTGTCGCTGTGAACACGAATTTGCCGCCCTCCTCCCAGTCCGCGAACTCGTATTCCGGTGTTACAACAGGATTGATTTCCTCATCCTTGAGCGCTTCCGCGAGGGCTTTGGACGCGATGTGTTCACGCAGGTCTTTGTAATACTTATCTTCCCCGATTTTTGCGATCACCACATTCAGCGGAGCTTTCCCCTGCCGGAATCCCTGCACGTGGCTGTCTTCGATAATCCTGCGATCATAATCGACTTTGAGTTTTACTGCGTCCTCATTGCTGACGACGATTGACGCAAGGTGAGAGATATCGGTGATTTTCTGTATTTCGTGTGTAACTTTCATATTGGATCACATTATACTCGAAAATAATAATTGCTATTTCAATTAAGTCTGACAAAATGCTCTCACCGAACCCTGTTCATCCTTGATCAAAAACGCCTCGAAATCAATATCCTGCTGGTACCCGGTCTGCCCGTTGTACATGTCGTATGCGGTCTGTTTTGATAATCCTTTACTGTGTTGATGCAATTTCAACCAGAACATTGTTGATGCTATAAAGTAGGTCATTACAAGTTCTTATATCACCTTCTATTAATTCTCCATTTAGAAATATGTATGCACTTCCAACATCACTGTTAGGAATTTCCTTCCTATTTAAAAGTTCGAGATTATTATTTCTGTTAATGTATTGTGAAAATATCCGCGGATCCCATTCTGCATTAATGCATTGGAACAAAATATTGGAATTTGCATCATCCTCTGCACCTACAACTATGACATTAATCACATCAGAGTAAAGAATTTGGGCTGTATAGGCCAATTGTATCTGAGTGATAGTGCCATAAGGAAGATTGATCCCGTAGATTGCTGATTCTATTACTTCATTTGCTGTTGCTTGCGCCGGTTCATTGCTGTCTAAAACCCCAAACTCCCATAATCCCAAGGACAGGTCAATTAGTAAAGGAATTGCATAACACTTATCCCATTCCATACTTGTATCTAGTAAAATTTTCTCAGTGATTGACCGGGCTTCAGATAAGTAAGTTTCGTCCCGCGTATACCTGTACATACGCAGGTTCAATCGCAATCCGTAGGTTAGTTCGGCCAAATTACCGGTTACGGAATCCATGTTATTGATTGCGTTATTCGTCTCTGATGTTAACTGAATAGCAAATGGATCGAGCCTTGAACGTAAGGTCTGATAATCGCCCAATTCATGATTTAACATTTCTGGCTCCAGCATTATATCTTTGAGCCACATCTCTAATATTCTGGCATTTGCCCATAAAAGATTCCTGTTACCAGGTATCAATTCCTTCTGAAAATCGTCATTTAGTCCAACGTCAGGATGATCATCAAGCGAATATAAATATTCTAAATAAACTGGAAACCCCTTATATGAATTGCCATCGTTCGGAATAAGCGTTTCAGCCAATTCTTCGTAAATGCCCGCAATGTCTATTGCTTCTTGTTCCATTTGCGTATATGAAAATTCTATCGCCTTGAGATTCCCATAAAGACTAACACCATAATAGCTGTCTAAGTACGATACTCCCCAAGGCAAGCCAACATCAAGAATGAAATTTGTATCGTAATTACTTGAAGATTCGTTATCTGTCCATCTCCCAACAAGTGGGCTTAGATCAAGATTCTGCGACAGCATCTTATTTGAAAAGGCTTGCAATAAACAAAATTCGGGAAGAAGCGGTTCATTTCCGTAATAATTACTCCTATAGGTTGGGATGCTTAAGACAATTTGATCTAAACGGTCATTATTGGCCTCAGTATTAATAGAATAGCTTGGGATATCAAACCCAGCATCAGCAGCCAATTGTTCAAGCTTATTCTGTACAGTTAGATCATTTGGCGAATATTTAAAATTTTGCATTTCATATTCACTGCGATAAGGAAATGAAAATAGATCATGCTCATCCCAAACTTCAACAATAGAGTATGTCTCAAGATTGGAGGGATTAATGAGTAGAAGACAAGGCACCCGGACTTCTGTAGTATCTAATGAAATAGATGTACCAAATAGTAAATTCAGTGAAATTTCAGGATTTTCGTAAATATCAATATCAGTCAATACAAAATAGTCACTGAGAACATCCCGCCATTCTGAGTTGAAAAAAAACCGATCTGTAAAATTATGCGACTGTAGATCGTCATTTTTTGTAATTAAGAATAATATCGATTTCTCAGATTCTATCGATTCAGAAAGTGCTTCTTGAAAATCAAAGTAATAATGCGAATCATATAGTGTGATATCAGTGCCGGCGCTTGCAGGCCGACCGTCTTGGATATCATCGTCTAATTGCTTCTTCTGACAAGCTATATAATTTAAAAGGAATAAGAGCACAGTCAGTATGAGCAAACTAATTCGTATAGTTAATTTATGAATCAATTGAACGCTCCTGAGTCAAACTATATTTCGCTGCAACCACCACAACCATAACCGAATTCAGGATAACCACTTAAATCATGAAATGACCCCACATCGAATTTTATACAACACGGAAGACCATCAGGTATCATAAAGCTAGGAATGAACTCGGGTGAATCTTGATATACGCGTCCAATACCGCTTGAAATCCAGCATTCCTGTGCAAGCTCTGCACCTATAAGGCAATCGCAATATTCATTTGAAGCGGTCATTTCACAATTTTCACGTTTATAATACGCCTTTTTTCTTTGAAGGGATAGGACAAGATTACAATATTGAAGTCTGTCATATTCAATCTTTGCATCTTCGTATGCACGTTCTAGACATATGGCAAGTTCTGTGCCACTAATTACTGTTTCTTGAGGAATGTCTATCCATTCACCAACTTGGACGGCAAAATAAACTAATCCACGCCCAAAATCTTCCCAGCATCGTTTAATTGCTAGTTGTAGAGCATCTTGAACTATACCAACTTCGTGAGCTATCCATCCAACGCAATCATCCAATATTGCTTGGTCAATATCAAACTGTTCTTTGCAAAGGGCATAATCGGTCTTTACTTTCTCTCTGCAAGCAATATAATCAGGATTATTTTCAACATCATCTTCATTCGGTGAAAGGCCATTGTGATCAGTTAAGTTAGACGGAGAATTGTAACAATACCTATAAGTATTTAATTTTTTAGGACCGTAAGATAGGCTACGACAAGTTTGCTTAGTAGCATGGATAATGATAGGTTCCCGCTGCAAAAATATACCCAAATACGGCAGATAGTGACGGTGATCTAAGTGTATAAGCGCCTGGTTGTTTTCGGTCGAGCCGGGATCGCCGTAGCCCTCGACGCGGCTCGATATGTACCGCATGTAGTGCGTGTCGGACGGCGGTGTCCCAGCCGGGTCCAGTGCCGCGCCGTACGCATCGGTGACATACCGCCCGGTCGTTACCGTGTAACTGCCGCCGGAGTACGCGACCTCCACAACTGCGCGGATCGTTCCCTGCTCGTCCTTCACCAGATACGATTCCACATCCGGGTCCGCATCGAAATCAATATCCTTCTGGTAGCCGGTCACGCCCCGATACAGGTCGTACGAAATCTCGCGCGTGACATCAGTGCCATCGACTTCCTCGTTCCAAATCTGCACAAGTTCACGCCCGTCGTGGTAGAAAACCTGTTTATAATTAGTCGAATCGATGGTCCACGTTTTCTCGCGGATACGATCAAGCGCGTCCCACCAGAGCGTGTACGTCGTCCCAGCGCCGAATTGATATGTCTTCAGACGGTTTTTGACGTCGTAAGTGAACGCCACTGCGGCAAGATCAAATTTCGCCAGAGCACCCGCACAGGACAGCAAACCGTGCCCGCTCAGATTTCCGTTGGAGTCATAAGTTATGCTGATATTCCCGGAATTCGCATCGGAAAGAGTATAGGTCCATAAGAGCATGTGGTATCCACGCGAATATGTGAATTCGTGCCTGACCCAGTCGTCGCCCTCTCGAATTTTCTTACTCGTCATCGAACCGCCGTTGTCGAACTCGTACTCCCGTGCGCGCCAGACCTCCATGCGCTCGTCTGTCGCATTGTATCTGAGGTATTTCTCCGACAGCAACTGATCACGATTGTCGTAATGATATTGCGCGTCATACTGCGGCCGGGAGTCGCCGGTCGAGTCCCAGACCGTCTGCCTGCACTTGCGCCCTATGCCGTCGTACTTGTACTCGATTACGTAAATCTCCTCAGGCTCATCGCCGGTGATATCACGCGCGATGATTGACTCAACCTGATTGTCATCGTAATAATTATACAACACTTCGATGGCGGCTTCACCGAAATGACCGGGGTAAGTGATTCGCCTGGAGATCTATCAAATAGGGAGTTTTATCAGAAACACTCCCGGATTATCGCTGCCAGAATGATTTTCGATAAACAGTTGGTTGTAGAAATTACCGCTTTCGCTAACTGTTCCAATCACATAGAGCATGCCTGCGTTGTCGACTGC
>Ga0255443_1034_pt1 | contig 13472 bp, 8 predicted proteins | sample ANMaggSSYBR02D11_FD_182641 | JGI IMG/M metagenome (GOLD analysis project Ga0255443, IMG submission 182641) | Sediment cell enrichment communities from methane seep in Santa Monica Basin, California, United Staets - ANME aggregate JGI... | ecosystem: Environmental > Aquatic > Marine > Cold seeps >... | reverse complement strand
TAGGTTCGGAACAACCTGCATTTTGACAAACTGCGGATTGTCGCCCTCATCCTTGGATAACGCCACTAAAACCTTGGTTTTTGCGGTCCCTCGTCCTCTTTTGCTGCCTTTTTTCGCTTTTCCGAAGTAAGTGTCATCCAATTCGACGATGCCGCTGAGCACGTAATTATCATCCCGCTGCGCCATCGCTTTTCGAATACGATGGAGTAGAAACCAAGCAGTGTTGTACGGCAGGTTCAATTCAACAGAAAGCTGCTTCGCAGAGTATCCGCGTTTATCACGTGCAACCAGATAGATTGCCCATATCCAAATACGCAAGTCCAAATGGCTTCTATCCATAACCGTACCGGCGGTAACAGAGGTTTGATATCGGCAGTTTTTGCATTGATACTTTTTCCGTGTAGAAATCTGATAATACTCTCTGCATCCGCATCTGGGACAGATAAATCCGTTTGACCAGCGTAGCTCAAACAAGTATTTTCTGCACGCCTCCTCTGAACCAAACTGTTCTTGAACTTCTAGGAATCCTATTCTTTTTTGTCTCGCCATAGCTTTTTTCCGTCCTTTCCGTCACTATGGCTTCATTCTATACCCCGTATTGTCCTGTTTTATGGACTTTTCTTTTCTGCTTTAACTTAATAGCCTTATTAATTAATTTCTCGGATTTCTGTTTTATTTCGATTATTTTGAGCTTATATTAAAACTTCGCACTATTTCTATGCTAATTATATGGATAATGTAAGGTTCATCAGCTGATTTTCTTCACTTTCAACTCAGCTGTAATTTCGAGAGGCGGTCAGTTAATTGACTGAATCAAAATACAACAATCCTCAAACAGATTCATCTGATTCCGATGCCCTCTGCTTATCCTCAAATGCTTTCAAAATTGGCAACATATTATTTTTCCCTAAGTTTAGTTTCTTTTCAAGTGAGTGTTTAAATTGATTAGCAATATAATTCATACATTTGATGTGCTTTACATCAAAAGCAATTTCCTCTTCTTTTAATTCGTTATCAACTTTCATAAAAGTTAAAAACTCTTGTTCTGCAAATTTCGCTCTCTCAGTAGCTGGAGTAATTAGCGCATTACTACTTAATGGGTAGCCAATATAAGTTTGCATCCAAAAAACTTCTCTTACATCTTCATTGGCAATTTTGCTTGCAGTCTCATTAATCTTTCTATATACAGTTGTTTTTATGTCCGAATTGAATGCATCTAACTCATAAGTATCATCTTGATAAATAATCATTATTGCTGGCATTAAATCAGAAATTCCAAGACCCACATGCATAATGATAAACTTCTCAAAAGCTGTATCTCCAATATCCTTAAAGACACCATTGCAAAATACCTCAAGAGACATTCGTGGCAAAGTTGCCTTATGTTCTCCTAACACTATAGCCAACCTAGCTGCTCTTTCAAATTCATGTTTTTGTGAGTAATACACATAGTCTTCAATTAAAAACATATCTCTTGGAATACTTGAAAAATTAAATCTCTTTATTTCTTTTTCGATTTCATCGCAAAGTTTACAGTTTTCTTTTAACTTCGATTTCATATCTTCTAAAAAAGATTTCATTTTTGAGATACCTGTACTTATTTCATTATAAATATCTAAATCACTACCACTCTCATAAAAAGAAAACTCGGCAGAAAAAAATACTTCTATGGGATTTATTTCTGTAAATAATTGCTCGAATTGATCTATAAGTGTAGACATATTGATATCATTTTCAACGGTAACTTGCATAGTAGAAACTTTGAAGCTTTGCTCTGGAAAATAAATTGTAAGTTCTATTTCTTTAACAAGTGGAAAAGGCTGTTGTTTGATTGTTTCGTTTCTCTTTTTAATAAACCATTTACTATCTGACAAGTGTTTCGAGCGCAGTTTTTCATAAATAGATATATCTTCAGTATGTGCAAGAGATTTTTGAAGCACAAACGTTATATTTCTAAATTCAGAGAAAAAAGTATCCAAGCTTGAAATGTTTTCAAAAAAACTCTTTTCTGTTCTAAACTTATCCAAACTACTTAAAGCACTATAAAATTTTTGCATTGCAGGATATAACCGGCTTGTCATTTTCTATCTCCCAAGTGTAAAAGTAATATGGCAACAACAATAATACCAACTTTCTATTATTGCTATAATGGGACATCAGGCAACTTAGTGCTGATTGCACATTATGGATAAACTATCTTATTCCATAGAATAACATGATTTCATATATACCTCCACATAAAACTCTTGAATAGAAGGGTAAAGCTCACTTTGCGATTTTATTTAGAATATTTGGTATTTCAGAAAATTCTGAAACCCATAATACGTTTAACCCGAATGAATTCGCATCTTGCTCGAATAATGTCGAGTAAATATATGCAACTCGTTTATCACGTTGCATCGGCTTGCGCATAATTATGTAGTTTTTGCATTCATTGTTTTTCCTATGTGATATATCCAATATCCGTCTAAGATTAGGATCGAGAAGGCTCAGTCCTACAAACAAACAAATATTCTCAGAATATGTATTTAACTGAATGAGGTTTGACCAACAAAATGGATCGATAAATTGCGAATGGTACGCATCCTCGCTAAACACAAGACATGGTTCATCTAAATCATCCGTTCTAGGAAGGAATCCGTGAACATGATATATAGGCAGTACATCGTTACCGCATCTTTGTCCTTCCTTCCAGATTGAGCAACATTCAACCCCTTCATGCCTTAAAGCATATTCTACTAAGTCATCAAAATTGAAGGTTATGATAGATTCCAATCTCTTCCCTATTCTTTTTGGACGCGCAAGATTGACAATAGCTTGTAGTAAATCGCTGGTATGGTAGTCCCTTAATCCAGGAATAACTCCTGCCTGGTTAATGTTCTGGATATCCGATGATTCTATTTCATTGAATAAATAATATAGATAATCTCTGAGAGTCTTTTCAAAGTCATCACCCAATAAATACTTTAGATATTTACCAACAATTATGCTTGATTGTGGAAATTGTGATACCAACGCCTTAGTGTCAAAAGGCGGAATAAATACCTCGCTAGCAGTATCATTGTTCATCTCTTTATCTAATATCCCAAGCAACAGGTCATTCCAGTCAGGTATGGATGTAGCTTTTGAAACTCCCGCACCACACACAAGCGTTAATTGATTATTCGAAAGTGCGCTCTGTAACAGACTAATTTTCTCAGATAAAACTTCGACTTCTGATAATTGAGATTTTGTGGATTCGAAGTATTCTTTCGCTTTTTCAGCATGACTCATTCTTCGTACTTCTGAAACGACGGCTTCAATAACGCCATCAAGAGTATCGACTTTTAAATAGCGAATATGTGATATTGAATTTGGTAAAAATAAATCGCCGACAACAACAGGAAAAAGATTTAATCCCTTACCTCTCAATACTGCAGCACTCAATTCAGTCTGTGCCCATGAGGAGTTTAAATAATTGCTGGTAATGACCGCGATAAACAAATCGGATTTTTTAATGCTTTCGTTCACCTTTGTGAGAATGCTCTCGCCAATTGAGATACTATCCTGATAAATAAACACATCATGGTGCTCCGCACGAAGAGTCTCGGCAAGAGCAACACAAGTTCTTTCATCTTTGTGTGAGTGACTAATGAATATTTTCATGCTACCCCCAATTTAAACGCCTTTGACCGGCTTGAATGGTTTTCAATACTAATATTTGAAATATACATATCTTTTTCTCCTATACCAGCTTCCCATTATTGCTATAATCGCTTATCCAGGTTATACGGATAATTTGCGGTAGTAGTCATGCCTGCAATTAAGTAAGTGCTGTGTCAAGCTGTTCCAATGCTGTTACTATTTCATTAACCGTTTGTCGGTCAAATTCTGCCCTATCTGCTTCCTCATGGGTTCCTTTATTCAGGTATCTCCATTCCCTTGAATCACCGCTTATACCAAGCAAACATTCAATAGGGTTCAAAACAGCGGTTTTGTTTTGATCAGAAAAACCTGAATTTGCTATTTTAGATTTTAGTTGTTCTGTTAGGTTTCGAAGTTCGATAGGTGTAGTTGCAGAACGCAGTTTTATACTTAGGTTCCCATCGCCGTATTTACTTACATAACTCCATACCTTTCCCTTTGCTAAAGATTCAAGAGCCTTTCTGGATTTGTCTAATGTGTATCGAATTTCGCTTTTATCAAAATGGGCACGAGAAGCGATAACATAATTGCGTGGGGAGCAATTGTGATCAATACAGATGTGATAATCGTTAATTTTTGGCATAAATGAGACTGTTTTAGTCTTACGTGCTCTTTCGGCTGACAACAAGTTTTGAATGTCTTTAAAAAACTCCTCGCCATGGCATGCTAAAATAATTTGTTTATCCTCAAAGTATGCATCCTCAAACAACGTCCTTCTTATTGATTCACGGTGATCATCATCAATTGCATTTACCGGATCATCAAATATGAGGAAAGGACAGCCACCCTCAATGTTCTTTGCCGTCAGTATTGCCAGACCCATGCATCGGATATGGCCTTCGCTCAGAATATGTAGGGCATCGAAAAAGGAATTCGGATTATTACTATAGGAAATTTCTAGATGCTGATTTTGCTGAAGTGGTAACCGGACTGCTGCCAATTTCTCATGCCCGGCATCGTGTCGATTAAAGGCATTGTACATCTGTACAATCGTTTCACCTAAGTCTGCGACAAGTTGGGCAGGGAGGTTATTATTATAATCACTTAATTTTTGAACAAAGGTGGCATAGGCATATACTATTGTCTGATTTTGGGCAACAATGTCCTTTTCAGTTTCAACGTCAGCGATGAGATTGACATTTTCGGTATCAAATTTTTCAATTTTCTCGTTGGCCTTCTTTATTGAGTTATTTGCTGTCTCCCTACGTGTTTGCAGTTTTACTATTTTTTCGACAAATATCCGAAGGCACTTAAGTTCGTTTTGTTTTTCAGTGCGTTTCTCTGTAGCTTGAGCAATTTTTTTATCCTCGTCCTCAAGATTTTTTATCTGTACTTCTAAATGTTGCCACGGTGTTAATCCATCATTTAGTTTCTGATGAAGAGAATTCCACCAACCAATCGCTGCTGTTTTCTCTTCTGTTGTTTGGAACGTTGATAGTAGGTTGTTTCCAGAAACACTTGAACAACAGGTAGAAATGATCTGTGAAAGCTTATTCAGTAAACTGCTAATACTCCCATTTAGTTTTTTCGTCGCCTCTTGCAGTTCGTCCAAATGCTGAAGCTTTTTCAATTCGGTGTCAGCATGTTCAAAAGGATTTATCGTCACTTGTGAAAGTGGTGTCTGACAGGCAGGACATTGCTCAGGGTTGTTTGCCCACAACTGAATCATAGCTTCATAAAGCTGTTTGTATGAAATCTGTTGACTGGCGTTTGTTAACTCCTGTTGTTTATTTTTCAGCTCTCGAATATTGGCTTCAATGGATTTCTTCAAAGTTTGCAGGTCGAAAAGCGTTAGGCCTCTTTTTATGCTACTTGGTTTTCCCAGCTCTGCTTCAAGTTGCACTATCAATCCATCTTCCTCTTCAGAACCATTTAACTCAACAACCATTTGTGAGAAAGAGCTGTCGTCCCGAAACTCTTTTGCCAAAGAATTTTCATCTTCATCAATTTTTTGTAGTTCTTCGGGGATAGTAGTTTCTAACTGCTGCTGATAACCGGTCAGATCTTGTCTTTTTTGATTTAATTCCTTAGCTTTTTCACCTTCGAGGTCGATGTATCTATCCATCAAATCTGTAAAGTTATGGACAAATTCCGAGAAAGCATCCAAGCCAAACAGCGTAGAAATCAGCTCAGTTTGCTTAGCGGGAGCCTGTGCGGCAATGCGCGAGAAATTGTCAATTCGGTTTTTATCTACAAAGCAGAAACGATACAATGCTTCATTTGCGGAAATCGGAATGTCAGTTTCTTGACTGTCCACACCTATCAGAATCGGTGGAGTAAAACTATTGGTATGAGCGTTCTTTAAATAGTCATTCTGATTATGGAATCGTTTGCTTTCCGCTTCGGTAACATTGCCTAATAGACAATACTCTAAGGCTTCACAAAAGCTTGATTTCCCCGTGCCATTGGGGCCGTATAGCAGTACAAACTGACTATCGAGGTCAAAATCCTCTTGTTTTGCGAAACCACGAAACGGGCCAACGGAGAGGCTTTTTATTTGAGTAATTGGACAGGTTTGATTCGCTGCTTGCTCTTTTAGATACTGAATATCTGAACAGATTGAACTCCAATTCGTTTGAGCTAATTCTACTATCTTTCTAATACGTTGACCATGTGCGGTTGAAAGGGGAATCAATGTTTCCATATGTTGGAATACAAGATTAGCGATTTTTCGCACATCACCCGGGACGTCATCTGTGATGAGTGTTTGTAAGAAACGAATATATTCAGCTTTAACCATTAATAATACCCCCCAACAAGTGAAATTAACTGTTCAATATTTCTTGGTTCATAATGCTAAATCATTACATTTACAAAGTTCTTTTTATCTATGAAACTTAAACATTTATTGTTTGTTTTCGGAATTAAGCATTTGCTATTAATAATTATTCTTTCTCATCTCTAGAACATCTCACCATATTAAAATAGATGCGTAGCAAACTTTGCATTATAGACAAACTATCTTATTCCATATTATAACATAATTTCATATATAACTCCATCCCCAAAACCCTCAGATAGCAGTAAGAAGAGTATATAGATAATGGGAAGCAATATGGTCAGTGGTTGTCAGCAATGATGTTTTTAAATTCTTTTTCCCATAGGCTTAGTAATTCGTGAATTTGTTTTTGTCTTATATCATTTTTTGTTTTAATCTCGTGATATAGAATATAAGCTGCTGCTTTTTCTTGTTGACCCAATGTTAGTGCCCAGAATTTTTGGTTCATTCGAGCCTTATTAATAAATTTAATAGCCTGCTCAGATTTCATATATTTAGTATATTCACTTTCAACAAACTCATATCCATATTCTCTCTCGCTCTCTTCCATTGATGTCCAACGTTGAGCTATTATAGATATAAATTTCACAACATTAATTTTATCTTTTAGTGCTTTATGTAAATAATCCGTACAAGCCTTTTCATCGAAGTGTCCCCATAAGTATATAGATTGCCTGGCATTATCCCAGTCAAGGAGAGCCTCCTTTTTTATAAAAACATTTAACTTTTCCAAAAATATTTTTTCGAGGATTTCCAAATGTTCGATTGTAATTAATTGCTTTTCTTTTGACTCATTTGCTGCAAGTTTTCCATGTGACAATTCAATTTTATTTAATAACGCTGCCGAAGATTGAAAAGAAATGAAATCAACATTATTATATAAGGTTTCTAATAAATCATATCGGACCACTTCATCCTCTATCATATAAAGCAAATCGTTTACCAGACGAAGACTTTGAGTAGTAGCATCCAAAGAAAAAAAACCTTCGCTTTTACCATGCAAATAACCACTCATATTAAAAAGAACAAATACAAAGAGTTTGATTCGGTCCATCGTCATATGTGAAAGATGGCAGCGAAGTTCAGATAAAAAAGTGGACACTAATTCCTTTTCGTTTACATTTCTTATGAATTCTTGCAACTCTATTTTATTCATTTCAAATAGAGAAAATTCGAAATCAGTACGAGAGATATCAATCTCATCAAGAGATAAAGAAAAATAAATATCAAAACGGTTTTTACTGGCTATCCTCATTTTTTGACGAAGTTCATCGTTGTCAATATAATTAGTTGAAAAAGAAACTGACGTTGAAAATTTAGGGAAAAGACTGGCGATAGCATCTATCATAAGTTCAGAGTCAGCCGCATAAATTAATCTAAATTCCTGTATTTTCTTTTCCCTATTTTCTTTGACCTCATTTAGCCTAATCCCGTCTAACGGAGAGCTTCCAATAAGGTTTGCCTTATTTTCATTAATCCACTTAGAAATCATTGGCGCAAATACCTGCAAAGAAGTAATTCCAGCTAGATCAATAAAATCAACTTCTGCTTTTATAGCTGAATACTGAAAATAAAAAATGTTAAAAAAACGGTACACATCACGTAAACTATTTATAAATGGTCGGATACATGAATTAAATACATTTGTCCAATGTTTTTTATCAAAATCCATATGTTTGGATATATCTAATATACTATCTAATTTAGAAAAGAGATTTTTGTGAATCCTTTCGGGATTTACACTAGGTACTATAAAAGGAACTTGTATAATTTTTTCTAAATATTCTTCTCCGTCACACTTTTGGACATCAGATAAAGCTCTTGCAACAATATTCTTATCAAAAGATAAAAGATACGTCACATTTGGAAATCCGGCAACCGAATTGACCAATTGAAAAATTAAACGGATTTGATCGTTTGGTAAGCGATCAATATCATCAATAACAATTAATATTCTGGTATTCATTTCAAGTAATGCTTTTTCCACTTCCCCTTTTCGATATGAAACATCGTTTAACTTCGAATTTGCGTTTTTCTTAATTTTAGAGGGTATGTTTCAAATTCCGTGTATTCTCCAAAATGGATGTAATCACAAGTAGTTAATTTAAGAGGGCAAAGTGTATTTTTATCCTTTACCCTCTTCGTTACAGTACACCACGCAAGACCGGCATGTCAAGAGGGAAAGGGCGCAGCCCGATCCTTGACATGCCGGTCTTGCGTGGTACTCATTTATTCGGGGATACGGTCTTCGAAGAAAATCGAGAGCTGAGAATATATTTGACCCCAATCTCTTCGCATGCCTGTCCATTTTTTTGTGATGTCCGTAGTGGCTAGATACAGCATTTTAAACAGGCTGTCGTCTGTTGGGAATACTCCCTTGTTTTTGGTCACTTTTCTGAGTTGACGGTTAAATCCTTCAACAGTATTTGTGGTGTAAATGAGTTTTCTGACTGCATCCGGATATTTAAAAAAAGTCGATAATTCTGTCCAGTTTTTGCGCCACGAAATTGCGATTTTAGGATACTTTTTACTCCAAGTATTATCAAATTCTTTAAGCTCCGATAGCGCATTTTTCTCGGTCGTTGCCTTATATACTTTTTTCAAGTCCACCATTAATTTCTTGATATCTTTGTATGAAACAAATCTTGTGCTACTGCGTATTTGATGGATGATACATTTTTGTATTTCTGTTTTTGGATACACGGCTCTGATAGCTTCGTTAAAGCCTGTTAGCCCGTCTACACAAGTAATGAGAATATCCTCTACACCACGGTTCTTTATCTCGTTAATTACGGACAGCCAGTACTTAGAGCTCTCATTTTCGCCTACCCATAGCCCCAGCACGTCCTTTATTCCATCCATATTGATTCCGATCGCAACATATACTGCCTTTTTTACGATGCGCCCTTCTTGTCGTACATGAAAATGCACCCCATCCATGAACACAACTGCATAAAGGCTATCGAGCGGTCTTGCTTGCCATTCCTTTGCTATGGGCAATATTTTGTCTGTTATTCTGCTAATTGTACTATCCGATATGTCTACTCCGTACAGATCGCGGATATGGGCTTCCATATCGCCGGTTGTCATTCCTTTTGCATACATTGAAATAATCTTCTTTTCGATTTCGTCATTCAGCATCGTTCTGTGTTTGCCCACCAGCTTCGGCTCATATTCGCCTTGTCTGTCACGTGGTATTTTTACTCCGACATCTCCGTAACTGGTATGCAGCGTTTTTTCTCCGTATCCATTTCTGGAATTGTCAGTTTCCTTGTTTTGAGTATCATATCTATCATACCCAAGTTCATCGTCAAGCTCACCTTCAAGGCTGCCGTTAACAATCTCTGCGATGATTTCCTTCATGATATTGTTTAGATCTTGTCCGTCCTTAAGCGGTGTTTCTCTCAGCAATTCCTTGATTAACTCTTTTCGCCTTTTTTCATCCTCGGTTAATACTTTCCTTTTTGCCATAATCAAAAACCTCCAAATGGTATTTATATTTTACACCATTTTGGAGGTTTACACGAAATTTGAAACGGTCTCATTTTAGAACCTATTTCTTTGAATAACTTAGGGAGTAATTTAAAATAATTCCCTACTATCGGAATATATTCAGTATATTCTAGCGCAGATGAGTATTTTACAATCGCATTACCCACAGCTTTGTGCTTTTCAGAAGCGTTATCTATTTTCAACTTATTTGATAAAGCAACGAAAAACTGATTTATTAACTGATTGCAGTCGGTAAAGTTCCAAGGATTGAATTTTAATACAATTGGTTTTTTGTTTTTTTGAATATCTTTTGATTTTTCTTCAATATGCTTTAATGCCAAATTAAGAATGGATGTTTTCCCACATCCCCATTCCCCATATAAACCTATTGCAAAGTTTTCTGTTAATTCAAATTGCAGAATCGCATTAGCTAATTGCCTTGCAAAACCACTTCGTCCAAGCGTATCATCTTCAAAAGATTCTATAGGCTTATCTGCATTAAACATTGTTAACCTCAATTCATTAATTAATATCAAAAAGCTTTGAATAACATAATAAAAGTTTGAAATTTTTTGAATATAATTTTTATTATTAAACTGCGCATTATAGACCAACCTGTGTGAAAACGAATTCATAGCAAACTCATGATCAGGGCTACAACCTCGCTGTATCATGTTTTTCAACCTCACTATATATACATCAAAAATATCTGCATATAACTACCCTTGCAATATACTTGCAAGCTTTGTTGTTCCCATTAGATTCATCACTCTTTTCATGTTATATGCTAGAAAATGGAGCAACGACTCTACTTTCACGTTTGCATTACCTCTTGTCAAAAAATATGTGAATCCCAGGGCTCGTTTTACCGTGCCAAAAGGATGTTCCACCATTTGTTTCCGTTTCCTATACATATCCAAATTCTCGTTTGTACGTTTGTCCACCTCATCTGCATACCGCTGGAGAGGTCTATCATGTATCAACCGACCTTTTGCGCTGGTACTGCATTGACTTTTTACAGGACATTGTGCACATGCCGCGTAATTGTAATAACGTATGTACCCATTCTTTTTTCGTTGAGCATACCCTTTGAGCAGATGACCTTGAGGACAAATATATCCATTGTTCTGCTCATCATATTTAAAATGTATCTTTCCATAAGCATTGGTCGCAGCCGCATGCGAGTGATCCGCTTTTGATACAATCGGAATTATTCCATCGCTTTTGCATCTATAGAACTGCTCCGCTGAATAATACCCTTTATCTGCTATTGCTGTAATAGTCTCTAAACCCAACTCTTGTTTTGCTTGCAGCGCCATATTGTGAAATTGCTCTTTATCAATGGGTTGGCTTGTTACATCTACCGCTACGACAAGATGGTTCTTATCATCTACGGCGATCTGTACGTTATGGCAAATACCAACACCATTATTGTTCATCTTCATCATCTTTGAATCTGAATCTGTTTCGTAAATCGTTCCTGTTTCCTTTACTTGCTGGTGTAGCTGTTTCAATTCTGACAAACGGGTATTAATTCTATCAATCTTAGACTGGATTTCTTTTTGGGTTAGCGATACGGCTTCTCTTATCTGTTCCTGATCATCGCTATTATCTAGTAACTTAATATATTCTTCCGCTGATTTCTCATAATGCTCTATTTTCTTTTCAATCTTTTTCTGGCTATGGTATGCCATACGGCTATTGCTGGCTCGAAACTTGCTACCATCAACGGCTACCAATTCTTTCCCCATTAATCCTAATTCATCACAAATCATATTGAGTTTACTAAACGCGAGCTTGATCGGCTTCTTATTGTTCTTTCTAAAGTCAGCTATAGTTTTAAAATCAGGCTTTATTTCATTAATTAACCACATTACTTCTATGTTTCTATGACTCTCACGTTCAATTTTACGTGATGAACGAATTCCATTAATATAGCTGTATGCATATAATTTGAACATATCCACTGGACTGTAAGGTTTTCTCCCAGTTTGCTTGGTCTTAGAATATACAAATCCCATATCCGTAATATCTAAACTGTTTACAATTGCATCAATAGCCCTTACTTCGTTATCAGCAGAAATCATATCGTCAAGACATTGTGGAATGAAATTTAATTGATCTCGATTAGTATTGGTCTTGTATCTATTCATGATACCACCTCTCATCGTGATACCATTATTATACCATATTGTTGCATCTTTTTCTTTTGTTTTCACACAACCTCAGACATAATGTATACCTTCATTCATTATACACCTATTACCAGAGCTTATCAATATAGGAATTATTTGAGAATATTTGAGTAAATAGATAGTACAATCACAACCTATTAGTAATGCGAGAGTATTAAACACCCAAAAAACTATTTGTTTTTTTATCACCAACTTCTCTGCAAGTCCTACCATTTATGCAAGCTATTCGGTTGCAATATTTAGCTCTCTGATACTTAGTTGCAAAGTATTTATTGCAGTTCGCACATTTTTTGTACATAATCTTAGTTTTATATATTGATATTATCAAGTACCAAAGAAGTGTCTCAATGCTATCTGCATAAAGCACTTTACATAACTTATTCTCTATAAGCTCATATCTGAATATAAAGGCTTGTTCAAATACAAAAGTAAACTTCTCCTCAATCATTGCTTGTACATCGTTCTTTAAATAATCATTACACGTATTCAAAAGACAAGTGATTTTAGCCTTTAAATGAGGGTTAACATCTATGATGTTATCATCAAAAAGCAGATCAATAAGACAGTTGCCTTGAGTGTAAGCAGCACTTTTTATTATATTCTCGTCTATATCTGATATTTCGAGCACTTCATTTTTGTTGCTTGAATAATATTTTATGTTATTCATAATTCAATCCTTCCTTTGTATAGAGAAAAGGCGGCCAAATAAGTATTAGCCACCTTATGCTCCACCCAATTACTTTCTCTTTCTCTTGGCTCTGATTTTTAAGAAAATCAAACTGCCAATGATAAACAATACTAAACCTATTGCAATTATTGATTTAAGTTCCATACTGTTGTCCTCCTTTTTTAGTTTTTAATAGAGCCTGTACTACATTTGGATTAAATAACTTTCCGGAATTGTTTTGCATATAGGTAAGGGCATCTTCTGTACTCAATGCCGGTCGGTATACTCTGTCAGCGGTTAAAGCAGCATAAACGTCCGCAACCGCAACAATACGTGCTGCCGAAGATATTTCTCGATTTAATTTATTTGTATATCCACTGCCGTCATATTGTTCGTGATGATTGAGTGCAACCTCTGCGGCCATTCTCATTGTGTTGTCATCAAATTGCGATAACATCTGGTATCCAAACTTGGTGTGCATCTTAACAATCTCAAACTCATCGTCAGTCAGTTTTCCCGGATTGTCCAATATGACTTTGGGGATATACTCTTTACCTATGTCATGGAAAAAGGCAGCAATCTTTATTTCGATTACTGCCTTTTCTTCAAATCCCATCTTTTCTGCAATTTGCTTTGATATCTCCGCTACCTTCAT
>Ga0255443_1032_pt1 | contig 13870 bp, 9 predicted proteins | sample ANMaggSSYBR02D11_FD_182641 | JGI IMG/M metagenome (GOLD analysis project Ga0255443, IMG submission 182641) | Sediment cell enrichment communities from methane seep in Santa Monica Basin, California, United Staets - ANME aggregate JGI... | ecosystem: Environmental > Aquatic > Marine > Cold seeps >... | reverse complement strand
AATGCGCCATCATGCGCCATCGCGCGCAAACGAATCACACCAGTTGTTGTTTCTTCAGTGCCGCCAATTACATCATCCAACAATTCACGGCGATCCTTGTGAATTGTACTAACCACATCCGCTCCATCATCCATTGTGAGATGGGGCTTGTGATCTAACGCGGCATGAATATGTTTATAGTAGGTGGTATTGCTCTCACCCTTGATCGCGAATGTCGGGATCTCATAATAGGAAACTAAAGCAGCTGCCACATCATCCTGAGTGGAAAGCGGGTTGGAAGCAGTGAGAACTACATCTGCGCCACCTGCCTGTAATGCAATCATCAGATTTGCGGTTTCAGTAGTAACGTGTAAACATGCAGCAACACGCATTCCTTTTAACGGCTTCTCTTTTCTAAACCGTTCCTCGATAGAACGCAGCACAGGCATTTCCCGCTCTGCCCATTCCATTCGCAGCCTTCCGCCTTCAGCCAGTTTTATATCTTTCACATCAAATTTATCCATTTTGTTCCTCTCAATAATTAATCTTCAATTAACGCATTTAACGTCCCACCATCATCAAAATGCTTTCGGTAGCGTTGAACAAACTCAACGCGTGTATACCGATGGTTTTGTGTACCTTGCTTTTCTAAACAGTATGTTGCAGCTAAGGAACCCATTTGGCCGCATATTTGCCAATCAAATCCCAGTTGTTTCCCGCGGATAAAACCACCGCGAAATGCATCACCCACACCAGTTGGGTCAGCTGTTGTGTTCGGTTCAACTACGGGAATATGAAAACAGGCATCTTTAGCCCAGATATAAGACCCACGATCTCCGCAGGTTATCACAACGTAGTCAACTGCTTCCCGAATCTCTTCATCATTCATGCCAGTATGTTTTTGGATCAGTTCATATTCGTATTCATTAATGAATAAGCTTTGTGCATGAATAATGCCTTCCTTGATATCCTCAGGATCATTCCGGACAACTTGCTGACCCGGATCATATAAATACGGCACCTTTAGATCTCTGCATTCAGCTGCGTACTTACTCATGGCTGTGGGATCATTAGGGGATATTAAAACCAAATCATCTTTCGATAAATTAATGTCTTTCAGAGAGAGGTCCTTAGAATGCGCCATCGCGCCAGTATAAAAGCTGGCAATCTGGTTATTGGAAAGATCAGTATTCGCGAAAAAGGATGCAGTAAAGATCCCATCAATTTTCTTTACTAACGACGTGTCAACGCCCTGCTTTCCAAGCCACACTCGATACTCTTCAAAATCTTCGCCAACGGTTCCCATCAACTTGGGTGTTTCCCCTAAAAGGGCGATTGTGAAAGCAATATTAGGCGCAGTTCCCCCGCGCTGTTTTACCATTGAATCAACCAGGAATGACAAACTGATTGAATCTAACTTATCCGGGAGAATATGATCTTTGAAATAACCGGGAAAGGACATCAAGTAATCATACGCGATCGAACCTGTGCAGATGATTGACATAATTCTGACTCCCTACAACCCTCGTATTTTATTAATAAGAGTAGTCTCAAAAGGTGGATATATGATCCCTTTTTCTGTGATGAAAGCTGTTATCAATTCATGCGGGGTAACATCAAATGCGGGATTGCGGGCACTGGCATCTTTCGGAACAACCAAACGGTTATGCAATTTCAGATTTAGCACCTCATCCTGTGGTCTTTCTTCAATAGGTATAAGATCACCTGATTCTAATTCAATATCAACAGTTGAAAAAGGAAATACACTGTAAACAGGCACATTGTTAGCATGAGCTGCCAGCGCAAGCATATAGGAACCGATTTTATTTGCGACATCTCCATTCCGTGCAACCCGATCCGCACCGAAGATGACTTTATTCACTATTCCACTGCGTAAAAAATGCCCGGCAGAATTATCACTGATTATGTCATAGGGGATCTGATATTGTGAGAGCTCCCACGCAGTCAGACGAGCACCCTGCAGCCGTGGGCGAGTTTCATCTACAAGCACATGCAGTTCTTTGCCTTGCTCGAAAGCAATGCGAATTACACCCAATGCCGTTCCCCAATCAACGGTCGCTAACGCACCAGTATTGCAATGATGAATGATCGTATCTCCATCTTCAATCAATTCGGCACCATACGCAGAGATACTCTTATTGACCTCTACGTCTTCATCCGCCATTAAATGCGCTTCAGACAACAAAGCCGAGCGAAGGCTCTGGGCGTTGTCATAATGCTGGTCAGCAACTTTTAGCATTCGCTTTAAAGCCCATGGCAAATTCACAGCCGTAGGCCTGGCTTCTCCTAAAATTTTGGCAGCTATCTTCAGATCAGATCTGATCAAATCAAGAGTCTTTGATTGAGAATGTAATGCAGCCAAAGCCATACCATACGCAGCAGAAACTCCGATTGCTGGTGCGCCGCGTACGGTCATATTTCTGATAGCTTCAGATACTTCTTGATAAGACTCTAGATAAACAAATTTAAAGGTAGAGGGCAGCTCTCTTTGGTCTACCATCTTTAACCGTTGTGTGGTTACATCCCATTCGAGGGTACGCATTGATCACTCTCCAAAAAAAACGCGCTCATTTGCGAGCGCTTTGATGCTTGACCCTTTCAGTTTAGCATGAGAAATCACATTTGTAAAGTACACATTGGGTGTGTGCAGCAGTGTATCTCGTAGTCTGTTTATTTAACCGATGAATATATGGATAAGACAAGGTCTGCGTAATAAAAACCTACATCCATCGGCCCATAAGCTTTGAGTGCCTTTCGGGTTGAACCGTAGGTCTTCATTAAACTGGCTAATAGCTGAGTACCAAAATCAATATTGAAATCAGGTTTGAACAGCTCGGACATTGATGGCCGATTCTTGAAACAAGGATGATTGCCGCATATGAATTCAGATGCAATTCCATCCCTGGGCATGATTTGCATCAGGCCAACAGCTCCGCTTATTGATACTACAGTTGGTTGGCCTCCGCTTTCCTGCAGCATAATCGCAGCAATAAGGTTAGGGTCTATCTCATATTGATCTGTCGAATATTCAATTTCTTCCCGCCATTTCTGAATTGATTGTGGATATTTTGCACTCAATTGCTTTTTAGAGGTGGACAATTTAATGTTAGTTTGGTTTTGATCGATTATGTCAACTCCTTTAATTACATACACATCTACTGAGCTTGAAAGAATGAACAGGAAGAATGCAAAGAAAAGAATGGAAGGGAAAATCAGCACTCGGGGTTGTACTCTAATCATAATAGCAATTATAGAACAATAGAGCTATTATTTCAATATGTTATTTTTTTGAAAGGCCGCGTATTTTCTTGAAGCCAGAGTGCATAATTTCTTTAAGCTCCTCAGCGGTTTGTTCATATTTCTCTAATGTCCCGCCAACCGGATCGTGAATTTCAAAATCTTTCCCGACCATTTCAGAAAACAGGAACACGTCATCTGCTGCCTCAGGGAAATTTCGTTTAATGAAACGCTTGTGATCAGACTCCATGCAGAGGATCAGATTGAAATCTTTTAGCAAATCTTCTGACACAGCTGTTGAAGAGTGAAAATACAAATCGCCGCCCATTTTTTCTGCGGTTTGAACCGCATGCGGTGTTGCAGAGAGGTCAGGATATGCCCAACATCCAGCAGAGGCAACATTCCATTTTTCAAGATCATACGCATTGTCTTTTAGATATCGAATAAACAATGCCTCAGCCATAGGTGATCGGCATTGATTCGCTGTGCAGACGAACAGAAGGGAATATTTGTTTTTTTCAGGCATTGAGGGGGATATTTATTTGCCCATGCTTACAACTTGACGGTCCCAACGATGCCAGTCGCCAAATTCATTTTCAACAATTTTTCTTCCTTCCCCTTTGTTTTTTAGTCCCATCAACTCTAGATCAGCATCCATCATAATGCGAACAAGGCCACGGAAATCAACCTTTGTTTTCCATTTAAGTTCTTTTTTTGCTTTTGATGGATCCGAAAGCAGAATGTCTACCTCTGTGGGACGGAAATAGCGAGGATCTATGCGAACGTATTTATTGTAATCAAGATCGACATATCCAAATGCTTCTTCAAGGAATTCTCTTACGGAATGTGTTTCACCAGTGCCGATAACAAAATCATCCGCATTTTCTTGGTGCATCATCAACCACATAGCCTCTACATATTCTGGCGCATATCCCCAATCCCGTTTGGAGTCGAGGTTGCCCAAGTAAAGGTGTTTCTGCTTTCCCGCAACGATCGATGCAACAGCCCGGGTTATTTTTCGGGTTACAAATGTTTCACCCCGGCGGGGAGATTCATGATTAAAGAGAATGCCATTGCATGCAAAAATCCCATACGCTTCCCGATAATTTCTCGTGATCCAATAAGCATATAACTTCGCAGCAGCATAAGGGCTCCTGGGGATAAAAGGTGTTTCTTCATTTTGTGGGGAGTTATATCCGCCAAACATCTCAGAAGTGGAAGCTTGATAAAAACGGGAATTCACCTCACTCTTCCTCACTGCTTCCAGGATACGTGTAGTACCTAACCCGCTTACGTCCCCTGTATATTCTGGCATGTCAAAGCTGACACGGACATGGCTCTGAGCTGCAAGATGATAAATCTCATCTGGTTTTAGGTTATAGACCATATGCTGTAGGGTTTCACCAACCGCGATATCTCCATAATGAAGATGCAAATCAACTTTTTCTCCATTATGTGGGTCCCGGTAAATGTGATCAATTCGCTGGGTGTTAAAAGTGCTGGCCCGGCGGATTATTCCGTGTACCTCATAACCTTTATGGAGCAGGAGCTCTGCTAGATATGAACCATCCTGTCCAGTAATGCCCGTAATTAATGCTTTTTTCAATTAACGCCTCCAACTTAAATTGATTGATGAAAGTATAACCATTGACATAACTCATGTCAATCAGAGAGTAAACAGGAATAACAGGAGTTTTAGTAATTACCAAAACTCCTGTTTTGTTTAGCACTTATTTTTTCTTAAAAATGATCGTTTCCTCTTTTTCATCGAGATCCACCAGTACTTCATCACCCTCTTTGAAATTTCCAGAAAGCAATTTGATCGAAAGAGGACTCTCGATTTGTTTTTGTAAAGTGCGCTGAAGCGGTCGAGCACCAAAGCTGGGATCATAACCTTCTTTTGCTAACCACTCACGAGCTTTTTTACTTAAGGATATTTTTAATCCGTGCTCATCCAAACGTTGTTTAATTTCTAACAGCTGGAGGTCAACGATCTCATACATATGTTCAAACGAAAGCGGCGAAAAGATAATAACCTCATCAACCCGGTTAAGAAATTCAGGCCTGAATGTATCTTTCAGGGATTTCTCGATTTTCTTATTGGCCTCAATATCTTCAGCATTTCCACTTTTTTGCAGAAAACCAAGGGTGCCTCCACTACGAATGAATTCAGTGCCTAGGTTGCTTGTCATAATAAGGACAGTACTCCGAAAATCAACTACCCGGCCTTTCCCGTCCGTAAGGCGCCCATCATCCAGTATTTGAAGGAGTGAATTCCATACATCCGGGTGTGCTTTTTCGATTTCATCAAAAAGCACCACTCGGTATGGACGGCGGCGAACCGCTTCTGTTAGCTGACCGCCCTCTTCATATCCAACATATCCTGGGGGTGCACCAAAAAGACGGGATGCGGTGTGCTGCTCGTGGTATTCGCTCATATCCAGGCGGACAAGTGCTTCTTCATCATCAAACATAAATTCCGCCAATGCCTTGGCCAATTCTGTTTTGCCAACCCCGGAAGGACCGATGAAAATAAACGATCCAATCGGACGTTTAGGATCTTTCAACCCCGAACGCGCCCGACGAATCGCATCGGCTACCGCATTTATTGCTTCATCCTGTCCGATGATCCGCTCGTGTAAGTGCTCCTCCATATTTAACAGCCGTTCTGCTTCAGACTGCATCATTTGATTGACAGGGATACCAGTAGTTTGAGAGACCAGATTTGCTATATCGCTCTCATCAACTACTTCATCCAGTTTGTGTTCCGCCTCCCATTTGTCGCGTTCCTTACTAAAATCAGATTCTATTCGAAGGCGTTCTGCTTTTTTACGCGCAGCTTGTTCATAATCCCGTTCATTACCGAACTGCTCCTCTTCTGCAAGCAGTCGGTCTATTTCACTTTTCATTTCTTTTAGATTGGCCGGCATAGAATACAGAGCAACCCGTAATTTTGCTGCTGCCTCATCCATTAGATCGATGGCTTTATCAGGTAAAAATCTATCTGTAATATACCGAGAAGATAATTTTGCTGCCGCCGAAAGCGATTCATCCGTGAAGTGAACTTTATGATGCGCTTCGTAACGATCACGCAAACCATGGAGCATTTTAATAGTTTCCTCAATTGATGGCTCATCCACATACACTGGTGCAAAACGCCTTTCCAGGGCGGCATCTTTTTCAATATGCTTTTGATATTCATCGAGAGTTGTCGCGCCAACACACTGTAGTTCTCCACGCGCCAATGCTGGTTTCAACATATTGGATGCATCCATTGAACCCTGCGCAGCTCCAGCCCCGACCACAGTATGTAATTCGTCAATGAATAAAATAATCTCACCTGAGGAACGCTGTACTTCAGCGATGGCTGATTTTAGACGTTCTTCAAACTCACCCCTAAAACGGGAGCCAGCGATCATTGCGCCTAAATCGAGAGATATAACTTTTCTGCCCATCAATATCTCAGGCACATCATTGTCGGCAATCTTTTGTGCTAATCCTTCAACGATCGCAGTTTTTCCTACTCCTGCCTCGCCGATCAGGACCGGGTTGTTTTTTGTACGGCGAGAAAGAACCTGGATAACTCGCAATATTTCTTCGTCCCGCCCAATGACCGGATCCAGCTTGTTTTCATGGGCAAAAGCAGTAAGGTCGCGGGAGAACTTTTCCAACGTTCGGTAGCGGCTTTCAGATTTTCTATCGGTTACCTTCTGGCCACCTCTGATTTTCATAATAGCTTCGAGAACACGTTTACGTTCCACTCCGTTTTCTTGCAATAAACGGGATGCAGGTGTGTTTCTCTCACTAACAATAGCAAGAAATAGGTGTTCTGTGGAGATGAACTCATCTTTTAATTTGGATGATTCTTCTGTTGCCAACTCCATAATTCTTTTAACTCTGGGTGTAATGAAGATCTGCCCCGCTCCACCACCAAAAATGCTGGCCTTCGGGCTGCTGCGCAGTACGTCATCCAATTTTTTCAACAACATATCCGGATCAATTGCCATAATTTCAAGGATCTGTGTGATAACTCCTTTAGGCTGCTCGATCAGAGCAAGGAGAATATGTTCAGTATCAATTTGGTTGTGACCGTAGCGCTGAATGATCTCCGCAGCTCGTTGAGCTGCCTCTTGCGCGCGTTCGGTAAATCTATCAAATCGCATCATAATATTTTTCCATTGATTTTTCTATATTTTATCATTTTGGTTAATACTATTTACATGAAGGTTATTATAAATTTATTAAATATAAACAGTGAAGCATGATGTGAATTTATTGATTAACAATTATGGATTTGAAATATATGACAGCACACTTGATGATGCATCGCTAAACCAAAGATTCCCTGTTTCATCGATATCCATGCCATATGGATTTCCGATAAGGTCTTCAGAAATATTAATATCCTGATACCCTTGTAAGTATTCACCTGTCGCGCTGAATTTTAATATGCGTCCAATTTCTGGATCGGCAAGGAAAATATTCCCTTCCATATCTGTCGTAAGATAGGGTTTATTATCAATGCCTTGCCCATACCAGGCAGATACATCAAAACTGTTAATTGGCGTGAATTCCAATCCCGTTTCATTTAGTTCGAAAGTTTGAACACGGCGGTTCCATGTGTCTGCAACAATGATTTGTCCAGACGAATTGACAGTAATACCAACAGGTTCATCAAATTGGCCTGGTTCAAACCCCCCTCCCCCAAGTTGGGTTTTGTAATTCAGATCGGTGTCAAAAACAACAACTCGCTTATTTCCTGTGTCAGTTACAAGTACATTCCCGTTTTCATCAACAGCAATACCCCGCGGCCCCCAGAAACTTTCAGGTGTATCTCCCTGAGCGAATATTCCCCACATCTTGATGAACTTACCAGTAGAATCGAATTTCTGAATTCGATGATTAAAGGTGTCCGCCACAAAAACTGACCCATCAGGGGCAACTGCTACGTCCCATGGTTCGTTGAAAGTTCCCCCGGGGGCATTCTCTTCCAGCGCGTTAGCAAAATTGCCCCAACCATTTAATAAGAGACCGTTTGGTGAAAACTGTTGAATTCGGTGATTCAAGGAATCTGCCACGTAAATAGTGCCGTCAGAAGCGATATCAATTCCCCGTGGAGTGTTAAGATCACCAGGTGCGCTGCCGCTAATGCTGATGAAACCATCCGGTTGTCGCGAGACCATCTTACCTTCATACGGATCAGTTTCAATAGTCTGTTCAATTGCTGCTTGAGTATTATATTGCCACATCTGAGAAGCAATGTCCTTGCGAATGTAGAGCCGCATTTTCTCGCTTGGCAGCCATGTCTCTAAAGTGAGATGTGGATTATCATTGATCTGCGAATATAGTGAATAGTCACGATCAAACCAGATGTTGAAAAGAGCTTGGCGCATTTCCTGGTTCTTTAAAGCGGAAGAAATTCGATCCCAATTTAGGCTCCAGTAATCCTGCATTGGCCACCACAAGCGCATATATTCATAAGCATAATAATTGTCTTTTACAATTGGTTCTAATTTTGTGTATTTATCCTGGCCCGCAATGATAAGAGGCGCTTCTTCCAATGTCCGGGTTGGATTTTCAAGATAAACGATTTTGTTTGGATAACTTCGCAAATACCACCAGAACGGATACAAACCGTGGTTATCATAAGCAACCTTAATATCTAGCCCGGTTGTAGTACTGCGTGATATTTCCTCCACTTGATCCATTATTAGTTTGGGCCCATCAGATGCATGCGCATAAACCAGAAATTCCTTTGGGGAATCATAATTAATAAACGCTGCCCTATATGATGATCGAGCAGTGACCAACACCATAACCAGGAATGATCCGATAATAAGCGAGTACTTTATTTTTCTCACTTTCTCTTTTCCATTTGTTGTGGCAAGGAAGACTATGAGCCCGGTTTCAAGAATTGACAAGAAAAGAAAGTGATACGTATTTTGAAGTGCAATCTGTGTTTTCCCTTGAAATGGGGCCCGATTCCCGAATATTTGTGCGAGCATGAGCAGCGAATTAACAAGAAAGATGAATGTTCCTGCACGAAGTAGTTTTTCTTTTTGCAAATGAACTAAGACAGATCTTGAAATTACTTGTTCTATTGCCCATGCGGCAGTTAGAAACATTGGAAAAACCATATGCAGTGCTAACCAGGGCATCTTCTCACCAGCGATAGTAAAAGCGATAAGACTGGTGATAATAAGAAAAATAAAAATAGCCGGATATGGAACAAGATCCTGCGCAGGGAGAGTGATTAAATTGCCAATCTCAACTTCCTCGGTTTCATTCTCTACAGGCATTCCTGGTTTTTCAGTTTGTATGTGGTTATTAATATCCGAGTGGATTGTCCAGAAAGATTTTTGTTTTATGCCGAAATAAAATGCGAGAATTGTTCCAAATATCGACAAGAATTCATAAATAGGGATAAGGAAAAACGCATAATAATAAGCAGGTTGCCCACCACGCTGAACAGATTGCTGGTTTAACCAATGGCCTAAAGAACCCACCATCCCAGTTAACAATCCTACATTATTTGTAAAAAAGGTTGTGTAAAAAATTGTATAGATACCATAAAATGTGAGGGCAAGTTTCCACCAGTGATCTTGATTCCAAAGAGACCCGACAATGAATGAAAGTAGAAAAAAGAAACCGATAAATATATAATTTACCAACAAAACAAATGGATCTGAGTAAGCTGATGGGTCCATTCCGGAAAAACGAACAAGAAAAGGTGCGAGCAGTGGAAGAACCAAAGTTCCAAGAAGGATCAGTACGTTAAACGACCGAGAATCTCGTAAAAGATCCCATCTTAAATATTTTCTGAGGAAAATTAAAAGGATTATCCCAAGTGCAAGAGGAACCAATCCGGGACCTGCAAAAACGAGAAGAGGGCCGACAAAATTGAATATCTCATTAAAATTAATGGAGGTCTGGTTATTAACTAGCGCAGATAAATCAATGTTTTGAGATTGTGTATAAGATAACCTGAAAATAAGCACAGAGGCAATAATCGCTACACAAATTCCTGCAATAAATAAAATATTCACAAGAATTATGCGAGTTTTACTCTTTTTTTCTGCCCACCTAATTAACAAAACATCTCGGATGAACAAGATCACCAGAAAGACCAGAAGCTGTGCAGCAAAAATGTAAGCAGTTTCTTTCGCCGTGAAATTCAATGCCATAATCGCAGTGAAGTAGTAGAGATATTTGATTTTATTAGATTCAAAAAAGCGCAGTAATCCATAAATAACCGTAATGCCCAGAAAAACACAAATCGCATCATTACGCGCGTAACGCCCATAAAAAAGCATAAAAGGTGAAATTGTAAAGAGGACCCCAGCAGCAATTGACCCGAATTTTCCCAAGTACCGCCGAAAATAGGTTAACACAAATATTATCGTTGCTATGCTGAAGATCGCATGCGGAAGTCGAGAGGTGAAATCATTGTCTCCAAAAAGAAAATAAGACAACGCCATTAAATGAAATTGTAAAGGACCATGCGTAATTGGATCATGGCGATATCCACGTCCCGAGAAGAGATCAAAAGCAGGAACGACATGATTAACTTCATCATGGCTCATAACACGATCTCCAAGACCATATACCCTAGTTAGGATTGCCAGAATTATGACCGAAGCAATAATAATATCCCGTATTTTGACGCGTTTAAATAAATTTTCAATAGGTTCTTCTAAAAATTTTTGCATTGATTAGATTCTCCTGTATCAAATCATAGTTTGAATTTTCAATTGACACATATTGATTAGCATAGAAATCTCACAATAAACGATAATACTATATCTTAAATTACACATATTTGGGGATTAACGAATCTTGCTACTTAAATGCGGATCAGTCTCGTCTGTTTTATTTCTGATCGTGGCCAGTTATTACACGGTTTTCCATGTCTTTTGCTTACCAATCTAGAAATTTCTTTTTCCTGGTATTTTTTACTCAGCTTCTTAATCTGGGATTCACAGTTCTCTAATGCTTCAACTACTTTTTTCTAAATGAAAATTTAATATTTGCGCCAATACACTAACAAAAATATTGACACCGTTTAACAACAGTGCTACTATGTGAATATCGTTACATTTTCTTTCATGTCATTGTAATATATTGTATATTGAAAAAGGAATTTTATTATGCTAGCTGAAGAAAGACGCGCTATACTGCAAAGCAAATTACGTGAAGATGGATACATCCAGATAACTGATCTAGCAGGTGAAATCGGCATTTCTTCTGCAACCATCCGCCGTGACTTGATCACACTTGAAAAAGAAGGGCTATGTATCCGTAAACGTGGGGGAGCTATTCGATCAACACAGGGAGTCACCATGGAGATTCCCTACGAGATCAAACGCCTTCAAAATACCAATAAAAAAGCACGCATCGCAGAAGCTGCTCTAAACCTTATTGAGAATAATAATACTATCTTATTAGATGCGGGGTCAACCACATACGCATTGGCAATATTACTTCACAAAAAGAAGAACCTCACCGTCGTTACCCATGACCTCAACATTGCCGCAAAACTAGCCAGCAACCCAAACATCAATCTCATTTGCACCGGTGGAGTCTCTCGCGCGACCGTTTTCACGTTGCAGGGAACTCGGGTAGTCGATTTCATTCGGAATCTAAAAGTGGACAAGTCTTTTATCGGCGCGGATACTATCCACGAAGATGGCACCATTGGCAATGTAAATATTGAAGAGGTACCCATTAAGCAGGCAATGATAGCAGCAGCAGCACAGGTGATTTTATTAGCGGATGCATCAAAATTCGGGAAAACTAGTTTCGCGAAAGTTGCTGATATCAATGAGGTGGATATAGTAATCACAGATAGCGACATAAAGCAGGAGCTTCTCTCCTGTTGCGAGAATGAAGATATCAATTTAATTATTGCCTAGTTTATTCAAGGAATCATAAAAAAACAGGTGTCATATTTAAATATAGTTACAAACTTGAAATATTATTTATATAATCAAAACCAATCTTTATCGTTTAATAATATTCTTGTCAGTCGATAGAATATTATTTAATTTCTCATATTTTCTTTTTATTAGTTGACAATATCTTAAAATCACATATAATCTAATTCGATTGCGGGCGTAGTTCAATTGGTAGAACATTTCCTTGCCAAGGAAAAGGTTACGAGTTCGAGCCTCGTCGCCCGCTCTGAAATTGCCGTAAGGCAATTTTTTATTCAGCTCGAGGAATATTTGACAAAGAGTTTAACGCCTTTTATAATATCTATCATCATATGGCGACGTGGCCAAGTGGGAAGGCATGGGTCTGCAAAACCCTGATCACGGGTTCAAATCCCGTCGTCGCCTCTTATTAGAGATAGGACACCAACCTATCTCTTTTTATTTACCGAAAAAGCCAATTGCCTTGCCTTACGGTCAACCTGTTCGTTATACTTATGACCCGCGTGAGCTTTCACCCACTGCCACTCAATACTGTGTCTCTCAGTTTCTCTAGATAATTCTTTCCATAAATCCACGTTGGCAAGCTTTCCTCCCTTTCGCCTCCAATTACGCAATTTCCAGTTTTCCATCCATTCCGTAACTCCTTTTTTCAAATACTGGGAGTCAGTGTAAAGAATAATCGGTTTCCTTATGGAAATGCTTTTCAATGCCTCGATCGCCGCTTTCAATTCCATGCGGTTATTAGTGGATGTTGCCGAAGAGCCACACAGCATCTTTTCTTCACCATCCTGAATTATCAAAGCTGCCCAACCTCCTGGTCCCGGATTCGAGTCACAGCTTCCATCTGTATAAATGATTATTGGTTCTATTTTCATTTCCTTTCCCATTTTATTCAATCACTCCGATTAATACTTCCGCATCCGACAAAATGGTTCGGATGTCCTCTGATCGCATCGTATATTGGGTTAATTGCCAACCAACATCTTCCAATACTTTTTCTATCATATACCACGCAGTGTATGAAGGTTCTGCCTGTGTATATGGTAGATATTGCAAACTATCTTTCCAAACAGGATAGTTTTCCGCTTCAACATCCATACGCTCGATCACTTCAGCAGACAACGGGAATGTACCTGTTTTTTCCACAAGCGATGCCTGATTCTCAGGTGCCAACATCCATTTAATAAATTCCCATGCAGCAAATGACCGTTCTTCGTTCTCTGTTGTAATCGCATACGATAATCCTTCGACCATAACAATTGGTTTTCCATAAGTAGAAGGATATGGAATGAGTATCCAGGCATCACTGTTTTCACTATCATTATCAAATTTAATTTGCCTAATTACGTCTTCCATTTGTCCGCTGTAAAAAAGGGCCATTCTGTTTGAAAAATAAGAATAGGGTTCTGAAATCCGGCCAGTCCATGCACAATCGTCAAGGTATAGATCATAAAGGAAAGTAAAAGCACTAATATTTTCAGGTTGTGTGAAAATCGGTTGAGAACGTGAATTGACCAAATCTCCACCGCCAAAAACTTTCAGCCAGGACAAAAGGGACAAGCTTTCACTACTATATATCCAACCGCCTGTGCCATTATTTTCCGTGATCGTGTCATAAAGGTTGCTTCTTGCAGCAGCGCAAGCTTGCTCTGAAAATGCTTCGACATCCCCAGGAATTCCGTCAAAGCCCAATTCATTTC
>Ga0255443_1029_pt2 | contig 14096 bp, 15 predicted proteins | sample ANMaggSSYBR02D11_FD_182641 | JGI IMG/M metagenome (GOLD analysis project Ga0255443, IMG submission 182641) | Sediment cell enrichment communities from methane seep in Santa Monica Basin, California, United Staets - ANME aggregate JGI... | ecosystem: Environmental > Aquatic > Marine > Cold seeps >... | reverse complement strand
TTTTTATACCAATAAGAGAGAAGATTTTGAAATAAAAATCACTGATTATTTGCATTTTTATGCAATAATGAAATTAGAAATGGAGGTACTAATGAAACAGATATTTCGGTTATCTTTGGTTGTCTTTGTTGTATTGAGCAGTATAAGCTGTGGATCGCAACCCGAGTCAAAATTCAATGAAGAGTCCTCATCAAATATTTCCGTCCCTGATACAGACTCAAATTCGAAAGAAATTGCTACCGCAGAAGCAGATCCCGAAAATGTTGACGAGCCCCCAGTCATCCCTGACAAACCGCTTTCTGAAGATGGCCCCTGGTTGATCATTGATTCCTGGCAGGGCTTGTTTGCGGTAAATCCTGACGGAAGCGGGTTGACCCAATTTGCCGATGGAATGGTTGAGTCACCGTTCATAAATCAATTGATTGCTTCACCGAGCGGTGGTTATTTCGCGTACCAGGCAAACAATGGAAATCTGACTGATACCGCAATTCGGATCATTTCTTTTCCTACACAAGATCTGATCGTGGAAATACCTCTTTTTTCCAATAGTGATAATCCTGATGAAAGTGCTGAACGTGCAATTTTATACGAGAAAAGTATGGCTTTCTCTCCAGATGGCGGACAGCTAGCCTTTATGGGGGTGATTGAAGACCCCTCTTCTTCGATATTCATATGATATGTATCGGCATGCAGGTTGAGATTATCCATGCCGACAGCAAGGATTGTTTCTCTGGCGTCAGCAAGTGTATTGTAAAGATAGGTATCATTTCTGCTCAGTACTTCAAGACCTATACTCATTCCCATTTTCTTGGCGAGAAGCGCAACCTCCCCCAATGAATCTATCACGATCTGCCGTTCTTCTTGTGTTGGTTTTTTGTTAGTGAATTTACCGCCCGCATAGGCAATACATCCGCATAAATATGAACCACCAGCATCTTGCAGTTTTTGCAGCACAGTTGTTAGAAATTGTATCGCGCCCTTTGGATTGGTTGTCATGTGGTATCTTTCCGGTAATGAAAGAGAAGCGGTAACCTCTATACCAGCAGCTTGTATTGCCTTTTTGTGTGCATCTGCGTCAAATTCATCTGGTCTTTTAAGGGGGATTTCTAAAATGTCAAATCCTGTTTCCGCAGTGGTTTTTATCGCAAAATTCCCTTTCTTGGTAGTCCATTTATCAATCCATATATGAGCATGCACACCTATTTTTGCCATGACTTCCTCCATTATTATTTTGTATTATTGTTTTATTATAAAATTATGTATTCGTGTTATGAAAAGTTTAGATATCAATTGTTGTTGACAAACGTTTATCTAATTAAAAAAAGTGGCAACCCATTCATTCTCACTAGAGATCGAATGAAATCATTGTGATGTGACCTGATTCTTTGTACCACTTGGATTATTTTCCCTAATGCGCGACTATAAAAAGATGGCGAGGGCTTGTAACGCTCCACAGGAGCGTTCAAGGCTATCTTCCTAATCCTTTTATGATTGACGAGGATTTGCGTTAGTGCTTGGCTTTTACAGTAAACCCACAACCAAGGGCTTTTGAGTCCTCTGATCTAAGAAAGGCTCTTAATTTCAAATTGCCTCCTAAAAATAATTAAAGCCCATACTCAGTGGCTTTTTCTTTTAAGAATTCCAATCCCTTTCTTCCAAGAACATTTGGTGTGTACTTAGAAGCCCGCCATAATTTAAATGCAGCAGTAAAATCCGGGGTAAGTGGTGTAAAGGATTCCAAAATTAATGGTCCAGTATATTTTGCATCCTTCAACCCACGGAAAACCTCATCCCAGTTAATTGTTCCTGTTCCGATAAGCCCCCGATGACTTTCACTCATGTGGATATAAGCCAAAACATCAGCGGATTCAAGCAATGGATTATAAAATCCCTCTTCTTCGAGATTCATATGATATGTATCTGCATGCAGGCTGATATTTTCCATCCCAATTGCAAGGATTGTTTCTCTTGCATCAGCAAGTGTATTGTAAAGATAGGTATCAATTCTACTCACTACTTCAAGACCTATACTCATTCCCATTTTCTTGGCGATTAGCGCTACTTCCCCCAATGAATCTATCACTATCTGCCGTTCTTCTTGCGTGGGTGGTTTGTTAGTGAATTTGCCAGTTGTATAGGCAAGACACCCGCATAGATATGAACCACAAGCATCTTGCAGTTTTTGCAATACAGATGTTAAATATTGAATCGCGCCCTTTGGATTGATTGTCATGTGGAATCTTTCAGGAAGTGTTAGTGAAGCGGTTGCTTCTATACCAGCAGTTTGTAATGCCTTTTTATGTGCAATTCCATCAAATTCATCCGGTCTTTGAAGGGGAATTTCTATAAGGTCAAATCCAATCTCCGCAGCTTTTTTTATCGCAAAATCCCCTTTCTTGGTTGTCCATTCATCAATCCACAGAAAAACATGCACACCTATTTTTGCCATTATTTTCTCCACAATTATTTGTTTTATTACAGAACAGTTTATTATATTTCATTAAACTTAGATATCGGTGGTCATTGACAAACATATATCTATTATTCTTTTTTGTTTCCGTTCCTCTGTATTTAAACCGCTATCACTAATTGCCTTTTTTCAATCTTTGAAAAATTGATAGCTTCGCTGATTATTTTTTAATAAAAGGTGGCGAGGGCTTGTAACGCTTCTGTGAAGCGTTCAAGGCTACTTTCATATTGATCTTTCAATGAAAAGTAGCGAGGGAGGTTTTGTTGAGCTTGCGAAATACCTTAGGGTAAAACCACAACCAAGGGCCTATGTAGCCCCTGCTCTAATAAAGACCTGTTTTATGTGATCGTTTTCATGGATATTTCAGCCTTTTTCCCAGATATGGCGATTGGTAAATTCCAATAATCTTATTCAAGAAATAATCGATGAATTCCAATTTCTCGGAAACTAGGACCCTTAAACAAATCAATTCCCAGGGTATTTTCTCAGTGGAAAAGCATCCTGCGATTATTTTGCAGGGATTTGTTTCTTGGCGATGATGTACGCAGTGGTTCCATTTTTCTGGATGCGCACCTCCGCATCCGTAAAATCGAATAGAGAAGCGATGCGGGACGGGGAGATAAAATGGCTGCGCATCAGCGCTAGTTTTTCTGCGATAGCGATTAATATCACCGGCAATGTGCGCACATCCGGCTCTTCGATCACCATCGTCCCGCCCGATGCAAGCAGGCGCCACAGCTCTTTGATCGTGCGTTTACGGTCAATCACATGATGCAACACGTCTACCATTATGATGCGCTCAAATGAACCGTCAGTAAATGGCAGTGTTTCCGTTGGTGTACAGACTGGGCTCAAGCCCTCTTTTTGGTTCGCTTCTGCCAGCATCTTGCAGGAAAGGTCGGCCACAACCACGAGGCTGGCTTTTTCAGACATGAACTGCGCCACCCGCCCTGTGCCACCCCCGGCATCCAGCAATGCACCGGACGTTGGTAGGCCTGCCAAGATGCTCAGTTCTTCCGTGTTCTTCGATGGAATGAAGGTTTCATATAATGGGGCCAGCAGCCCAAAATGATCAATGATAGGCATTGGTGTTCTCCATTCGGTTGATTATAACGTGTCTCTATTTAATCCGACAAAGGCGTCTGCCCATAGGATATTCTGGCCTGAGAATTATTGTGAATTAGAATGGATTAGAGAGGAACCCTCGAATCCTAAAAATTTAATGGGCGTATATTATGGGCTTGATGACTTAAAGAAGAAGCCTCATATCCTAAAATACAGGTTTTTTATGGATATTATGCCTTTTTACCCTGACATGATGGTTTGTTAAGTTCCAATAAACTTATGCTCTTGATGATATCAAGATAAGTTCAACGTTTTACTCTCTAAGCATAAGTGTCCTACACTCACTTCCTTGAAACCCTTTTTTACCGACCGACCAGTTTTGCTCATGCTTTTACGTTTACAGAGTAATATTGTACAAATACGCGATGGAGATCGCACTAAATAGTGTTAATCCCAGATACATATAAAATACTTTTCTGTTAACCAATCCCCAGACAGCAGACATAGCTGGCAGGGTTGTTGTTGGGCCGGCGATGAGAAAAGCCAGTGCGGCTGCAGGGTTCATTCCCTGTTTCAGAAGTTCTCCCACCATGGGGAGGGCAGCGATACTGCTTGTGTAAGCAGGAATCCCAAGAATAGAAGCGAAAAGTATTGTCATTGGATGGTCTCCCCCCAAAGTATTTGTAATCCATATTTCTGGTACGTAGAAACGGATGATTGCACCCATAGTCCAGGCAAGGAACATGAATTTTGTAACCATCAAGGTGGAATCCTTTACCTCGGATAATAACTCTCTCCAATAATTACCTCTTTCTAATCTAGAAGCATCCTCACCTTCAGATGAGCAGCACGGTTCTTCTCGGGCTTCATCCGAACAGCCACAGCGTATACCGTTTTCAATGCTATCTGTAGTAACTTCTTTTGGTTGATTACTGTCACCAGTGATTGCGATGCTCTCATTTTTTTGGGAAAGTGCGAATACATTTCTGATATTTATCTTGGGAAGTTTATCAATACTTTTTTTCAACGAAAATGTCATCACGTCCGTTTTCATTTGTCCTGATTTCCGGATTGGATGTGCTCCCAACCAGCCACGCCTTGAAAATATCAGTGTTATTAATCCACCCCCTAAGCTCATCAGAAGTGTCGCGGTTAAGCGCCATATTGCTAAATCCCATCCCAGAGAACTGACAGTCAGGAAGAATATCTCGGGGTCCATAGACGGGGAGGCCAGCCAAAAAGACATCACCGGGGCTAGCGGGACACCACCGATTAGCAGGGATGCGATAACCGGGATCACGGTGCAGGAACAGAGAGGACTAAATGCGCCCACAAATGTCGAAAGAAAAATCGCCACTAAAGGTCTAGCCGAAAGCGAACGATTAATATATTTTGCTGCACCTGACATTTTCACCGCGACCGATACGGGAATGGTCAACAGCAGGTAAGGCCACGTGTGAGCAAAACTATCCAGTATGTAAGTTGCGATGTTTGTAATATGTTCCATATTGCACTCTCCTATTATCGTATATATACGATGTTTATTAATAAAAAAATTAAAATATCTCTTTTATCGTATTTTTAAACCAGTTGATATTTTTCTCATTTAAGCAATAGCTGGTCGCTGCCCCGGTAATCTCCCCTCTTATAAAGCCCGCATCCCGCAGTACTTTCAAATGCTGTGAGACTGTGGCTTGGGCTATTGGCAGGTAATCTACAATATCCCCGGTGATACAACTCGGATGTGTTATCAGAAACTTCAATATTTCAAAGCGTGTCGGGTTACCTATCGCTTTGAACATGAGAAGAAGCCTATCAGCTTCTTCTTTTGTAATATCTAAAGTGCAGCATGCATCAATTTGCGCCATTACTTCCTTTATATATCGTAATATTACGATATATAACGCGCGATGTCAAGCGTATCCAAATCTTCGTTTAATGAGCTATTTTTTTTCATGCTGGTTGGCATCCATCAATTCAATGCCAACGATCATCGCAAAGATTAAGGTGTTAAGTCTTTTGAAATTGACGGGGTTTTGTAAAAATAATTGGCTTGATGACCATCACACTGGCTAGATTATAAACAGTTGTTGATTCAATCGCCTCAGAGAGATTCCAATACCCAACAAGCTTCTCGAAGAATAACGAATCCAAAAGCAGAGCAGAAAAAACCAACTTAGGAATAGGGCGATCAACAAAATCCATATCGCTTGCCAAAAAGGAACGTCTTATAGGATCAGTTTCCGCCAATCGTTGCCCGGATAAGCTTATATCCTTTCTTCTCATAAGTCGATGCTACCTTATCCTGAAGCGCTTTGCCTGGAGTTAAAGCAACCATGTAGCCACCTCTGCCCCCTCCGGTAACTTTCGCCCCCAAAGCTCCGTTTTCGATTGCTACCTCGCACAGGTAGTCAAGAGTTTCATGCGATAAACCTATTTCGATTAGAATTTTGTGATTATCTGACATGATCTTTCCCATTTTTTCAAAATCAGCAGCTTCAAGCGCCTGTTTCATCTCATAAACTTGATCTTTGATGATATTCATCCACGATGCAAAAAGCTTCGGGTCATCTTTCTTTTTCTGCTCAATAAAATCATCCAAGAGTGCCGTATTTGCCGTGATACCGCTATTGGCTAACACAATTTCATAAGGTGTTGGGATCTGGATCGTTTCAAAATGCTGCTGCTCATTTTTTACCTGGAAAAGAAGGAGCCCGCCATAGGTGGATGCAGTATTATCAACTCCGCTTGCAATCCCATGATAAGGAAATTCTCCCTGCCAGGCAACTCGGTTAATCTCCTCTATCGAATAGCCCAAATTGAATTCTTTGTCCAATGCCCGCGCAAGCGAAACACAGCTGGCGGCGCTGGCACCCACTCCACTTCCCGCTAATAATGATCCCCCATAGGTTATCTTGATCGGGTTCTTTTTGACATCAATCTTCATGACTTCGAGAACTCTATCAATTGAGCGTACCTGTTGTTCTTTTTTCTTTTCCTTATAACCAGGAACCTCAATCCGGTTGTCCACCAGGGTCCATCCTTCACCGTCAATCCTTTCCACGATTGCCTCGGTTTCAAAAGGCAGTGACGATACAATCGCTGGAACTTCTTCCAAAACAAATTGATCACCTATCAAGATCGTTTTCCCAAAACCTGTTCCTTTAGCCATCCGATTCTCCTTTTAAAATATTTTCCATTTCTTCGATCAATTTTTCTTCTTTTCCAATACCCACTGTAGTGGCAGCCGTCAGGCTGTGGCAGGCATCAGAAAACCCACCAAGCCTATTCGTTGCTTCGGGCAGCAAAATATTCAGCCCCATCGCGTTGCCCGCCCTGATCTCTTTCTCCAGATAAGGAGAAACCCGCATGGAGATCTTCACTTCATTAAAAGTTATTCTTCCGAAGTTTGGAATTTCATCAGGGATGATCTGAAATCCTGCAATATATTTATGAGGGTCAATATAGTCTGATTCCTTTAATAATTCGCAGAAAACCCCAATCGTTTTAACTCCCATTGGTAAAAAGCGGTTTTCAACGCAAAACCACTGGATATTAGGTGTTTTTTTCAAACCACCCGCCTGAAGTCTTGTGATCTCTTCATCAAATGCCTTCGTTCTTATATCTTTTAGACCTTTTACCATCTCGTCCGATTCTGGTGAAACCCCCTCGAGGCAAACCCTGATCCCCATTTCCGGCCCTTTTTGGAAATAACCAACCCCTCCCAAAATATCAAGATAGTCCCCTAGTTCAACACAGGAAAACTTTCCTTTTGAATTTTTCAAAAGATACTCCTCGCCAGTCTCCTGTTCCCTGATCTCGAACAAGCCCTGGCGGCTGGCTTCCACTGCAACTTCACGGTTCTGGCTCACCAGCCTTCCGTCCACAAAAAAGCCGTCCCCCACCGCCCCCAAAGCGGCGAGATGAGCCATATCGCTGTTTGATGCATCCATTGTTTTCGCAAAAAGATAGCACGTTGTCGAAGCAGAAATATCTCGATCACCTTTTAATCCGTACAATTCAGGGTCAAGATTGTGAACACTTGGATCAGTCGAGGCTTCGGCGACATGGTGATCCAGAATGAGCGTTAAATTTCTCCCCTTGTTCAATTCAGAGAGCATCGGTGCGATCCTGCCGGCAAAATCAGCAAAGATGAGAATGCACCCTTCCTGTTCGAAGATCTTTTTTAGCACAAGAGGATACGGCTTTTCCAAACAGAAACGCTGGACCTCAAACCCCAGCCTTTCAAATGAGCGGGTGAGAATAGCTCCTGAACAAAGTCCATCGGCATCATTATGGTGAAAGACCTGAACAATCTTTTCAGGCCAATGTTTTAGTTCTTGAATCGCTTGATCCATCGCATGAATTAAGTTTTTCAGCATATTTCTCCTTATAAAAATTATCCTCTTTATCCTTATGCAAGCAAGCGTCCCTATTTCCTGAAATCAATAGTCAAAGCACCCGTTCAATACGGAAGCAAACTGCGGACAATTTATTTTTTACCTCCCATCTCCATGACCATCAGCATTTGATGCCTTTTAATTAATATACCAGAAAATAACATGTGGTTTTATTGAGCAGGTACAATTAAAAATAACTTGATATTGATACTATATACTTCTTTTACTTTTCTTGTGCCTCATTGTACGTACCCGAAATATTACTAAAAGGAAAGGGCAATAGAGATGAACAATATTCCAGCACTCCATATCAAAGCCGCACCAAAAGATGAGGTCGCGAAGGTCACATTGATGCCCTTGCCAGGCTGCTTTACACCCCCATATACGGTTTTTTTGTGATTTAATCGCCTTTATACTCAGATATGGTGGTTGTTGAATTTCAATAATCCTATGCTTTTGACTTAATCAAGATTAATAGCTTAAATAGGACCTTCTGATTAATGGCCAATTGCTCTCCCAAACAAAATAGGTTACTGGTAAATAGCCCTGCTATTTTAGGGCAGCGGACGTTGGATAGACACGCAATATCCTGTTCCACAGACTGGGTCCGAAACGTCCAATTTGTATCACAGCTTTCTTTGTTACTCGGAGAGAATGCGTGCGTAAATCAAAAATATGAATTAGCGGGTCACTCAATATTCATATTGACCAACTGATTCGAAGTCAGCAAGTAATACTTCCCAAAACATGAATCTTGCTCGTATATTGCTAAAAATATATATTGATACATTCTTCGCTCAATTCCGACGTTTTTATTCATAAATAGCACTTATTTACGTACAACCTTTGTTTCAAATAATGGCGGATTGAGCCATTGCTTTTTTACCCAGCAAGTGTTGGCTGCTCTAACAATTGCCGAAATTCGGTTTTCAGGGAAATCAATCGGTAAATGGATCTTGAAATTAATTTTTTCAATATCGCCATCAACATGTACGCTCATACCAGTTGGCAGCGGAAGATCCTTCTTGTGACAGTAGCTGTATGCTGTGGATGCAGTGCAAGATGCCACAGCTGCGAGAAGAAGTTTACCCGGTGATGGGCCTACGCCTGTGCCACCTTTTTCTATAGATTGATCTGTACGAATCACGTATTCACCGATCTCCACCTCAATGTGTTTGTATTCATCATAGATAACTACTTCAAAGTCCATTTTCCTTCTCCAAATTCAAGTTCAAGGTATTATAAGATGGTTCATAATTCGCAGGAAAACAAGAGATGGTCTCTTAGCAAGTTGATCACGCAATCTATTGATCTGAATTCAGATACTCAATTAATTCAATTCTATGAAGATCTCAAAATATGATAAGGAATTTTGGTTTACTGGTCCTGATGCCTTGAGGTAATTGACGGGGGGGCTTGTACGGCTGCATCACAGGAAACTCATAAGATCCTGTTCCACTTAAAGAAACGGATTTATCCTGTACGTCTCCTTTTGGGTGGACCTAAATTTGGGAGGCTTGACACAGCCCGAACTGATATTAACTGAGGGAACTGATATCACTATCACGCTTATCTCTCAACAGGTAATATAAATAATATCCGAGACTGGACAACGCCAATAAAGCCAATGGCAACAGAGGGGTGCTGAAACGAGGAGCATACTGCGTGGGGCGAACAAAGATATAAGCAGAAAACAGCCCAACGATAACAAAACCGAAGCGCATATCTGACCTGCGTAATACCGAAACCCGCATTATCGGCGGAAGAATAGCTGCAAGCGTGCCAGCACACAAAGGAATAGACAACAGCAGGTTGTCCAACTGGCTGCGTTTTAATAGGTCCTTTGGGAAGCCGCCCAGAAGCAGGACAGACCAGCCATTTATGACAGAATTAATCCCTGTATGATGCGTATCGCTGGCACTTAAAATGAAATCCGGATTAGTTGTGCTATATAACATATAGAGGGAAAGTAAGGGCAGAATTAATGCGAAGCCATATCCCATAATTAATTTCCAACGCGAAAGGCAGTTTGAGAGCATTCGTTTCCAATACTGCCTCCCCCCTTCCCATTCCACGTGCAATTGGAATACGACACAGGCAAACACGGCAGGCCCATAATCCAGGCGAGTTATCGCAGTTAGAATGCCAAAGAAAAACATACCCTTTAGTTTTCCGAGACAAGCCTGATGGACTGTCAATATCAGCAAGAAAGCCGCAAATGGTTCAATCAGACCTTCTCCAAAAAAGGAATACCTGAAAGCTGTTCCCACTAACAAAGCCAAGAAAAAGGCACTTGTCCCTAACGCAAGGAGGTTGGTTTTCTTTTGGTGGTTAACAATTTCCCCAACAAGTAATCCAATACCGGCAGCACACCATACTTCAAGTATAAATAGTGAGCTGCTGGATTTTCCGAAAAGCCAATGGAGCAAACCGACAACATAAGGAAACAAGAACTTGTAGATAAAAGGGGGATGTTGAAGTAACAAATAATCTTTCATCACAAAGATCTTTCGGGCAGTGATTTGATATGCCAGAGGATCATTTCCATGGCTGTAGAACATGGTCATATTTGCATCCGTCAGATAACCTGGAGCAAAATAAACTTGCAGTAAAGGTGCAAGTATCACCAAAAAAATCGTTCGAAAATTAATGCTTTCATTGCGGATGTGATGCCACAAGATTGGTATGCCCGCTGTCATTAATAATAGAATGCCAAAATACAGATTGGGAAGTTCCTTGTTTTTCAGGAAAACAACCCCCAGCCAACCCGCCAAAAATGTTATTATCTCAATATGGCTGATCTGCCGCTGAAGCATGAATTTCCGCAGCATAAGCAGCCCACTTACTCCCAATAGAATCAGCAAAACCCAATCTATCACCCGGGCAAGAAGCCGGAACCCTGTACGTGCGTAAATACCTGGAAGCTGGGAATTTTTTATGCGCCAGAAAATATTTGCTTTAAAAGCAGATACTTCACGCCTATTTGCATCCAATATGCGGGGGCTCAGAACCCACCTTTGCTCGCCTCTATAGATCAAAACAACTTCGCCAGCATAGGCCAACTGGCCTTCTAATTTCCACCATCCATCATTTGATATTTTTTCTTTAAAGAGCGGCGTTTCGCCCTCCTGTACCAGCGGGATCTTTACACTTTCATCAGTGTCTATTTTTTGTAACCACAATGCGGATGAACCATCCGATTCCAACCCATCTACATAAAAGAATAACTGATCTCCTTCTTCCAACCAGACAAAGCCACGCAGCCGTACAAGCATGGAGCGTGAATCACTGGCGGTTGTTTGGCGATTATTCCAATGTTCTGTGGGAAAATATCCGATATCTGTATAAGCAGAACGCATGACGCTTGTTGCTTTCCCCCCTAAAAGGCCGGTTTCATAAGAGGATACAACTGCAGTTTCGGTGTTCTCCTGCACGATTACATCCAATCCGGCAGATGGGGCAAAACATACCAGTATTATTTTTGCTCCCAACAGCAACACACTTCCCACCAACGCAAAACGGCGAGCAAACATGCGGTAGTCCAGTAGTAAGAGCCAGGGTAAAAGTATGGCACACACAAACAATTCCATCCCGTTTTGCCAGGGCAATCCATCCAGCCACGATATCGTTTTTGAGGGTAAAGCAAGTGTTATCACTATTATTAATACACTTACCCAGGCTTTCCAAATTTGCTTTTGTTCAGGATGATCTGGAGTAAGTTTATTACCAACCATCTCAGGCTGAGAATAAACCATCGCCAGCAATCCTTGTATCCCAACTAATCCAAGCCAGACCAAGGTAATGCCTAATCGGAAAAAGAGTGCTAAATTGGTACTCCATAAATATTTTAAGCCGATCCCAGAAGTAAGTAATAATGCCTTCATCATCCAAATGAAAGCGATCCGAAAACCATGAATCTTATCTTCTTTAATACGAGCTTCTGAGAGAAAATGCATCCCGCCAAAACAAAAAGTGCCTGCTGCCAAGAGAAAAAGCACAACCGCCCACCTTGCAAATGAACGACCAAAAAAAAACGCCTGGTTGATCTCTGACGGTATTAAAAAGGTAAACAAAGCAGCCAGAAATGCCTCTACTCCACATGCCAGAAAAAAGATCTTTCTTGTCCTCATAATTTAATAATTATCCTGTGGTATGCCATCATCCTCTGGGGCTTATGAAACAGGCCTACAAATCCTCCACGAAGCCAACATTTGGTTGAATTTTTCCTGCCCTCGACACAAACTGCCGTAATGTTGAAGGGCTTAACTTCCCTAATCAGCCCCTCAGCGGAGGAAGTTCAACAAGGCCCTACATGGAAAAAACCTTCTTCTTCCCATTGGCTTTCACCAGTATAACTTAATTCCCTCTTGCACATGGGCAGTTGTATTCAATTTTTTGGTGTTCAGATTCCCGTAAGTGTATAATTTTAGACGGAGATTTTACAGGCAATCAAGCGGCTCATGATTGGTAGCAAACCAATCCGGCGCTCATCAGCTATTTTTTTACATCAACCAACACAAGAAAGGAAGACATTGAAATGCCAAAGAACTCAAGCAAAAATCAAGGACGCTGGGAAGGACGTAACTCAACAAAAGATGAATTGCGCGTAGAAGTCTGGACCAATTTAGAGAACCAGGGCGCATCGATAGGCCCTGCCTTCAGTCATATTCCCAATTTCAAAGGTGCTGACCGGGCTGCCGCACGACTGGCTGAACTACTTATCTGGAAAAATGCCAAGGTGGTCAAGTGTAATCCTGATGCACCTCAGATCCCAGTCCGCCTGCGTGCTCTGCAGGATGGGAAGCTGCTTTATGCACCGGTCCCTGAATTAGCCAAAGACTTTCCATTTCTCGAGCTGGACCCTGAGGATTTGAAAAAGCGAGGTATCCCTTTTGAAAGCGCGGCTCCCATTGAGGGCGCATTGAAACATGGACGCAGGGTCGAATTTCAGAAGATGAAACCGTTTGATATTGCGGTCGTCGGCTGCGTGGCTGTCACTCGCATAGGCGGCAGAACCGGCAAAGGTGGAGGTTTCGCTGACCTGGAACTGGGTATTTTCCGCGAAATGAGTTTGATAGATCCTAATACCCCCATAGTGACGACTGTGCATCCCATGCAGATCGTTGACGATGAACGTGTCGCAATGGTCGCACACGATACACCGCTAAATTGGATCATTACACCAGACGAGGAAATTGAAACAACCACACCGTACCCACAACCGGATGGAGTCTATTGGGATAACATCCAAGCGGACCAATTGAGAGACATACCATTTTTAAGAACCTTAAGAGAACAGTTGACCAAAAAATAGATCCGGGAACAATGAATAACATTTCATTTGAGATCATTCAAAATGGCGAAATCATTTTTCAAAGTGAAAAGCGATGGCTTTTCCCATTATTTGACTTTGAAGATTATCTAACAGTTCACCCTATCGATATGTCCAGGGCTGAAGTGCATGATAAAGTTATCGGCAAAGCAGCAGCCCTGCTTATTATTCGGCTTGGTGCGGGAAGTGTACACGGTGATGTGATGAGCGAATTAGCACATCGCGTTTTTGATCAAGTATCAATGCCTCATACATTTAACACGCTTGTGGAAAGGATCGATTGCCAAACCGAGGAAATCTTGCTGGAAATAAACAATCCGGATATTGCCTACCAGATCCTTTCTAAACGTGCGCACCATTCCTGATCCAGTTTTGAACCGGATAAATTTTAGGTAATAAATAATTCATGAATATTTATTGCTGATTATGGATCAGTTCTCATTACACCATGATTTACCATGTTTGAAGAACTCAAACATATAAAACAGTTTCACTGAAGAATCATTCAAGCTGCTGAACGATGTTAATTAACAAACCTGCCAGGCAGTAATAATATAGTTTTTCCGCATATTCAAAACAACTACGGCTTTGTCTGATAAGGTTGGTTATTTCCCAGTACGTCTTCGATGACTGGCATCCAATCGCTTATGGGGATATTCTGCGGGCATTTAGGCAAGCATTCATCACATTGAATGCAGTTTATTGCCTTCTGGTCATCCGCCACATTATTCTTATATTGGCTTCTGGTATTCTCCAAATCGTTGTACATGGCAACCCGGTTATAGTAATCAAAATTACGCGGGATATTCACTCCGTAAGGGCACGGCAG
>Ga0255443_1031_pt1 | contig 14134 bp, 13 predicted proteins | sample ANMaggSSYBR02D11_FD_182641 | JGI IMG/M metagenome (GOLD analysis project Ga0255443, IMG submission 182641) | Sediment cell enrichment communities from methane seep in Santa Monica Basin, California, United Staets - ANME aggregate JGI... | ecosystem: Environmental > Aquatic > Marine > Cold seeps >... | reverse complement strand
TAGGTTTGGCACAACCTGCATTTTGACAAACTGCGGATTGTCGTCCTCATCCTTGGATAACGCCACTAAAACCTTGGTTTTCGCGGTTCCACGGCCTCTTTTGCCGCCTTTTTTCGCTTTTCCGAAGTAAGTGTCATCCAATTCGACGATGCCGCTGAGCACGTAATTATCATCTCGCTGCGCCATCGCTTTCCGAATACGATGGAGTAGAAACCAAGCAGTGTTGTACGGTAGGTTCAATTCAACAGAAAGCTGCTTCGCGGAGTATCCGCGTTTATCACGCGCAACCAGATAGATTGCCCATATCCAAATTCGCAAATCCAGATGGCTTCTATCCATAACCGTACCGGCGGTAACAGAGGTTTGGTATCGGCAGCTTTTGCATTGATACTTGTTCCGTGTAGAAATCTGATAATACTCTCTGCATCCGCACCTGGGACAGATAAATCCGTTTGGCCAGCGCAGCTCAATCAAGTATTTTCTGCACGCCTCCTCTGAACCAAACTGTTCTTGAACTTCTAGGAATCCTATTCTTTTTTGTTTCGCCATAGCTTTTTATCAACCTTTCCGTTACTATGGCTTCATTCTACACCTCGTATTGTCCTGTTTTATGGACTTTTCTTTTCTGCTTTAAGTTAATAGCCTTGAAGAATTTTAGTAAAACGACGAAACTGATAACGCAGTATTATAATAATGAAGAGCATGAGGAAATAAGCAAAGCCATATTTAGATATGCAGAAGAACATCAATGTGATAAAAACAATGTTAAACTAATGGGTGTTGAATATCCAGAGGATATAGATTGGTAAAAGCAATAAAGAGTTAGAGATAACCTTGCTATAGCAATAAATAAAATGAATCATTAATCAGCCCCAATCGAGGAGCTGGTTTTTTTATAAAAAATAAAAAAGGAGAGCATTAAAATGAAAGTAAAAGAAATCGGGAATCTAACAACAGATCCAAATTACGGTGAAAAAGGAGAGGTGAAGTATTGCAACTTTAACGTTGCAATCAACAATCCATTCAACAAAGAGGATACTGAGTTTATTCAGGTATCCACATTCGGTAAGCAAGCTGAAGCTTGCAGGGATAACCTTAAGAAAGGTTCTCAAATATGTGTTGAAGGAACTATCAAAGCATCTGCATATTTGTCTAACGATGGTGAACCTAAAGCAAGCTTGAATGTCAAAGCTCATGAAGTTTTGTTTCTCGGCAAGTCATTTAATAGAGAACAAAATCTAAAGCAAAATCAAGACGGATATTCACAAATTGACGCTGCTCTTAGAAAAACAGACGAGAATCACACATCAGGACATCAAAATCCAGGCAATTCAATGGAGAGATAATCTATCGCCACCATCAGTGAGTGGCAAACTTCACTATCGCCACCAACTATGTGTGGCAACTTTCAAGAAAAACGACAATAGAATACAGTTTATCGCCACCAACTGTTGATGGCAATAAAAAACAACGCCACCAACTGTTGATGGCAATGGAATAATGCAATACAGGCTGATATAAATCATGACACAGAAAAGCTATTAAAGCTGCGTGAAAGATGGTTATATTTTCAGCCTTTTTTCTTATTCTAAAACAATAAACTACTAATCAAATTTGGGAGCAAAAACCGTTGTTTTTGCAGTTGCAAGCATGGCATTTGTTTATACAAACGCCCTTTTGCAAAGGAGCTTTCGCTCCCTTGAACCCTCGTAGTTGCGGTTTAACCGCCTAAATTTAGGAAAGGAGCAGAGCATGAGGAATAGAATATATCCTTGTTTATTCTATATGAACGATAAGGAAAAAGAGCATTTCGATAAACAAGTTGAGATGTCAGGATTAAATAAGTCAGAACTTCTTAGAGATTTAATCATGGGAGTAAAGCTAAAATCACAGCCGCCGGATGAATACTACAAAGTGCATAAGCTATTATCCAATCTTACCAATAACATAAATCAAATAGCACATCATGCCAATTCAACAGAACATATCAACCCGAAAGAACTGCAAGAGATTAAGAGCATGATAAATAAGTGCTGGGAACTTCTTAAAGCGTTAGGCTGATGGCGATAACTAAAAAGTTTGTAATCAATAAAAGATTGGATGACAGGGTTAATTATGTGCTCAATGCAGATAAAACTTCAATGGAAAATGCACTCGAATATGCCATGAACGAGAATAAGACTGAAGACGAGGCAAGTGTTTTTAAAACGGCAATTAATTGCAATCTTGAAACAGCATATCAGGACATGATGGATACAAAAAAACGAAAGCGAAACACAGGCGGCAGATTAGGTTATCATATCATACAATCCTTTGCTCCGGGCGAAGTTACAGCAAAAGAAGCGCATGAGATAGGAGTCGAGTTTACTGAGAAATGTTTTGGCGGTAAATACGAAGCGGTAGTAGGAACACATATAGATAAAGCTCATATCCACTCACATATCATTATTAATTCAGTATCCTTCATTGACGGTAAAAAACACAGGGATAGTGCTAAGAATCTTTTCTATGACATCAGAGGGCTATCAGATGAGATATGCAGGCAGCACGGGTTGTCGGTTATTATCCCTGAAAAGGAAAAGAAAACACTCACCTATATTGAATGGCTTGCAAAAAATCATGACAGAGTATCATGGCAAACGCTTATCCGAAACGATATTGATGATTGTATAAAACAAGCCTTTAGCTATGGCAATTTTCAAACGCTTATGGAATACAAAGGCTATGAGATAAAGCAAGGTAAATACATAGCTTTTCAGCCTATGGGTAAAGAGCGATTTTCAAGAGGATACAAACTCGGCCATGAGTATTCATGGCAGAACATCAAAAACAGAATTGAGGGAAAAGACCTAACGCTTGAGTTTAGAAATATGGAGCAATACATGCAGAAAAAGCAGGAGTTTGTGCCGTTCCCAAAAGGTAAATTGAAAGGGTTTAGAGCTTTATGTATGCATTACATGTTCTTACTTGGACAAGTAAAGAAAAACGAAGCTTCGGATAGAGAGAGCAATATATTGAAGGAGGACTTAATTAAATTTGAAACTATGACAAAAACATTTAATTTTATAACAGACAGAAACCTTGACACGGTTGAAGCGGTTGAGCGATATAAGGATAAATGCTATAAGACAATCGAGCTTTTAAAAACTGATCAAGCCAAAACGAAAAAAGAGAACAAAGAGAAAATACCGCTTTTCAAAGCCGTAACTACCATAAGGAAGTATGAGAAAGCTTATCATATGTATCTTGATGGATACACCATGATGAAAACTGAGCATGATGTATATCTGAAAGCATTTAACAAACTGGAAGCGGCAGGATACAAGACCGCTGATGAGGTAGGAACTCTTACTACAAAGCAAAGCGATATGGCAGACAAGCTTTCAAGCTATGGTAACGATATACGGCATTTCAGGCATGAAATCCGTATGTGCGATAAAGCGATTGAATTAAATCGACATATAGAAGAGAAAAAACAAAAATTGAAAGAACAAAACCAAGAACATTCAAAAAGGAGGGATTTAGATGAACACAAGCGGTGATGCGGCTGAAACAGCCTTTAGACTTATGATTGAAGGCGTGGAAGTCATTGTAAAACTTACAGGCAGTGGAGCTAAGAATTTAGCAGCAATACTGTATCGGTATTCGCAGGGCGATAAAAAGCTCAAAGGAGCGACAAATCTTAACGCACTGCTCAAAAGCGGTAAAGAACTTACTATTGTCAGATTGAATGAAAGCGATTTAAGGGACTTTAAAGCACAGGCAAAAAAATATGGTATTCTCTATTGTGCTGTAAAAGACACGAGGGCAGATGACGGCTATTGCGACTTGTTTTTCAAGAAAACTGATTACTCAAGGGTAAATCATGTGCTTAGCAGACTCGACTACAATGAGTTGCACCATGAAAAAGAACCAGTACTTAACCGTGATGAACAAGAAACATCCCAGGACGAGAAAGGCAATGAAACGCCAAAAAAAGAGCCTCAACAGCGGAACGACTCAAATATGCAAAAATCCAGATTAACAACCGAAAACGGAACAAAGGTCAATATTGAGCAAGTAGTTCGTGATATAAGAGATGGTAGAAAGGAAGCAATGACTCCTGAAAACTGGAAAGCATACCTTGCCTTAAATTCTCAAATGTATTCATACTCGCAGGGAAATAAAGACCGTATATTTGAGCAAAATCCGAGTGCGTCTGTTGTGCTAAGCAAAACAAAATGGCGTGAGATTGGCAGATACCCGCAGCAAGGGGCAAAGGGATTAACAATAACTATGCCTGAATATCAAAACGGCAATCGCACAGGTAAATTTATTGATGCAAAAGCATATGATATTTCTGAAACGTATGGAAGAGATATTTCGCATTCGAAGTATGCTATCAAGTTAGAAAATGGCAGCACAGAAATAAAATCAGAAATAGAGCGCATGAAAAGCATTGCTCCTGTGCCTATTGAAATTAAAGACGATATTGCGACGGATAGTTTTTACAGTCCAGAAGATAAGAAAATATACATACGCAGCGATATTACAGATAGCGAAGTATACACAGGCATTTCCAGAGAAACGGTATATGCAAATGCTCATGTAACGCAAGGCAAAGGGTATGACCGTGTTAAGAATCACTTATTGGCTGAAAGCGTTGCATATTCTATGGCAGTAAAATATGGGATTGATGCAAGCGAGTTTAGATTTGACTTCATACCTGATGAAGTCAACGGACTTGACGGCAAGAATTTATCTGAATTAATAAACCCCATTACGCAATCTGCAAGCAATGAGATAAAAAAGGCTGAAACTAATTTGAGCAAGTATAAACCGAAGCAAAAGCCGTCAATAACACAGGAGTTAAAATCTCATAAACAAGCGATTGACAGCAATACATACAAGACTAAACAGCCGACAAAATCTAAAGAGAGGAGCAGATAATATGGTAAACGATAAAGTTGACTTAACTCAAAAGGAGATCAATTATCTTGCAGGTGTGTTATACGATAAAAAGGATGATTTACTAAAACGCAAAAAGGAAACCCAAATGGTTGATAGTCTGATTGATAAGGCATTAGGGCGAATAACGCTAACGAAAAAAGGTGAAAAAATAGTAAGGATGTTTGATGGTAACGATTATTCAGATATCACTAAAGGCGGTATTTTTGAAAGCGAGCATGGACAATTCACTATACAAGATGTTGATGATGAAAATCATATTAAAGTAAACGGTAACTGGCATCACAAGTCAGAATTTGAACCTGCAAGCGTTGTTCGATTCAGAGGGCATAATAAAGGTATGGAAAGATGAAAAAACCAAATAACCCGACACTAACCACAATTATGTGGTTCTTTTTATATGTGCTGGTAGTCTGGTTTTCCGTACAGCTGTCAGCGAACTATCAAAGCGGAATATCCATTATAGAACTATTTCCAAAGCTCACGCAAAGCCTTAGCGAGCCGTTTAATCTAATCTATAACGAGCACACATTATCTTTTGTTGCAGTGTTTTCATTGTTCTACGGAATTGGCGTAGCTGCATATTACTCAAGCTATGCTAAAAGACGAATCGGTGAAGAACACGGCAGTGCTTCGTGGGGAAATCCAAAAGCTGTATGTAAGCAATTTTCGCAGAATAAGAAAACGGACAAGATACTGACTCACAATGTACGAATGGGACTGGATGGATATAAACACAATCGAAACCTTAATACACTTGTAATTGGGGGAAGTGGATCAGGGAAAACACGAGGTTATGCATTGCCCAACATCATGCAATGTAACAGCTCTTTTGTCTGTACCGATCCAAAAGGAGAAATCACGAGAACGGTAGGTAATTTATTTATCAAGGAAGGATACGACATCAAAGTACTTGACCTGATTAACTTTGCTAACTCTGACAAGTATAATCCGTTCAGATACATCAAAGAAGAAAAGGATGTGATAAAGCTTATTAACAATCTTATACGCAACACTACACCTAAGGGAGCTTCAACATCCGAGCCGTTTTGGGAAAAATCCGAAACAGCACTATTGCAAGCGTTAATGTTTTTCCTATTGCATGAAGCACCGCCTGAAGAACAAAACTTTGGAATGGTTATGACAATGCTTGAGTATGCAGGAGCAAGCGAGGAAAACGAACAATATATCAGTCCTCTTGACTTGCTGTTTGTGGCACTTGAAGCATATAAACCTAACTCTATTGCTCTTCGGCAGTATCAGATATTTAAACAGGCAGCAGGTAAAACAGCTAAAAGCATATTAATATCGTGTGCTGTACGACTTGCTGCTTTTAACCTAGAACAAATAAGGGAGATGACGAGTGATGATGAATTGGATATTACGAGTTTAGGCGAAAGAAAGACAGCTCTGTTTGCTATAGTGCCGGATAATGATACCAGTTTCAATTTCTTGGTAGGTATGTTATACACGCAAATTTTTCAAACGCTGTACTATGAAGCTGACCATAAACACAAGGGTATATTGCCCATTCATGTACATTTTATGCTCGACGAATTTGCCAATGTGGCGCTTCCCGAAGAGTTCGATAAGTGCTTATCCACTATGAGAAGCAGAGGAATATCGGCATCTATTATCATTCAGAACTTAGCACAGTTAAAGAGCTTGTTTAAGGGTGATATTAGCATGTGGGAAACAATATCCGGCAACTGCGATTCGCTGCTGTACTTAGGCGGAAATGAGCAAAGCACACATGAATACGTTTCAAAACTACTAGGCAAGGCAACTATTGGCACTCGAAGTTACGGTCACTCAAAAGGAAGGAGCGGTTCATACTCAACCAATAAGCAAGTTATCGGCAGGGAGCTATTACTCCCTAATGAAGTAAGAGAAATTGACAATGAGTTCAGCGTGCTTTTTATTCGGGGTGCTAAACCTATCTGGGATAGAAAGTTTAAACTTGAGAGCCACAAAAGAAACAATCAAACAACAAACGGACAAGGTGATGCGTACATCCATATTAAACACGCATTTGAAACAAAAGCATTCAAGGACTTTGATTTTGAAAATGCAGGACACTACGTTATTTTAGATTAAATAATGAAAGGATTTAATTATTATGAAACTTAAAAAGAGAACCAAACGCATTCTTATCGCAGCTGCTGTAATGGCAGTTTTTTTAATGACTGCAAGAACCGCTTTTGCGGCAGATGATCCGCTTCAGGTAGTCAACAACCTATCCGATTTTATCTTCTCAATGATTCGGGCTATAGGAGTAATACTTCTAGGGTTTGGGATTGTACAGATTGGTATGAGTCTGAAAAGCCATGACCCATCACAAAGAAGTAACGGCTTTCTAACTTTTTTCGGCGGTGTTGTGATTATGTTTGCAAAAGAAATTTTGACACTAATTACGGGTGGCTGATATACTAAGGAAAAAAGGAGAGTTACCATGAAGTTTTTTAGAGTAATTTATTATGATGATGATAAAAAAACATTGGGAGTCTCTATGGATCCTATAAGTGACGACACTGCAATCAATAACAGGACACGAGATTTTCAAAGTAGCGGGCAGAATATACGAATAAGTACAACTGAACCTGTTAGCAATTATTCTGATGTGCCGTCAATTGATGAAATAATTGAGAATATGCCTATCGGATATAATTATGATAGCAGTTTAAGTTGGTAGTTTTAGCTAATAAACTATAGTATAAATAGTATTGCGAGTGCTAAATTGGTACTCGCTTTTTTAATACTCAAAAGGAGGTGAAAACATTTGTGGATTTTAGATAATTTAGAAAATGCACTTAGAACATGGAATGAAAAACTGTCAGAGATATGGGGGTTAATAACTCAATCCCCGCAGAATTTTCGCGGCGGTGGTATTTGGGATGTTATCGTACAAATAAACGGCGCACTGCAAGCGATTGGATATGCACTGCTTGTATTATTCTTTGTGATTGGCATGGTAAAAACAACAGTCAATTTGCAGGAAATTAAACGCCCTGAAGTAGCGTTACGTTTGTTCATTCGATTTGCACTTGCAAAAGCTGCTGTTACATGGGGAATGACAATACTCACGAGTATATTCGAGATATCTCAAGGTATTATACAGGCAGCGGCAGGCAGTATCGGAATTGCGACTCAAACAACGCTCCCTGCTGAAATGATAACCGCTGTGAACGATTTAGGTTTTTTCGCAAGCATACCGGTATGGGCAGTGTCGCTTATCGGTTCATTGTTCATAATAATACTTTCCTTCATTATGCTGATGACTGTATATGGGCGATTTTTTAAGCTATATATTTATACTGCCATTGCTCCAATACCCTTAAGTACTTTTGCGGGAGAAGGTACGTCAGCAACAGGAAAAGCATTCTTGAAAAGCTATGCGGGAGTATGTCTTGAGGGCGCAGTCATTGTGCTTGCTTGTATCATCTTTTCAATCTTTGCATCTTCTCCGCCTGCTGTAGATCCATCAGCGAGTGCGGCGACAATCGTATGGGCGTATATGGGCGAGCTGATATTCAACTTGCTTGTACTTGTCGGGACAGTGAAGATGGCTGATAGACTGGTCAAGGAGATGCTTGGATTAGGCTAATAAACAATTAAAGATTGGAGGTAAAAGAATGGAATAACTTAAAAGTTATGAACAAAACTACAAAAGCGAAAAAAGCCCATAACCACGGGCAGAAACAGGGTTTTGTTCATTAATTCAACAATCTACAAAACCCCTGAAATGAACAATTGAAAATAGCTTAGTTTTGTAGATTGTTAGCATTTTTATTACAGTAAATAGTTTTGTTCATTTTATGGATTACAATACTATTCAACAAGTCATATTATCCATTTCAGAGCCAGAGGCAAAAAGAACTGCACATAGTCGGCGAAGCGAACCCTTTACAAACCGAAGCAATCAAATGCTACACTCGAATGGCGAAGGTGCAGTTTAGGGCTTTATTATCCATTTCTTTCGCCGTCGGCAAGATATAAAAAGCATTTGAGGGCTGTTTGTCAAGGGCGACGGAGCTTGGATATATGATCAAATCAGGGGTAATTGAAAGGAGCTTAATGCTGAAATACTATTGTTCATAATCTACAAAACAACCTGTTTTGAAAAGTAAGTTTTGTATGAAATCTTATACAAATGAACATAACCCCTTAAAAAATATTTTTCAGTTACCATGGAAGTAAAAATACCAAGAGAAGTTAGACAATATAAAGAAACAATATTTTTCGGACTGTCCATGCGGCAGTTTTTTTGCAGTATGGTTGCAGTAGGAGTAGCTGTTGTAGCGTACTTCGGATTACGAGAATACTTAGGAAATGAAGGTGTTTCATGGGTGTGTATATTCGGAGCACTGCCAATTGCGCTCACGGGTTTTGTAACCTATCACGAGATGACATTGGAGCATTTTGTTTATGCCTATATAAAATCCGAATGGCTTATGCCAAAACAGCTACACTGTCAATCGGAAAACGCTTTATACAAGGCGTATAAAGAACATGCTGTAGAAAAGAAACAACAGCAGGATATACAAAGGAGAGCAGATGGAAGCACTATGAGAAAAGACAAATTCAAACATCTCCCGGAATCTATCAAAAAGGCTATCAAAAAAATAACTAAATGGAGGATAAAAATATCATGTCAAACACGTTCAGAAAAATAAAGCAGGCAGAAAAAGAAGGATTGAAAATCCCGAAAAGTGTACAACAAGCCATTCCCATTGCGAAAGTATATGAGGATGGCATTTTTAAAGTGGGAAACAATTATTCAAAAACAATGAAGTTTACGGATATAAACTATCGTGTAGCGAGTAAAGATGACCAAATGACTATGTTTATGAAGTATTGTGACTTCATAAACAGCATAGACAGCGAAGCAATAACAAAAATCACATTGAACAACAGACGGCTTAACCAAAAGGATTTTAAAAGTCGTATTTTATTGTCTGAAAAAAATAATGAGCTTGATGTGTATCGCAGAGAATACAACGATATGCTTATTGATAAAGCAACAAAGTCATCTAATAATATGGTACAGGAGAAATACATCACGATTTCTTCTTCAAAGAAAAATGTACTAGAAGCAAAAACGTTATTTTCGAGAATAACCACCGGCATAACATCACATATGAACAAACTATCAAGTAAAACATCAGAGCTTAATGCAAATGAAAGATTGAGAATATTCCATGACTTCTATCGTTTAGGCGAAGAAATACATTATAGTTTTGACCTAAAGCAGACCATGAAAAAAGGGCATAGTTTTAAAGACTATATTGCTCCTGACAGCATGGAGTTTAATAAAAACTATATTAAGATTGGCGATAAGTATTGCCGCACTTTTTATATGCGTGAGTTTGCGAGCTTTATTAAGGACTCTATGATAACTGAGTTTATGGACTTGCCAAAGAATATGATGTTATCTATTGATATGCTGCCGATACCGACAGATGAAGCGGTTAAGATAATAAATAAGCTGATATTAGGTGCTGAAACAGATAAGGCTAGGTTTACTCGCAAGCAAGTTAATAACAATAACTTTACTGCTGATATACCTTATGACTTAGAACAGAGAAGTAAAGAACTACATGAGTTCATGGACGATTTAACGAGTCGAGATCAACGGATGCTGTTTGCAACTGTAACAATCGTACTTATGGCAGACAGCTTAGAAGAATTGGATGAGGATACCGAAAGCATATTATCCATTGGCAGAAAGCATATATGCCAGTTTACGAGTTTGACGTATCAGCAGGTAGAAGGTTTATATACCGTTCTTCCTTTTGGACTTCACAAACTGTCGTTCAAATGGAGAACGCTTACTACCGAAAGCACTGCCGTTCTAATGCCGTTTAACACAATGGATATACAGGATTCAAGCGGTATTTATTATGGCATTAATGTGATATCCAAAAACCTAATTCTTGCGGATAGAAGAAAACTGCTTAATGCAAATGGGTTTATCTTAGGTGTCAGCGGCAGCGGTAAATCGTTTAAAGCAAAAGAAGAAATGACAGCGCTCATGCTCCGTGATGATGTAGATATCATAGCGATAGATCCCGAGCGAGAATACGGCGATTTGTTTTCTTCAATGGGCGGTGAAGTTATTAAAATATCGGCAGGCTCAAATAATCATATAAATGCAATGGACATGAGCAGCAGCTATGGTGATGATGAAAACCCGATCATTATAAAGAGTGAGTTTATACTCTCACTTGTAGAACAACTAGTTGGTACAGGACGATTGAACGCTAAAGAAAAGTCTTTGATTGATCGGTGTACTGCGAATGTTTATAGGGATTACATAGCTAATGACTTCAAAGGGACTCCGCCCACACTAAAAGATTTTAGGCAGGAGCTGCTAAAACAGGACGAACCCGAAGCTAAAGAGGTTGCACTTGCTATTGAGTTGTTTACAGATGGCAGCTTAAATACTTTTGCTAGGCAGACAAACGTTGATGTGAATAGTCAGTATCTTGTCTATGATATCAAGGATTTAGGCAAACAGCTTAGAACCATTGGTATGTTGGTAGTACTCGATAACATCTTCAATCGTATAACCGAGAACAGAGCTAAAGAACGTATTACGTTCATTTATATTGACGAGATATACTTGCTTTTTCAGAATGAATATTCAAGCAACTTCTTGTTTGAATTATGGAAACGAGTCCGTAAGTATGGAGCTTGTGCTACCGGGATTACACAGAATGTATCCGATCTTCTTGTTTCACATACAGCAAGGACAATGCTTGCAAACAGCGAGTTTTTATTGATGATGAATCAAGCGCCGACAGACAGAATCGAGCTTGCTAATCTTATCAACATTAGTGAGGCACAGCTTTCACATATAACCGATAATGAAAAAGCAGGAATTGGCTTACTCAAATATGCAGGTAGTATCGTGCCTTTTGAAGATGATTTTCCGAGAGATACAGAACTATATAGATTAATGAGCACGAAAATTGGAGAATAAATTGAATACAAGCGGGGCATTTGCTGCCCTGCTTGTATTCTTATTTACCAAAAGGTAAAAACTTCTAAAATAGGCATTGAGTTTGTTCGCTTATAGGTATATAATGAAAACAATTATTGTCATTCTGTGGGGTTCAAATTATGGAGTATATTTCATCACAAGAGGCTGCTGATAAATGGGGTATTACTAAAAGGCGAGTACAAGTATTTTGTTACCAAAATCGCATTGCCGGTGCATTTAAAATTGGCAAACGTGCATGGGCTATTCCTAAAGACGCAAAAAAGCCAGTAGATTTAAGGAAAAGAGAAAATAGGGATGAATAGAACCAAAACTATAGCGATTAGTGGATATAGACCCTCAATGTTGCCTTATAGCGGTGATGAAAATACCACGTTAATTATAGAAATAAAAGCAACACTAACACGACGAGAATGCAAAACAGGGATTCTCTTATTTTAAAAAGTGAGGTTACATGAATGAATAAACAAAAACTAGCAACAAAAATATGGGAATCTGCAAACAAGATGCGCTCCAAAATTGAAGCCAACGAATATAAGGATTACATTTTAGGATTCATATTTTATAAGTACCTTTCGGATAAAGAAGTCCGCTTCATGCAAAGCAAAGGAGCTACAGCTGAGGAGATCAAGCTCTTAAGTGAAGAAGATACTGAAACTGTCAAGTATATCCAAGGCAACATAGGGTATTTTATCGCCTATAAAGATTTGTTGTCCACTTGGCTGTCAATGGGCAAAGATTTTGATGTTTCCAATGTACGTGATGCGCTCTCTGCTTTCAATCGATTAATTGACAGTAATTACAAAAAAGTCTTTGATGGCATATTTGAGACTCTACAAACAGGACTATCCAAGCTTGGCGAAAGTTCTGGCTCACAGACTAAAGCCATCAACGATCTAATTCAACTCATTAAAGATATCCCGATGGATGGCAAACAGGACTATGACGTTTTAGGATTCATTTACGAATATCTCATTTCCAACTTTGCAGCTAACGCAGGTAAGAAAGCCGGTGAATTCTATACTCCACATGAAGTATCACTTTTGATGAGTGAAATCGTCGCTGATCACCTGAAAGATCGTAAAGAAATCCAGATCTACGATCCGACGAGTGGTTCTGGCAGCCTGCTAATAAATATTGGGCGAAGCGTCGCCAAGCACATAGATGATGACGACAACATAAAATACTATGCTCAAGAGTTGAAACAAAACACATATAACCTAACCCGTATGAATATAGTCATGCGTGGTATTTTGCCGTCGAATATTACGACTCGTAACGGCGACACATTGGAGGATGACTGGCCGTATTTTGAAGAAAGTGACCCGGTCGCAAGCTATAACCCACTGTATGTAGATGCGGTAGTTTCTAATCCACCTTATTCGCAACATTGGGACCCGGCAGATAAAGATACTGATTCGCGCTATGCTCGTTTTGGACTGGCACCAAAAAGTAAAGCAGACTACGCTTTTTTACTCCACGACTTGTATCACATCAAGCCCGATGGCATAATGACCATTGTTCTTCCGCACGGTGTTTTGTTTCGTGGTCGCGAAGAAGGTACAATTCGTGAGAACCTGATTGAGAGCAACCATATTGATGTTATCATTGGCCTGCCAGCCAATATATTTTTCGGGACAGGTATACCAACTATCGTCATGGTGCTAAAGCAAAAGCGCAATAATACGGATGTGCTTATCATTGATGCCTCCAAGGGTTTCGTGAAGGCTGAAAAAAATAACAAGCTTCAAGCATCAGATATCAAACGAATTGCCGATACAGTAGCTGGGCGTAAAGATATGCCAAAGTTTTCTCGTAAGATCAGCCGTGAAGAGATTAGAAGCAACGAATACAATCTCAACATTCCACGTTATGTGGATTCTTCTAAGGCTCCTGAAAGTTGGGACATTTACGCTTCCATGTTCGGAGGCATACCAAAAAAGGAAATTGAAGAACTCTCTGCCTACTGGGATACTTTCCCTGAGATGAAGACGGTTTTGTTTACTAAGAACATTGGCAAACATGTACATATCACTGAGGGCAACATCAAGGAGATCATCAAAAACCATCCGACTGTAGTCTCTTTCAAAGAGCACTATGCTAGGGCTTTCGAAGGTTTTGATGCTGAGTTGTATAGCCATCTTGTGAAGGGTATGGAAACTTTAAATATCTCCAAAGAAGAAACTT
>Ga0255443_1028_pt1 | contig 14454 bp, 12 predicted proteins | sample ANMaggSSYBR02D11_FD_182641 | JGI IMG/M metagenome (GOLD analysis project Ga0255443, IMG submission 182641) | Sediment cell enrichment communities from methane seep in Santa Monica Basin, California, United Staets - ANME aggregate JGI... | ecosystem: Environmental > Aquatic > Marine > Cold seeps >... | reverse complement strand
GCAGGAGATGTCTCCTGCCCTGGAGAGTGATGTGGTTGTGAAATCAGGAAACGAGCTTTTGCGGAAAATTGATGCCAAACTGATGCCGGAATCATATGAAGCATACCGCAAAATTATTAATATCGAACCAAACAAAAACCAGAAGGAATACATTTTTTATACCTTGAAAAAGAAGAATAAAATTGCCCTGCTTTATCTCTCGCCGGCCAGTGACAAGGGAAAGGCTTCTTTGCGCATAGATGATAGTATGTGGCTTTACCTGCCGGCTATTGCCAAACCCATTCGTATTGCCGGTTTGCAGTCTATAGTTGGGGGTGTGTTTAATAATGCGGATATTATGATGCTGGAATATCACAAAGAGTATAATGTGGTAAAAATGGAAGCAAAAAACAATGTGCATCTCCTGGAATTAAAAGCCAAAACCAGGAGCGCGACTTATGCCAGGCTGCAGATGTGGGTTAGTAAAGAAGATGTGAATCTACAAAAAGTTGAATGTTATTCCACCACCGGCATACTTTTGAAAACTCTGGAATTTAAAAAAATAACGGATTTTAGCAATGGTTTAATCCGGCCGGCGGTTATTGAAACACATAGTCCGCTGTATAAAGGCTATAAGTCGATAATGATTTATAAAGGCATTAAAGCCAGGACATTTTCCGATGAAGTCTTTACTTTGAATTATCTGCCGCGTCTGGAGGAATTGCGATGAGATGGTTTACCGGCTTGCTGCTTTTGGCAATGGTTTTTGGCGCGAGAGTGGTCCAAGCGGATGATTATGCTTTTGAGATACCGGTTGCCGATGAAATGAAAGTTAATGAAATTCAATTGAGCGGTAATCTGGAAGCAAAATGGGCACTGGTGAGTATACGCCAGGAATCGCCCTTTTATTGGCTGTATATGGCAGATGCAGTAGCTGACGTCAATGAACTTTCCCAGTATCAATTGGATTTTTATTTTAACGGCGACTATCAGCATAAGAACATAGGCTTGCATGTGAAAATGCTGGGGTCCTATATAAATGAAGATCAGGCAACAGGCACGTTGCTGGAGGCTTTTAATCATATTGGCTTTTTCTCAGGGGTGGCGATTGAGTTGGGTAAGCGAAGGTATAACTGGGGCAAAGGATATGCCTTTAATCCGGGCGGTTATATTAATTCCATAAAAGATCCGGAAGATCCTCAGCGTATCCAGGAAGGTTTGCTCTCCTTCAATTTGGAATATGTAAAATGTTTTGATTCTGATCTGCTGCCGACCCTGGCATTTAATTTTGTTGCTCTTCCGCCTGAGGCTGAAATGCTGGATAAATACGGGGATTGGAAAAAGACCCGCTTAGCCGGCAAATTATATTTACTAGTACTTAATACTGACCTGGATTTTATGGCCCTCTATGACACTGAAGATTCACACCAGATAGGGATGGATTTTTCCCGGAGTATTGCCAACAGCTGGGAAGTGCATGGTGAAGTGAGTTGTTTTAACAGCAAAGAAAAAAAAGTAGTTGAGCATGGTAGTATTCAGTCCCAAGGTGTGAATGGTTGGAATTATTTGGCAGGAATACAATGGCAGCCGGTCTCTACATTTAAATTCATTATAGAATATTATCATCAGGATACCGGCCTGACTGAAGATGAATTTGGCGCCTATCTTCATTTGGTGCAAAACCTGGTCTCCAGCGGAATGCCGGCCGGAACCGGTCTGGCCCTGAACTCTTTGGCATCGAATAACCTGATGCAGGATTATATATATGCCACCATTTTGCACCAGGAGTTGTTGGGTATTCTTTATCTGAGCCACACCCCCATAGGCATAATTAATCTGCATGATGGAAGTTTTACCTATATACATGAAATTGCTTATAGTCCTTATACTAACCTGACACTATATCTAATTGGCACTTGTTTTTCCGGAGTCGAAAGTTCTGAATACGGCAGCAAGCAAATTATGAGTCAATTTGAATTAGGGACGAGAATCTATTTTTAATTGGAAAGGAGTGATTTGACATGAGAGTTAAGTCGAAGCTTGCTATTTTGTTTTTGCTTATGTCATTCGTACTTGTTTGTGCCTGCGACCTGTACGCTCAAAAAAATTTAATGGGTAATGATCGCATGAATAAAGAACACGGTTTGGTATGCATGCCATTGGGTTTTTATACACCTGAGACCGATTTTGGAGGCGGTGTGATGTTTCTTAGCTATGCTTATCCTGATTCCAACGAAATGACAACCAAGCCGAATCTCATTCGCGGCGCAGCAGTATATACCACTAATAATCAAATGATATTAACCCTGAAAAATGAGAGGTATTTTAATGGAGAAAGCAATAAATTATTCGCAGATGCCATGTATAGGGATTCCTATTCTAAGTATTATGGCATTGGCGCATATGCTGAGGAAAAGGAACCGGAAGCATATTATTTTCAAAATCTGGATTTGGACCTGGGATTTCTGTGGCGATTATCAGAAACAGTTTATTTGGGCCCTGCCGGGACTTTACAATATTATAGGATCGAATCCCTAGAAGAAGCCGGTGAACTTGAACAGCTTTGTCTGCTGGAAGAAGGCCGGGGTTATCAGATAAGCGGGCTGGGCATGCAGTTTACCTGGGACAGGCGCGACCATCGGTTTTACCCTTTGCAGGGTTTCTATATGGATGCGCGCGTAGAATATTTCAATAATATGCTGGGCAGTGATTCTAATTATTGGAAAGGTAAAATAGACTACCGCTATTTTTTGCAAATTCAGGAAAAACATGTTTTGGCTTTTCAATATTATACCGTCTTAATAGATCAGCCGATATCTTTATTGTTTATGCCTGCCATGGGAGGCCCGGATATGATGCGCGGATATTTTCTGGGAGAATTTCGCGATCAATGCTATATGGCAGCGCAGGTCGAATATCGTTTTCCGGTTGTTTGGCGTTTTGGGGCGGTGTGTTTTGCCGGACTTGGTCAGGTGGGACCTTCGCTCAGTGAATTCGCTTTGGATAAAATAGAGCCCACGGCAGGTTTCGGAATTCGTTTTGCGCTGGATAAGAAACAGAATGTGAATTTCCGCTTTGATTTCGCAACGAACTTGCAGCGTTTTCAGCCGTATGGATATTTGAAAATTTCGGAAGCATTTTAAAAGTCTCCAAGAAAGGGTTTTTAAAGAATAGTGCATCAGTGGCTGGAATTTGTTTTAACCTTGCGAAAGGGGTCAAATCGTTATCAACAGTAACGATTTGACCCCTTTCATTAAAAGGAGCAGGGGAAAGAAGTTGCGTTGGGTGAACCAGCACCAGGGCAGTTAGTTTATGAAGTGAAAATACCTTTTACGGAATCGGTTGCCGGTCCTTGGTCTATTGATCCGGATAAAAAAGATACACCGCGCATGATTTGTTTCAAGATGTTTTCACCCGGGAGATGATGAAAAAAAGTGATCTGCCTGAAGGTAGGCGCGGCAAAGGCGGCGGTGGAAAAATGGCAGAGGGGATGGAATTGTGGCTGCCACTTAATTTCAAATGTAACAAAGTGTAATATTACTTGAAATACGCCGGTGTAAGAGATATAGTTAGAATACTTAATAGTTAGAATATCTAAGTAAAAGGAGTGGCTAAATATGCAGTTAAAGCAAAAAGGTAAAGCAAGTGAGATTAGTAAAGCACTCCATAATATTAGAAGGGGTTTGATAACAAAATTGCCTATGCCACCTACAGGCAATATGCATCATCAATTCACATTCTCCCAAATGCATGTTATGACTGTGCTGCATGAAAAAGGAAGTATGACTATGCGTGACCTGGCTAATAGCAGCGGTGTAGCTACGCCCAGTATGACCGATATGATTACTCGTTTAGTAAGACAGAAAATAGTAATTCGTACTGGAGATAAAGAAGATCGCAGGATTATTCGCGTCCAGTTAACGGATAAAGGAAAAAAATCAATTAAACAATTTCACGATATGTCAGGTATTGCAATAGCATTATTATTTGATCAATTAGTTGTTGCTGATCAGCAAATAGTATTGAAAGGATTGCAAATAATGGATCATCTATTAAAAGATGATAAAAAAATAAGCAAGCTGATAAAAATGCGTAAAAGAGGGAGAGGACAATGAAAAAAATATTTCAGTATTTATTAAACAATCAGTTACTTATTAATATGGTTCTTATATTAATTTTTTCTGTAGGGCTATTCAGTGCCACTAAGGTGGGCAAAGAAGCCTTTCCTTCAGTCGAGATGAATCGCATGGTGGTAGTGGTTCTTTATCCTGGTGCCAGTCCCCTTGATGTGGAACGCAATGCAGTTATTCCAGTTGAAGAAGAGTTGGAACAGATAACCGGTATTGATGAGTATACCTCTGTTGCTACGGAAGATGGTGCACGTATTCAGATCACTCTTGATGATAAAGTAGAAAATGTGCAGGCTGTAAAAGACGAGGTTTATCGAAAAATGTCCAATGTTCCCAACCTGCCTGATGAAGTAGATGATATCACTGTAGTGGACATGAATCCTAAATTAATGTCTGTTTATACCATTGGTGTGTCACTCAAAGAAGGTGCTAAGGAAGGACGAAAGGAACTTTATAAATATGTTGATCAATTGGAAGCGCAATTGCGCAAACTCAACAATGTTAGTGATGTTCGTAAAGAAGGCTATGTTGATCCGGAGATTCATATCTTTGTAGATCCTGAAAAATCACAGCAGAAGTATATTTCTTTAACAGATGTGGTCAATAGCATAAAGATGCAAAATGTACGCTCTACCGGAGGATCGCTACAAGCAACTCAAAAAGAACAATCCATTGTAACTATTGGTCAATTCCAGAAGTTTAAAGATGTTGGTGATGTTATTATTCGTTCTAATTTTGGTGCTAAGCGGGTATACATTCGTGACATCGCCAGGGTGGAAGAAGGATTTAAAGATAGAGATGTTGATATCCGGATTAACAAAACAGAAGGCGTGACCTTGAGCATTGTCAAAAGAGAAAATGCTGACATTACGGTGACGGTTGACCAGATTAAAGCTTTTTTGGAAAAAAGTAAAAAATATGAACCTGAATATATTGATGTTGTTAAAATTTCAGATATGTCTCTTTCCATCCGTTCATTGCTCAGAGTCGTCATGATCAATCTTATTATTGGTTTTTTCCTGGTCTACATTGTGCTTTTAATCTTTCTTGATCGCCATAGTGCTACCTGGACAGCGGTGGGTATGCCGGTAGTGTTTTTAATTTCTCTTATTTACATGTTTGCCAGCGGTATCACATTCAACATGATTTCGCTGGGTGCTTTGATTATGCTACTCGGTATTGTGGTGGATGATGGTATTGTGGTATCGGAGAACATTTATCATTTTCGTCAACAAGGTCAATCTGCAATTGATGCCACAGTTAACGGACTTAAGGAAATTATTGGTCCGGTAGTGGTTGCCATTACCACAACTATCGTAGCTTTTCTACCCATGCTGTTTTTAAGCGGCATGATGGGTAAAATGATTCATGAGTTTCCATTAGTGGTTATTGTGGCTTTGGCAGCATCTCTTTTTGAAGCTATCTTTATTCTGCCTGGTCATCTTATTTTTAGTAAAAAGAAAAGCTTTGAAAATAAAAAAACTAACTGGTTTGATCCCATTGTAGAAAAGTATAGTAACCTACTAGCTAAATTATTGAAGAAACGATATTGGGTTATTCTGGGTTCCGTTGTTTTATTTGTATTAAGTATTTTACTATTTAGTGAGGGTATTAAAAACTTTGTGGTTCTTACAGATGATTCAGCAGACACGATAATCGTCAACTTCGAATTACCGGATGACACCAGTCGTGATAAAACCATTGTCGTGTCCGGCGAGATTGAAACCATTTTGATTGAACAAACAACAGATCAAGAACGCATAGCTGTTCAGTCAGCTATCGGGCATCATAATGACCGGCCGATTAATACAGAAGGCTATCATGATAATTGGGCGCAAGTATCATTGGTTTTGGTGCCCAGCAATGACCGCAAACGCAAGGCCGATCAAATCATAAGAGCCATAAGACAAGCATTTCCTGAGGATTTAAAAAAACAATTCACCATGCTGGAAATCAAGAAAGAAGTCATAGGTCCTGATTTGGGTAAAGGGGTTGAGCTTCGCATTATTGGTAATGACGAAGCCCTGAGCTTAGCTTGTGCAGAAGAAGCAAAAAGACTATTAAAAATCATGCCAGGTGTAGAAGACATTGAAGATGATTATGATTCCGGAGTAGAAGAACTGCATGTGGTTTTTGATCAAGTTAAAATGGCCAGCCGCGGATTGAATGTATCGTCCATTGCACAGGCAATACGAACTGCATATGAAGGCTCGATCGCAACCTATGTTCAGACCAAGGATAAGCGGTATGATTTTAGAGTAGAAGTGGATCCCAAATTTAAAGTTAATAAATCATTCTTGCTGGAATTACTGGTTCCTAATAACCAAGGAAATATGATAGCTGTCAAGCAAGTTGCCACTTTAGAACAAACTGAAGGATTGGCTAGCATTAGTCGTTTTAATGGAGAGCGAACGATAACTGTATCAGCAGAAATTGATAATACCAAGAATTCATCCAAAAAAGTAATGCAAGAACTTAAAAAAGGACTATCCGGAAGTAATGATAAGTACAACACACTTTCCATCAAATACGGTGGTGAGATGGAAGAAACCATGAGTTCTATGCGTGATTTGATGATTAGTTTCATCTTTGCTTTACTAGCCATTTATTGTGTGCTGGTCATGCTTTTCCGTTCGCCGGTACAGCCTTTCCTGATTATAGCTATTCTGCCTTTTGGATTGGTTGGTTCGTTCCTGGCATTCCATCTTCATGGTATGCCATTATCCTTTATGGGTATGATTGGTATCATTGGTCTTTGTGGTGTTTTGGTTAATGATAGTGTTATCATGGTTGATTTTATTAACAAAGTCATTGCAGGATCTAAAAAAATGGTCAAAGCAGACTTAATAAAGCATATTGTTCAGGGCGCCAAACGTCGATTGCGACCGGTGTTGCTCACCACCGTTACAACAGTGGTTGGTTTACTACCGACCATTTATGGTATTGGCGGTAGTTCGGAAATGATTCGACCGATTGTAGTAGCGCTCGGCTATGGTGTGCTTTTTGGTACTGTGATTACATTGATTATTTTGCCGGCATTATATATGATTAGTTGGGATTTGGGATTAATGAAAGCTATACAGAAAAAGAATGAAGTTTAATGAAGATAATAAAAGGAGTGACAATAATGAAAAAGTTAGTTATTAATACCGCTATGATCATTGCTGGATTTATTATGGCAATGAATAACATCAGTTATGCAGAAGTAAACTTGGAAAAAGGAGCAATGGTTGATCAAAAAACTTTTGTTGAGCAAGCGTTGGCAAAAGATCCTGAGTTTGTTACGGCGCTTCAACAATATCTTCAATATAAGTATTCTGCTGTTTCAAGTCAGGAAATCGCAGACTGGACATTAGGAGCAAGTGCAACGCTAAATCATTATGAAGCAACTGGTTCATCTGTGAACAGTGCTGATAGTGATAGTGTGAGCTATGAACTTAGTTTGCAAAAATTATTCATGCCATCAGGTACAAGAATGTCTGTGGCTCATAGTAATACTTTAGCAGAGTCTGAGAGTGTTATAGGGACAGCTGAAAGTAGTTCGCCAAAGATAACGTTTTCTGTGACGCAACCTCTTTTAAAAAATGCCTTTGGCCTTTCTGATCGCTATCCAGTAGTAGTTGCAGAGATTCAAAAGAAATCTGCCTATGACGATGCTTTGGAAGCTTGGGAAGGTCGTATTGTTGAGTTGGAAAAAGCTTATCTTGATTGGTGCAACGCCTATGAAAATGTAAAAGCCTATCAGGCGATTATTAAAGAGTTAACTAAACTGGAGCGATCAGTACGGCGTAAATTTAAAGCGGGTGTGTCTGATGAGAAAGATATGGTTCAAACAGAGGAAAATTTACTTCGCTATCAGAGTTTATTAATTCAGACTGAAACAAGTTATATGAATGAGACATGGAATATCGCCTACCTCCAAGCCGGACAGGCAGTAAGAGATAAAAATGCTCTCAACATCAGACCAGATTTAAAAACTCGGCAGGTAGATGGGTTGAAACCAGTTGACGAAAAGGCAATCAAAAATTTACGGCTTGTAAAAAAACTGGAATTATTGAAAGAACAGCAATTATATCAGAAGAAAGTTGCTGATAATAGTGCACTACCTTCTCTTGATTTGATTGGATCATACGGGGTTAAGGGGGAAGAAGCTGATTTCAATGGTGGTTATGCAGCAATAAGTGATAAACAGGATTATACAGTTATGCTGCAGGCCAGTATGCCTTTAGGGGGTTATAAAGCAACCGGCGACAAAGGACAGGCTGATGCAGCACTTAATGAAATCAATGCTTCTATTGTAAATACTGTGCGTTCAATGGATCTGAGTATTAATCAAATGGCTGCAAATATTGCGATGATGGAAGAAACCTTGGCCATACAGGAAAAACTAGTAAAAAAAGCGGAACGCAAGCTAATACTTGATAATCGCAACTATGAAATAGGTCGTCTTGATATTTACTATCTCATTGATACGCAAAACGGTTTAACCAATGCCAGACTTGATTATATAAAAAATAAAATTCAATTGGACCAGTTGAAAATCGAGTATCTAGCGATCACGGATAAACTGGTGCTCAGATATTCGGATTTACTAAAGCAGTTACAACCTTGATTTAGCAGTGTTTTCTGATAACTTTTAGAAGTTTGAAAAATAGGTTGGCAACAGCACGGAAAAGCTCTATTTTCAGATTGTACTAAAAAGGGGTAAGGTCAAGTTGCACTATAAATTACAATTCAGCCACCGAATTTTCGGTCACGCTTCATAATAGACAATCATATAGGTTTGCTATATACTTTTATTATGCTGTATTGTTTTACTTGATTGAACAAGGAGAATCATGATTTCTCAAACAGATAAAAACATCATTTCATCTTTGGCAGATAAATATCAGGCATCTCAAGTGTTGGTGTTTGGATCAGCATCATTGGGTGATAAGTTTAGTGATATTGATCTCGCGGTCAAAGGCATCAAACCGGAGTTGTTTTTCAAGTTTTATGGTGAACTCATGTTTGCGATTTCAAAACCTGTTGATCTTGTTGATTTGGATATTGAAAACCCATTTGTTGACCTGGTTCGACAGGATGGCGTAAAGATATATGGCTGATTTACAAAAGCGTATAGAAGTGGAAATGTATAATATTTCCATGGCGTTGAATGAAATAACAACTGTTAAAACCAAAGAGAACAAAACAAAAATAGAATTAGCTGGGATTGCCGCATTTCTTCACAATTTCTATAGTGGGATAGAAAATGTTTTTAAGCAGATTTTAGCAGAGAAAAACATTAAAATTGTGAAGAATGAAATTTGGCATAAAGCGTTATTAGAAACCTGTGTAGACAATCATATCATCACTCCTGAATCGGAGTATTTCAGCGAGTTTGACCTCAAGCCGCATGTAAAGCTACTTTCGTGATGCATTGCCGGCTCATCTGCCAAGAAGTATATCGCAGCTGACGAGCACGAGCAAGATTTTGTTTTCTTTGATTCAGGATAACCTCCTTTTTTCCGGCCAAAGCCTGAAACGGGGTAACATAATTTAGAGAGCTATGCGGGTCATTGTTGTAGATGTCCGGGAAGCGGAGAAGCCACTGCACGATGTCATCCACCTGATTGAAAGACAGAGGAGCATCCCGGTGATATTTGAGAGTTTTGATAAACGATTCTATCCATGCCTGATCATCCGGTGTGTGTGGCCGCCCAAAATGAACGGGCGCGCCTAGAAGGTCTTTGATGGATTGTTTGGTGATAGTAGCTTTCATGGCCGAGCCTCGGTCAGAATGAGCCAGGATATTTTTGGTGAGATGTTCCGGGATGAGGGCATGTGCCTCATGTACCGCACGTGTTAAATCAGTCGAGCAGACAGAGTGTAAAGAATAGCCAATATGCAAGCAAACTCTGTGAGGCAGGAGCATGACCGGAATAGCCCAGACACTGACACCGGAAACGGTTTTGAAGAGTGTGCCGTCATAGCAAAGAAGAGAAAATCCTTCATCCAGGAGTGTATGTGCGCTGACATAGGGTGTTGTTTTTCGGCGTGGCACAAAGGGCTGAACAAGATTTTTACGCTTGAGAACTCGATAAACAGAGGATAAAGAGGTGAAAAAGCTACCTGAGGAATGACCATGCACAAAGATGTGACTGATGGGTTTACCCAAAAGGTCAGGTAACCAGGCAGCATCTTCAATAGCTTGGCGTTCATGGTCGAGCAGTCTGTTCCAGGCAACCCGTTGCTGTAATGGCTTGGGATTAAGCCATCTACGGAATTTTCTGGGAGCAATGCCGGAAATTTCGCAGGCTCTTTTCTGACTGACGCCATGGGAGATGGCTTCTTTGACAATAGTGACCACCGCTTGTTTGGTCTCAGGTTTAAAATGGCCGATGAGAGGGCCTTTGAGTCCTAACTCGTCCTTTTTTTTAATAATGCCAGTTCGTGCCCAACGGCACAAAGAGCATCTTTTGTGTTGCTGAGTTTCTGGGATATCTTCTGGTATTGCTCGACAGCCACGGTTTGCTGTGGTCTGCCGGGTTTCCCTCGGTGCGCCAGGGATTCCAGAGCCGCAGCTTTGATTTTTTTTCGAATGGTAATCAGATCCCAGGGTTTCAGGCCGTGTCTGGCGAGTATGGCTTTGACCGGCGCTCCGGGAGCATTGCATTCCAGATAGATTTCGTAAAGCTGTTCGGGTGTGAGTTTTGACTGGTCTTTTTTTATGTTTGTATTCATAATTCAATGGTTCCTCCCCAAGGGTATGATAAGTATACCCGATTTATTAGGATCAGCCAATCAGGCTGTCCTGAATAGTTAATTCTCCCTTGGGCTTGAGGTCACTATCGCTGAGAAAACGGGTCAGAAAACGGATGGAGAATTTGTATTAAAATTTAATCCAATAGAGTGAGATTTATTTTATTTGTCATTCCAGTAACGTGTTTGGCTTATGCCGGATTGTTTAGCCGGAATCCAGTGACTTTGATGGAAAAAGGCATATAAAAGACGCTGGATCCCGGATCAAGTCCGGGATGACAAAGCGAAAGTAAAAACCCCACCCCTCACCCCGACGTTTTCGTGAAATAGACACTAAATTGCACTTTTTTGTCCAATTCGTTTATTTTTTTGACATTTTTTGAGTAAAAATGTTATGATTTCATCTTCTCTCACCAAGAGGGAAGATTTTTTTGTAACTGTAGGAGGATTTATGGGAATTGTAATGTCAAATGACGCCAAACCGGGAACCTATTTGGAGATGGACAATAATTTATTTCTGGTTCTCGAGTACAATCATTGTAAACCCGGGAAGGGCGGTGCTTTTATCCGGCTCAAGCTGCGCAATCTGCGCGCAGGAACCGTGGTGGACCGCACAGTTAATTCCGGTGAAAAAATGACCACAGCGGATATTGAAGAGAAGAAAATGCAGTATTTGTATCAGCAGAGTGATGAGTACATTTTTATGGACCAGGAGTCGTATGAGCAAATTTCTTTGAGCACAGCGACGCTGGGGGATAAAGTTAATTGGCTCAAAGAAGAGATGATTATTGATATCATGATGCACAATGGTGAGGCGCTGGATATCCAGGTTCCTTTTAAGGTTGAATTAAAAATTACTCAGACCGAACCCAGCGTACGGGGCAATACAGTGAATAATGTTACCAAAGAGGCGGTTGTTGAGACCGGTGCCAAAGTGATGGTACCGATGTTTGTCAATGAAGGTGAGGTTATCCGAGTGGATACCCGCACGGGAGAATATATTGAGAGGGTTAAATAAATGGTTTCTTCAAGTCAACGAAAGGCGGTGGAAGGCGTGGCAGTAAAAAAGGAACGCGGCGAGACAAGTCCGTTGAACCTCCGGTCACTCAAAAAGATCGTAACGATTATGAATCGGGCAAAAATAACGGAGCTGGATATTGAACAAGACGGTGTTCGCATTCATCTGCGTAAAGGCGAGGGTGTCAATCAAGTGATGGCCACACCGATGATGCAGAGCATGCCCGCACCGCAGCCTGTCATGGTGCCGGCAGCCCCTGCACCGGCGCCCCCCGCCTCCGCAGCTCCGGCAGTGGAGGATGATGCCAATTACTACACGATTAAGTCTCCTATGGTAGGGACTTTTTATCGGTCGCCTTCGCCGGAATCCAAGGCATTTATTGAGGTTGGGGCGGAGGTTTCGGAAAATTCTGTGGTCTGTATTGTTGAGGCTATGAAATTGATGAATGAAATCAAGGCCGAAGTAAAGGGGAAAATTAAAAAGATACTGGTGGAAAACGCGCAGGCAGTTGAATTCGGCCAGCCGCTCTTCCAGGTGGAGCGCAAGGGATAAGCATGTTTAAAAAAATACTCATTGCCAATCGGGGCGAGATTGCCCTACGTATTATTCGCGCCTGCCGGGAATTGGGCATCAATACGGTTGCGGTGCACACGGAAGCAGACAACAATTCTTTGCATGTACGCTATGCTGATGAGGATATTTGTATCGGCAAGGGACCGTCCAAGGACAGCTATTTAAATATTCCGACTATTTTATCCGCTGCCGAGATTACTGATTCGGATGCGATTCATCCGGGGTACGGATTTCTTGCGGAAAATGCTCATTTTGCTGAGATCTGTGAATCTTGTAATCTTGCGTTTATCGGTCCGACACCCAAAGCCATGCGGCTTTTGGGGGATAAAATCGAAGCCAGGGCACTGATGAAATCAATCGGGATGCCTATGCTGCCCGGTTCCGACGGCCCGGTGGAGAATGAAGATGACGCGCTTAGAATGGCCCGGAAAATCGGTTATCCGGTTATCATCAAGGCAACGGCCGGGGGCGGTGGCCGCGGCATGCGCGTCGCCCATACCGATGTATCTTTGTCTACGGCTTTTTTAACTGCGCAGAGTGAAGCTGGGGCGGCTTTTGGTAATTCTGTGGTGTATCTGGAAAAATTTCTGGAGGAACCGCGGCATATTGAGTTTCAGATTATCGCGGACAAGCATGGTCATTGTGTGGCATTGGGTGAGCGCGATTGCACGGTGCAACGCAAAAATCAGAAACTGATAGAGGAATCCCCTTCACCGGTAATGACGCCTGAGATCCGGGACAAGATGATGGACCTGGTTGTTGAGGGGACAAAAAACGCGGGCTATCACACCACAGGTACGGTGGAGTTTTTAGTGGACAAGAATATGAATTTTTATTTTATGGAAATGAATACGCGTATCCAGGTTGAACACCCCGTAACTGAATTGGTAACCGGGACGGATTTGATCAAGGATCAGATTCGGGTTGCTTTCGGTGAAAGCTTGTCGTATACCGAGAATATGACGCCAAAAGGTCATGCTATTGAATGCCGGATCAATGCCGAAGACCCGGATAATGATTTTCGTCCGTCACCAGGTACCATAACCAGCTTTCATATGCCCGGCGGACCGGGTATCCGGGTGGATACGCATGCGTATGCCGGTTACCAGATTCCCCCTTATTATGACAGCCTGCTGGCAAAATTGATTTCCTACGGCTCAACCCGGCAGGAGGCGATCCAGCGGATGCTGGGGGCGTTGGAAGAATTTGTGATTGAGGGTGTTAAAACAACCATCCCGTTTCATTTGCAGGCGTTGAATAAAAGTGCATTTAAGACTGGACAGATTGCTACTAATTTTGTTGAACTGTTAATGAATAATAAGATCTGAGGCAAAGGCAGCGGGTGGTCGCTGTCAGGAGGGAGTATCCATGGAAAATCAAAATCAGAGCGACGCAGGAAGTATTCGAATTTCCGATGAAGCCATTGCCGTGATTGCCGGGCTGGCTGCCTTGGAAGTGGATGGCGTGGCCTCTATGTCGCAGGGAGCGGTTGACGGTATTGCAGAAATGCTGGGGGTGAAGCCTTCCCAGGGACGCGGGGTCAAGGTGGAAGTGCGCAATGAAGATGTTGCCATTGAGATCAATTTATTGGTTGAATTCGGCGTTGATATTCCGGTGGTCTGTCAGAAAGTCCAGGATCGTGTTCGGGAATCGGTTGAGGACATGACGGGATTGAATGTTTCCTATGTCAACATTTCCGTACAGGGTGTCAAGATGAAGGGTGACAAGGTCAAGGTCATTAAAAATCTCAATTCTTAATTAGGTAGGCCAGAGGGAGGAACCACGCATGCGTAGTTTGAATGTTATCATGTTGATTGTCGGGATTGTTGTTGTTATTTGTTTAGGACTTTTAAGTTTGATTAGCGCGATTTATCCCGGCGTATTACTGAATCTCGGTGATTTTATTGCCGGGCCCCTGGTCTATGTGGTTGAAGGCATGACCGGAAGGGTGGTTGCTTTTGCGATCGGGTTGTTGTTGCTGGCCTCATTGATTTATCTGCTGCTGGGCAATCT
>Ga0255443_1027_pt1 | contig 14499 bp, 14 predicted proteins | sample ANMaggSSYBR02D11_FD_182641 | JGI IMG/M metagenome (GOLD analysis project Ga0255443, IMG submission 182641) | Sediment cell enrichment communities from methane seep in Santa Monica Basin, California, United Staets - ANME aggregate JGI... | ecosystem: Environmental > Aquatic > Marine > Cold seeps >... | reverse complement strand
ATCAAACTATCCACAGAAAATTCCGCCTTCATAATAAAAATTACCGGGAGGTGTTTTGTGGAAGCAATTCTGATCACCGCTTCTTGGATCGCCGCAAAACGAGCCTTCAGCAAGCAAGAATTAGGCAACTGGTTGTGGGAAACCTGGCGATTCGTCAAGCAGATCCTTCCTCTACTGCTAGCAGGGGTGTTCATCGCTGGCGTAGCGCGCGGGCTAATTCCAGGGAACTGGATAGCATCAATTGCTGGAAAGAACACTGTGGGAGCAAACTTCATCGGTGTGCTGTTTGGCGTTTTCATGTATTTCCCCACACTGGTCGAAGTGCCAGTTGCACAGACATTCCTTTCTTTGGGTATGCACCGCGGACCGCTATTGGCTTATTTGTTAGCTGACCCAGAATTAAGTTTTCAATCAATTCTGATCACCAACACAGTGATCGGCAAGAAAAAAACTGCTGTCTATGTACTTTTAGTTACCATATTCAGTACAATTTCCGGATTGTTATTTGGATGGTTTATTTCTTGAATAAAGTTATCCGTTTTCAATTTCACCGAATTTAGAAATGTAACTATATCAAATTTGATCTCGGATGTTAATTTCACTTTTCCGGTAGAAATATTTAAATCAATATACAAAACAATTTTCAAGACAAAAATCAATTACAGAAGGAGATCAATAGCATGAAGATAAAAATTTTAGGTGGAGGCTGCCCGAGGTGTGAAAAACTGGAACAAATTACGCGTGAGGCAGCAAGCACCTTAGGAATTGAGGCGGAATTCTTTAAAGTAAATAATATGACCGATATCATGAAATATGACATTCTGGAAACTCCCGCTTTGGTGATCGACGAGAAGGTAAAATCATTCGGGCGGATCCCCACGAAAGAAGAGATTATGGAATGGATGCGAGACAAGCTGTAGGTTTGCTGAGATCTATGAGTAATTGAAAAGTTCGCTCCACTTCTACAGCTATGCAATCTATTCTAAATGTTGTAATATTGGCTAATTATGCGTGCTACCCAAGCCAACACACATTAAGACACACCGATTAATTTCCCTTAAGTCAGATAAAATATCTTTAATGGCTGCACTGATCAAGGTACTTAATGCATCATTCCAATATCGACCAAGGCATACCGAACCAATTCAGGCGCTCATTAATATTAACCTGACCATCCAAAGTGGCGAATTTATTGCAATTATCGGCGCAAACGGATCGGGGAAAAGCACACTAGGAAAACTATTAAACGCGCTGCTTGTCCCCGATAGCGGAACCGTGCAAATCAACGGAATGGACACACGTGATTCCAGTAACCACGCTGCTATCCGCACACAGGTCGGGATGATCTTTCAGAAACCTCAAGACCAGATCGTAGCGACCACAGTGGAAGAAGACGTGGCTTTTGGGCCAGGAAATTTAGGACTGCCATCAGATGAGATCCGTAAAAGAGTGACATTTGCACTGATAGCCAGCAATCTGACAGACTATCGGAGCAGGCCATCGTATCTATTATCGGCAGGTGAAACCCAACGATTGGCATTGGCTGGAGCACTTGCTATGCGACCGCTGTGCCTGGTATTTGATGAGACAACCGCCATGCTTGATCCTGCGGGTCGTGAAATGGTAATGGAGCAGGCCAAGGCACTGCATCAGCAGGGGGCGACCATCCTATTCATTACACACCTTATGGGAGAAGCCGCACAAGCAGAACGGGTGATCGTTTTAGACAAGGGAAAAATCGTTATGGACGATACCCCTCATCAAGTATTTAATCAGAACATTGAGGAAATTGGGTTGGAGAAACCAGCCGCACGAACTGCATCAATAATGCTTCAACCTTTCATCCCGTCCCTTCCCAATGACATCCTGACCAATGAAGATCTATTCAAACACATCCCCCGCCATGAGGGAAACCAGAACACACCGTTACATCCACAAAAACAAACAACGATTGTTAAATCTATTATCACAGCCAATAACCTGCGATACAAATACATGTCTGGAACCCCACTGGAGCATCAAGCGCTTGATGATCTCTCCATTTCCATCGGTTCTGGAAATATGCATGGACTGATCGGAGCCACTGGATCAGGAAAGTCAACCCTCCTGCAACACTTCAATGGTCTGCTGCGCGCGCAATCCGGGGCCTTGTCTGTGTTTGGGATAGACTTGATTGACCAAAAGCTTGATACCCAATCACTGCGGCAGCGGGTGGGCTTATCTTTTCAGCAGCCAGAGAACCAGATTTTCAACCAATATGTTGGCGACGAGATCGCATACGCTGCCCGGCAATTAGGGCACAGCGATACCCTGGAAAATGCAGTTAAGTCAGCCATGGAAGCGGTTGGGTTGAACTTTTCCGCCTATAAAGACCGTCTCACATATACGCTTTCCGGCGGGGAACTTCGGAAAACGGCCCTGGCATCCGCACTGGTAACTCAACCAGATATCCTGCTGCTGGATGAACCATTGGCAGGCCTTGACCCGTCATCCCGCAGTGAAATAATGGGACATTTTACAAGCATGCATGATGCGGGTTTAACGCTGGTCTTTTCCACCCATCAATTTGACGGTATCATTGGCGAAATGGATGCTATAAGTGTCCTCCAATCAGGAAAGGATATTATCCATGGGTCACCTGCCAGCATATTTTCAACATATAGCTCAAAACTACCCGGCGCATTAAAACCGCCGTTTGCCGCTGAATTATGTTCGGTACTAAAAGAAAACGGCTGGCCTGTGCCTGCTGGAATAGTACAGCTCGGCAAGGTAATCGAGGCGGTCGCGGATATTACAAAGAGGAAACACACATGAGCCAATTTGAATATCTACGACGCGTTTCAATCGGACAGTATCTTCCACTTGACTCATTCATCCACCGGTTGGACCCTCGCGCGAAAATTGTCGGTTTCGGTTTTCTGCTCATAGCGACCAGTATTTCCAATAACCTTTACAGTCTGGCATTGGCACTGTTGGTTTCCTTGACTTTGATCGCAGCCAGCCGCATTCCATTCTCATTTGCGGTTCGGGGATTGTTGACTCCTCTACCCTTTCTTCTGCTCATTGCAACCCTTCAATTAGTGATCACTCCACACGCAGATTCATCAGCCGCGGTGTTTGGATTCTGGAGAATACCAATATATATCGAGGGGATATTAGCTGCGCTGAGATTGCTCCTGCGGTTCGCATCCTTATTATTGATCCTGACCACTTTTACTTCAAGCCTTTCTACCATTGAATTGATCAATGGGCTTGATCTGCTTCTCAAACCTCTCCAGAAGATTGGTGTGCCCACCGCAAATGCCGTCCTCCTGGTACAACTCACACTACGTTTCATCCCGTTTCTGGCATTAAACGCAGAAAAGATCGCCAAATCACAGGCATCCCGCGGGGCTAAGTGGGATACACCGAACAAGAATTTATTAAATCGGGTGCAGCAGATCGTGCCGCTGATCATTCCCCTATTCACTTCCAGCCTGCAACAAGCAGAAAATTTATCCACTGCCATGCTCGCGCGGGGTTTTGCCAGCAATACCGCACGCACCAGTATGCATACCTATCACTTTTCCACAAGAGATGGAGGGGTACTGCTGCTGTTATTGATCACAGCAGTAAGTATTCTGTTCCTGTTCTAAAAAGACGTCTTACCTATTTTTTCTTTTCAGATAGATCTGCGCCCCGTTTTTTCCCAATGGGAATATGCCAGTAAGCAGCACCGACCGCAACAGTAATTAGCGCAGAAATAAATGCTTCAGGAAGACCATTCACTACAACGATCCCTCCTAAAAACTCCCATGGAAGATACCCGAGCAAACCGATCATACCAAGCACGAGACCTGTGTTGGTAAGACTGCCGACTGCTCCCGCGGCAAGGAGAGCGAGCGGTTCCCAGCGCTTCAGTGACTGCCACACTAACCAGGCAGCAGGACCAATGAATAAACGCGGCATTACAGATAACAAGGGATTGGTGAACCATACATCCCCAGGTGCAGTTGGTGCAACCGCAGCCTGGACCATGCTGGATATACCAAAGATCAAACCAACTATCAATCCCGAAATGGGACCCACGATAACCGCAGCAATGACTACCGGTACATGCATGATAGTCACCGACAACCCGCCAAACCAGGGGATGAAGCCCCAATGTGTTAATCCTAAAACTACTGCTATCGCCCCCATTAACCCCGTAATTACCAAATCACGCGTCTTATTCTGCTCGTTCATGAATCTCCTAATTTTTGAATTGTTCTTGTTAATGTTGTTCTCTAATATTATTTATCAATAACATTATTTTCCTGCCAACCATCTCACAACATTTAGCCATAATTTAGAGTACCCAGGCCACTCGGCAAACTCCTTCGGGCACCAATGGGGGCCAATATCCGATGCCCAGATAAGAGAACGGCCTTTTTCCACATCCATGGCTGCTAATAATGGGTGCTGACCAACCTGAGCGATCAGGTGTGCAGATGACTTGAGTTTAAGCTCATTGAATCCCAGTAGCGCCGGCCATTTTTTACCCATCCCTTTCACAACCGCATGTTTTGGATCAACGACCTCAGGGAGTGCACCTTCAGGCGTTTCAACGCGGTCATCAAACGTGTAGATATCCACCGGCAGAACAGGTTCAATAGGGGAACGGTAATATTTGGCAGCTGCGTATATTCCTGCGAATGAATAATATCCACCGCACATTAAAAGCCCTCCGCCTTGACGCACCCAATCCGCCATCAGTTTTAGCCGATTAGGAAACGATTGGCCCCCCACCCAGGTTTCAGGCGGCAGCAGCAACGTGTTGGCACCAATATCACTGAGGGCAATCACGTCAAACTCATTCAGTCCATCCATCGAAGACGGAAATTCTTTTGCTGCGATATGGGCGGGCATATGGATGAACTCGATATCCGTACCATCAAATACTGGCTCCAAATATTCCACACCAGTCTCATACATCGTGCTTGAAAAGAAATCCCACCCTTTGAAATGTGTACTGGATGATATCCATGATTCCCCCGCTAACAAAAATTTCAGCGCTGCCATTTTTCACCTCAATTTATATATTTGAAAACAACCAATGATTTATCACATTTTAACCGAAAAATGCTATATGATTATTAAAGAAACTTATGGATAATAGAAAACAGAAAACGGTAGTGGCGTGTGCCTTAGGGGAATGCGTCCATGTTGCTGGCGTGCTCAACTTTCTCCAAATAGCAGAGCAGGCAGGGTGGCGGACTGTTTTCCTGGGACCAGCAGTCCCAATCAGCCAGGCCATCCAAGCTGCGGAAACAGAGAAGGCAGATCTTTTTGCTATTTCTTACCGCCTGACACCAGAAACCGGTGAACGCCTACTGGCGCAATTCGCTGAAAGTGCGGATTATCTGCGCGAAAAGGGTATGCAATTTGCCTTTGGTGGAACGCCGCCAGTGGCAGAGCGGGTAGAAAAATTAGGGTTTTTCAACGCTGTTTTCAACGGGGCTCAAACCTACGAAGATATTCTGGCATTTCTCAAAGGAGAATCCGCACAAACCGCACAAGAAGTCCGTTATCCCCAAACCACTATCGATCGTATAAAATGGAAGGCGCCATACCCCCTACTACGGCATCATTTTGGCCTGCCAACATTGGAAGCCACACGCGAGGGAATCGAAAAGATTGCGGATTCAAAAATTTTAGACGTTGTTTCACTGGGTATCGACCAGGATGCCCAGTCAAACTTCTTCCATCCGGAAAAACAGGATGTCCGGCAGATAGGTGCAGGGGGTGTTCCGGTACGCAGCCCCCAGGATTACCGGGATTTGTTCAACGCCAGCCGGCGCGGTAATTTTCCATTGATGCGCACTTATTCTGGGACAGATGATTTTCTTGAATTAGCTCAGATGTATATTAATACCATTCATATTGCCTGGCCGGCAATCCCTCTGCTGTGGTTCAACCAGATGGATGGGCGGGGACCATGGGACCTGGCTGGGAGTATCCGCGAACACCAGAAAGTAATGGCGTTCTACGGAGAACGCGGCTTTCCGCTGGAAGTGAACGAACCGCACCATTGGGGCATGCGGGATGCTCCGGATGTGATCTTTGTTGTCTCCGCGTACCTATCTGCCTATAACGCCCGTGCATTCGGCGTGAAAGATTATATCGCGCAGATGATGTTCAACAGCCCACCCGGCACATCAGACGCGATGGACCTTGCAAAAATGAGCGCAGCTCTCACCCTGAGCGAGGAGCTAGAAAATGACTCTTTCCTCATTTGGCGGCAAACACGTACAGGACTGCTCAGCTATCCTTTAGAGCAAAATGCCGCAAGGGCACATCTGGCAGCCAGTGTGTATTTGCAGATGGCAATGCGGCCGCACATCCTGCATGTGGTTGGGCATACAGAAGCGCATCATGCCGCAACCGCGGATGATATCATAGACGCCTGCTGGATGGCACGACGCTCGATCGAAAACGCGCTCAAAGGTCAACCGGATATGATGAAAGATGCTGCCATCCAGCGACGAAAAGATGAGCTTATCAATGAAGCACATATTACACTCACTGCGATTGGTAATTCGGTAAAAAACAGCGATCGTGATCCATTTACAGACCCGGAGTGTTTGGCAAGAGCAGTTTCAAACGGGATCCTGGATGCCCCGCATTTGAAAAACAATCCCTTCGCACCGGGTATAATCCAGACACGAATCATCAATGGCGCTTGTGAAGCTATTGATGAAAGAGGAAAGAAAATCACAGAAACACAACGCCTGAAAAAGTTCTTATAAGATTTGGAGGATAAAATGGCATACCCAACACGATATACAGTAGTCGGTGCCGGCCACGGCGGAAAATCAATGGCTGCTCATCTGGCTTTGATGGGAAAAGAAGTAACGGTTTACAACCGCACATACTCCCGAATTGAGATCCTGGCAAAGCGCAAGGGGATTGAACTGGAAAGCTATCCATCCGGACCGCACGGATTCGGCTCGATAAAATTAGCCACCTCTGATATGGAAGAAGCCCTCCGTGACGCACAAGTGGTAATGCTGGTGGTCCCTTCATCCGCGCATGCCGACCTGGCAAAAGTGATGGCCCCTCATATGAAGGACGGGCAGATCATCATCCTGAACCCGGGTAGAACTTTCGGTGCAATCGAATTTGATCTAACGCGCCTAAAAGAAGGCAACACAGCTAAGATCATTCTTGCGGAAGCAGAAACTTTTATTTATGCCAGCCGCGCGGATGGACCCGCGCAGGGACGCATCTTCCGCATTAAAGAAGCTGTACCGATAGCTGCGCTGCCAGCAATACACACTGAAAAAGTGCTAAAAGCAATTGAAGACGTATATCCACAATTCATCGATGGAAAAAACGTACTGCACACCGGCTTGAATAATATGGGAGCCATCTTTCACCCCGCGCTGACGATCCTGAACGCAGGGAGGATCGAATCTACGCACGGTGATTTTGAATTCTATATCGATGGGGTAACCCCCTCCACAGCAACTGTCCTGGAAGCGCTGGATCGTGAACGTGTGACCGTTGCTGCCGCATTGGGTATCCGCGCCCGGACGGCTGTGGAATGGCTGGAATTGGCTTACAACGTCAAGGGAAACAATCTATTTGAATCGATTCACAATCAGAGCGGATATTACGGAATTAAAGCGCCACCCACTCTCACTCACCGCTATATCTTTGAAGATGTGCCAATGAGTTTAATGCCAATCGCATCAATTGGTAAGCAATATGGCATTTTAGTACGGGCGATGGACAGCATCATCCGCCTGGCATGCATCATCCACCATACGGATTACTACCGGCGGGGGCGTACAATCGATAAATTAGGCATTAAAGACCTGAGCGTGGACGAACTCAAACTGTATGTCAACGAAGGCACTTTGGATTTGGTAAATTAGCTTATAGGCACAGTTCTTGCATCTATAAGCAGTAGCAGATGATTGATATTATGTTTAAAATAGCTATAATAGATGTACATAATTAAGCATCAAAGCATTTTAGACTGAGTACCTGATCATCATTGATCTCAGAAAAGTTTTATTATTAAGGAGGAAGTTATGAAAAAAAGAATAGCTCTCATATTAGCGTTCGTTATGATCGCAACCATGATTATGCCCGTATATGCTGCGGTACCCACCACATCCATCTATGCGGTTGTGAAAGACGATGCAGTGATCATCCGCACAATTAATTTTCCCAGTGGACACACCTTCCATGTGTATATGGGGCAACGAGATACCCAGGGAAAGAGTGGATTTTTGGTCTCTAAATTGACAACCGGCGAAGGCGGTACATTCCTGGCGAAGTTTTTCATCCCTGAAGAACTAAAAGGTGAAGATATCATCGCGATCCGTTTTGAGAGCGTGACCGAATCTAAGTTTTTCAGCTACAACTGGTTTTTCAATGAATCAGGGAGCGGTGATACCGCATACAGCAGCGGCAGCGCAACAACGTACAACAATCTAGGAGCCGGGGTTCCTGCTTGGAATATTTTATCTGTTGTGAAAGGTTCAACGGTTGTCATTCAAACACGCTACTTCCCCGCCAATCAGCGCTATGCGGTATTCCTGAAGAATGGCGCCCTGGCTGACTTGAACTGGTATGAAACGCAAGGGATCGAAACCCAGGAAGGCAACTCACAGATCATAACGATCGCGATTCCAGCAGAGCTTCAGTATTATGAGAAGATTGCGATCAAACTATATAATATCAACGATGGTTCCTACTGGTACAACATGTTCGACAACATCAACCAGTAGTAAAAACAAACCTACAACTAAGGACACCCCCCTATCTGTTAGATAGGGGGGTGTTTTATTTTCAGTGCTATGCAGCCAAACGAGATAGGGTTTTGATTTTCCGACAGGACAGTGTACAGAAATTCAACAATGCCACACAAATTGCACATAAAAACAGTAAAAGCAATTTATCTCTCACAGCGAATTATTATATAAATATCTTCGGTATTCCCTCATTTAGAAGCTCACCCGTACTGCTCAGTGTTATGAAATTTTCGATATTAGTTGATAATAATTGTAGCCTTATTAAGACAAAATTCCGTTGAAATAATACTTAATATTATTTACGCATCTTCCTGATTGACAATAATACAAATATTCTACACGGTTGAATTCTAAAAAGAGTTTTTATCTAAACCAAACACATATTCCGCCATATATTTAAACATTAAATAAGTTGTTATTGATCCTGGGTCAAGATGCCCTAATGTTTTTTTTCCATACGTCTTACTGCGTCCTGTTTGAGCAAGCATTAATTTCGTGCTTTCCATTCCATGGAACGCTGCTTCTACAACTCTCTGCAAAGATGTTTGTAGGGGAAAGCTCCTCATTTGATAGGCCACTTTTACAGCTGGCTGCAATGTATCTATCATGGTCTTTTCACCTGCTTGTGCTCCACCACGTTTAATAATTGCTGCTAAAGCTGCGTCCAGGAACACCGCGAAGTTTTCTGAATTTAATTCAGGTTGGCCACCAATTGCTTTGCTACCACCGCGAAAAAATGTTCCAAAAATAATTCCCGCACAACCACCCACAGATGAAATAAACGCATTACCAATTTTTTTAAAAACATCCGCAACTGTCTCTGGTGATTTTTCGTTTAACACAGATTGAACAGTATTGAATCCAAGAGCCATAGAATTTCCGTGATCTCCATCCCCAATTAACCGATCTGCCTCATTAAGTTCTTCTTGTTTGTCAACAATATTCTTGCTCACGAAAACCATCATATTATTCACTTGCTCAACAGTCAATGATTGGATCATTCAATCCCTCTTGTAACTAAATGAATTTGATGGTTGATCAAAAAAAGTTTTTCGTTCACCATTTAACTTTAACGCTGAAATTGAGAAGCCAACCATATCCTGGCTTGTATAGAAATAGCCAATATCTGTATTATGGATCCGGATACCTTTTATTGAAGCTATTTGGTTTATCCTTCTATTCACTAAAAATAATTCAGTAATTGATGTAGCGCCCATACTGTTTATAAGTATTGCAATTTCATCTCTCCGTTTGCATTGCAGTTCCCCCAGAAGCTTCTCCATCATTATATCCACAACCTCATCCACAGGCATCATTTCACACTTCATGAAACCTGGATCACCGTGTAAGCCAACTCCTATTTCAATTTGGCCATCTGGAAGATCGAACATTTTCTCTCCGTTCTCAAGATAATGTCCAGATCTTGAAACAACTATTAATGACCTTGTATTATCCCGTGCTTCTTCGGTTATTCGATATAACTCCTCAAGGTTATCTACAAGGTTAGATGCACCGCCAGCTACTTTTATAACCAAAATCGCACCAGTAATTCCCCTTCTATTAGTAATTTCTTCAATTGGAGCAGATCCGGCATCATCCCAGACACGGACTGATCTTGTCTGAATTCCCTCCTCCTCAGCTAATTCCTCAGCCATATCAAAGCAGAGAATATCGCCAGTGTAATTATTAAAAATATAGATGACACCCTTGCTTTGATTTATCGCGCGTGTACCTTCCAGAATCAATGTGGGGGAAGGCGCAGCATTGATGTTGCCTATCACTGCACAATCCGCCATATTCTTACCGACATACCCTAAGAACAAAGGTTCTGCAGCCATTCCTCCACCAATCAGAATCCCCACCTTTTCTTTCACTATCTGGTTAACAACCAGTACATTGCCGTCCCCAATACGCCTAATTTGGCTTGATCTAGCCATCAAATACCCCTCGATGGCTTCGTTGGATATATTGCTTGAATCATTAATAAATTTAGTGTATTTTTTCATTCAGTTATTGAATTCCATAAAAAGTTATCATTTTATATACATGCGAGAGTAATGTTTATCAAAAACGCTGCTTGTGTGGCAATTTACTTCGAATATTTTTGATAGTTAAACAATCTCATATAATCTTTGCATTTATCCTTAAAGGCGTTGAACCATGCATCACTGCGCAAGGGGTTCGTAAAATGTGCCAATTTTGGCCCAACTGGTTCTTTTGTCTTCCCATAACCAGCTTCTAAAACCGCTTTTCCAAGGACGCCTTTCTCAACCAATTCAGCTAATTCTTCTTCTTTATATACATTTCCAAGGTCATCGAGTACATGGCTGACAACTGCTTTTCCGCCCGCATATGCCAGTGCTGTATACAAGTTAACTTTGATGATGCCGTCCTCAGGTAGTTTTGAAAGATCTTCTTTCTTCACAGAAGATGACCCATGCAGACACATTACTTTCCCAATTGCAGCGCTCAATTCGCGCGCACGTTCGGAATCATAGTGTGCAGATGCAGTTGTTGAGCGATGCTCTGTTCCCAAATTTGGAACAATGATATCGACGCCTGTCTTGGAAATGAATTCTTTTGCTTCTTCAACGGTTGTCTTCTTCTCGCGTACGCCGCCGTCTGTTGAGGATATCTCATCAACAGCACCTTCTACAACTACTTTACCTTTTACTTTTTCAACATATTCAGCTGTTAAGCGTATATTTTCTGAAAGTGGTTTTTCACTCGCGTCACACATCACGGATGCAAACTGGTCAGCAAAACCAACCAGAATATCCATGTTCTCCCACGGGTTAGAATGGTCAAGGTGCGGCATGACCAGAAGGTCCTTATAAGGGCTATCCTCACCTGTGAATACATCCAGGTCAGAAAACATCAATTTGCATCCTAAAATCGGATTCCCTGCTTTAGAAATCAGGCACGCCTGGCAGCGCACATGGTATCTGGATGTCCATGATGGTGTGATCGGAATATGCGGATTACCGATTTCTTGCCCAATTTCGTACGCTGCAGCTAAGATCGCTTCTAACGTTTGCCGGTCTTCACAGCAAAATAACGGTAAACTGATACCACGCTCTCCTGCGTCAGCATAAATATCCTTAACTTGTTGATAATCATTTACTAATGGCATTTTCTCTCCTTAATTAATTTAATCTTCTTTTTTGAATTGTCCAATAATAAGGGCTACTAAGATGATCACACCCATGGCGATGATCTGCCAGTAAGAAGATATTCGCATCAAATTCAACCCATTGTTGATAACACCAATAATCAGGATTCCCTGAATGGTTTTTCCAATCCCTCCTTTGCCCCCATCCATACCACCTACGCCTAAAGCAACTGCTGCGATAGCATTCAATTCATACCCGGTTGCAGCAGTTGGCTGTCCCGTGATTAAGCGAGAAGCTAGGCACGCACCAGCAAACGCCGATAATGTCCCACTGATGATATACACTTTCAGCTTTATATTTGCCACATTGATGCCACATAGCTTCGCTACATCTTCATTACTTCCTACCGCATAAACATGCCTGCCAAACACTGTCTGGCTCAATATGATATGAGCAGTCAGTAATACTAGTACAACAATGATTACGATCACCGGGATAAAACCTAAATAACCCTGCCCGATCCAGGCAAATGTATCTGGCAGCCCATAAATTGATCGACTCTGTGTGTAAACATACGCAAATCCGCGTGCGATATTCATTGTTGCTAGTGTTGCGACAAATGCCGGTACACGCAACCTTGATATTGCAAAGCCATTCAAACCACCAATCAACAATCCCACAACGATACTCAATGCAATAATCACGAGCACTGCCATCGCTGCGCTGATGTTGGCGTAAGGTAAAATCACCGCGGTAACAACAATTCCACATAATGCAGCTACTGATCCTACGGAAAGGTCAATACCCCCCGATATGATCACAAATGTCATGCCTGTTGCGATCAACGCGTTTATTGAGATCTGTATAAGCACATTTATAAGGTTGCGTGGTGTCAGGAACAGAGGTTCAAATGAATACACAATGATGCATAGTCCAATCAGAATGAAGACTAGTGTTTGATCCTTTACAAATTTTTTGATTTTATCGATATATTTAGATTCTTCGTTCATAGCGTTACTTCTCTTTTTTCGTTTTTTATCGTGCTTGCCAATGTCATGATATTTTCTTCCGTCGCATTCTCTCTGTCAAGCACACCTGATACTTGTCCCTGCCGGATGACAACAATTCTATCTGCCATGCCTAAGATTTCAGGTAATTCGGAAGAGACCATGATGATGCTTCCCCCGCTCTTAGCGTAATCATTCATCAATGCATACATTTCTGATTTCGCGTTTACATCAATGCCTCTAGTCGGTTCGTCTAACAGTAAGATATTTGAATTAGCTGCGAACCATTTCGCAACCACAATTTTCTGCTGGTTGCCGCCGCTGAGCGATTTTGCAAGTGTTGAGCGCGATGGTGTAGCAATTTTCAGCTTTTTTATGAATTCATTGCATGCTGAAAATTCCCACTTGTGGTCCAAAAAACCATGTTTTTGTCTAATCTTCAAGCTGGGCAATGAGACATTATTATTAACGGACGCTTCTAGCATCAAACCTTCCAGTTTGCGATCTTCAGGCACAAGCCCCATCCCCAATTCAATTGCTTCTCTTGACGACCTTATTTCTACTTTCTCCCCATTCAAAAAAACTTCGCCGGAATCTAATTTATCTGCACCAAATATTGCACGGATGATCTCAGTTCTCCCAGCGCCGACTAAACCTGAAATGCCCAGGATTTCGCCTTTTCGTAGGTCAAAAGAAACATTAGAAAATCGCGGTTCTCTGGTGATATTCTTCACTTCAAGGACTATTTCACCGATCTTCTTTTCTTTCTTATTAAAATAGTCTTTGATCTCTCTTCCCACCATTGATTTCACGAGCATGGTTTCATCTGCTTCACTTGCATCTATCGTACGTATCAAACTACCATCACGCAGTACAGTAATCTTGTCCGAAAGGGATAAGACCTCACTCAGGATGTGGGAAACATAAATAACGCCTACATTGTTTTTCTTTAATTTCTTGATAATTTCAAATAGGGTTGCCACTTCTCGAGATGAAAGTGAAGAAGTTGGCTCATCCATAATGACCAGAGATGCGTTTCGCGAAACTGCTCTGGCTATCTCAACCATCTGTCTATCTGCTGTTTTCAGGTCTCTAATAAATTCTCGTGGATTTATTTTCAATCCCAGCGGTTCCATGATTTCAAGAGACCGTTTCAACATGGTTTGCTTGTTAATTAAGGCAGTTTTACCGCGGCGTGGTTCTATTCCCAGACACAAGTTTTCCATCACTGTCAGATCTGGGATCAAGCTTAGTTCCTGGTGGATGACGCTGATTCCAATATTTTGTGCATGCGTGACATCTTCGATTTCTTGCTCTTCACCATTAACTAAAATCTGGCCGTTATCTCTGTGGTACACCCCGCCTATTATCTTGATCATTGTGGATTTTCCTGCGCCATTCTCTCCAATCAGAGAATGAATTTCGCCCGAAAAAAATGACATGCTTACACCATCTAGGGCTTGAACCCCGGGAAATGCTTTCTTGATACCTCTTAATTCAATGATAGGTGTGTTTTTCATAATACTGTTTTCTTAGAAACGGGACGGGGCTTTATTTGAAAAACCCCGTCCAATTTTATTAATTTTCTTATTTACA
>Ga0255443_1026_pt1 | contig 14532 bp, 9 predicted proteins | sample ANMaggSSYBR02D11_FD_182641 | JGI IMG/M metagenome (GOLD analysis project Ga0255443, IMG submission 182641) | Sediment cell enrichment communities from methane seep in Santa Monica Basin, California, United Staets - ANME aggregate JGI... | ecosystem: Environmental > Aquatic > Marine > Cold seeps >... | reverse complement strand
GCGTGAACCGGCGCAGTATCTCGGGACCGGCGGGGGAGGGACTGCACGCCTCAAGCAGTGCGTCCGGATCCGGGCCCTCTTCGTGCAGCTCCTCTCGATGCGCTCGGATGTAGGCCTTGACGACCTCGACATCGAACTCCGGATGGAATTGCACGCCCCACACATTGCCGCGGATGACGAAAGCGAGATGCGGATCCATATTGCTGCTCGCCAGAACGCGCGCATCTGGAGGCAACTTCAGCACCGACTGGCTGTGGCTTGTCTGGACCTTGATGGTCTCGTCGAAGCCGCCCAGTAGCCAGTCCGTGCGCGCGGTGCGCTTGAGCTGCGCCGGGACGGTGCCGAACTCAGAGCCCCGCGGGTTGTTGCCCACCTCGCCGCCCAGTGCGTAGGCCAGGAGCTGATGCCCGTAGCAGATACCCAGAATGGGGAGTCCCTTGAAGACGGCGCGGCGCAGCCAGTCCGCGGTCTGTTCGCTCCACTTGGCGTGCTCCGTAACCGTGGCGTGCGACCCTGTGAGGACGGCCCCGGAAATACCGTCTAGCGCGGGCAAGACCTCACCTTGGCGGGGATCCACGATAATGACGTTTTCACGCCGCATTGCCATGCCGGCCAAGACCCAGTCCTCGAAATCTCCGCGGTGGGTGGATAGCGACGGCATGGTGCTACCCAGTTTGATGATGGCCGGTTTGCGGCTTGTCATCACTTGACGCTCCTTCATATGCAACAACCTGGCATTGTGGCGCTACAGGGTTCTTGTCTCAAAATTCATCCAGCCCGATCGCCATAGACCAGCATATGGGCCGAGCTATCCTCCCCGTCATTGTACCACAGACGTGGTCAGCGGACCCTGTGCTGCCAGACCGCGTAGCCGAGGATCAGGATCGCCATACCGGCGAGGCCGAGGCCCAAACGCATTGAGGCGGGCGCGTACTTCATCGCCACACGGTGCTCACCAGGCGGCACGACGACGCCGCGGAAGATGCCATCTGTCTTCAGGAGGTCGGTGGCCTGACCGTCCACGGTGGCCGTCCAGCCGGGGTAGAGGATATCGGAGAGCACGAGCAGCGCCTCCTCCGACGTGCGCACCAGGATCTCCGCCCGGTTGGCGCCGTAGGCGAGTACCTCCAGTGTGCCGTTGCCGCTTCCGTTCAGGTTCGGACCGTTCTCGACCGTCGCCACCAGGGTGGGTGAGAAGTCCGCGGCGAAGATGACGGCGTTGGCCTCCTCAATAGTGCTGACGGGGAGGGTGTCGTAGATCAGCCACACTCTGGGGAGTGCGTTGGTGTTGAGATGGACATCGACCAGCGGCGACTCGGTGAAGACCGGCCAGATGCCCTCTCCGCCGGGTAGCGCGTCTTTGGGCACGATGATGTACTTGCTGCCCAGGAGCTGATAGACGGGCGCCCCTTTGTAGGGCACGGCCCAGTAGAACTGCGAGTAGGAGAAGAGCTCCATGGGATTGCCGCTGCCCTGGGGGACCTCAAATCCGTTGGCGATCAGCACCGGAGGAGAGAGAAGCCCGCGGGCCTTGCTGTCGACATCGACCCGGTACCAGTTGGTGTCGGCGCTGAGGTAGTCGATGACCGGCTGGGTCGGGTTCTCGCCGGTTGGCTCAAGCTCCACCCAGGTCCCGGAGAGGATCAGTTCCCCGGCCAGAAGCAGCAGGAGCCCGGTCCGAGCGAAGGGAGAGCGCCGGACGCCGGCCCAGCTCAGGGCGACGATCATCAGGGCACCGCCACTTGCAGTTGCCAGGCTCTGAATCGCGTTGGGCCGGCGGTTGGCGGGCATCGTCGCGACCCAGGCCGGCGTCCTGATGAGAATAACCAGTGCTGCGACGACAAGGAGCGAGGACCAGGTGACGTGTAGCTTCCGCCGGATGGTGTGGAGAGCCTCGGCGCCTGCAGCTGCAGCAATAGCCAGCACAAAGGCCAGAAGAAAGATTGCGCGGGCGGTCTTGCCCATACGGGCCACCAGGTCGAAACGTGCCAAGAGCGGATAGAGCGGCCCGTCATAGCCCAGTGCAAAGAGGACGCTGAATGTGCCCAGCAGCGCCAGGAACCACGTTCTGCGGTGTTTGGCCCCTGCCAGCAGCCCCAATAGGCTCAAGAAGAGGGCCGCTGCACCGACATAGCCCCCCCTCGACGCGGGCCCAGGGCGCCCAGAACCCGCCGATCCCGCGTCCGTGGAAACCCGGCGCCACGAGGTCGATGGCCATCGCCAGTGGCCACTGGTAACCGCGCCACGGTTCGAGTTGCAGGATGGCGCGCTCGGTGTACGGATAGCGCTCCAAGCCAGGAAGCACGGACGGCAGCGAGAGCGCCACGGCGCAGGTGACGACCAGGCCTATGCGGCCTACCAGCCGTGGCCACTGCTGCAGTGGGGCAAAGGCGAGGCGCCAGACGGCGTAGAGACCGGTGGCGGCTGCGGTGAAGAGCGCGGCCTGATAGTGCCCGGTGAGGATCACGCAGGCGAAGACCACGCTCGGCCATAGCCGGAGTTTGGCTTGATCCACCAATGTATCGATTGCCAGCAGCGTCCACGGCAGCCAGGCCATCGCGTCGTTCATCTGCGGATGGCCGAGGTGGGTGATGAAAGGGTCCGAGAGCATGTAGGCGGTGGCCCCTACCAAAGCTGAGCTGGTGCGCAGGCGCCACAGGGACGAATGGCGCAAGTAGGTGTAGACGCCGGCCCCGGCCAGTACCAGCGGCAGCATGCCCCGGGCGAGGATCGCCCAGCGTGATCCGGTGCCCACGACGAAGAGCCACCAATTGAGTGGGTTCAATAGGCCGTACTGCGGCTCAGCGATGATCGGGTCGCCGGCCATCATCTGGGTGGACCAGAGCGGGAGGATGCCGCGTCTGACGAACTGGGCGACGTACGACCAGACCGGCAGCAGCTGTCCCCAGAGGTCACCACCGCCGATGGGGAAGGTGTACCCCAGCAACGAGACAGGCCAGAAGAAGATCAACACAATGGCGACCAGCAGCAGGTAAGGCGCCGCCGCACGGACGAGTGCCGGCCTGCGCTGGAATTGCCTCAGCCGCTGCGCCAGGGTCCGGTGATATCCAGGACTCTCTGATCCGTTCAAGAGAGTATCTCGGTTGTGTACAGATGCCGAATCGGCGTCATTCCTGCACTCGGAGCGTGGTCAGCTCTATGGCTTTGGAGGGCATACCCTCGCGGCTCTGTGAGACCGGCAGGTGGACCAGTTCTCCCTCGGGCGTCGGCCGGTAGAGGGCCAGCCGGAGCTTGTAGGCGCCGGGCGGCGTGCCCGGGGCGATCGTGAGCACCCGGGATTCCGTGATCAGCTCGCCCGGCTGCCACGACGTGGTCGGGCGCTGCCCGGCCAACGGCCACGCGTCGGACTGACCGGCTTTGTTCCATCGATCGTCGATGAGCTGGACTGAGACAGTGTAGTCGTGCTCAATGGGCGCGGTACACAGCCAGTTCAGCGTGATCACAACCTGTGTGCCGGGTGTGAGGACCAGGTGGCTGACGTCATAGCTCTGCAGCACAATCCCCTCGCCGAAGCGGAGGTCGACCTGATTAGTGATATCGCCGGCACCGACCAGGGCTACCTGGCCGAAACCGAGGCTGTCCACTCCGAAGTGGATGCTGTCCGCTCCGCCGTCGGTGCCCGGCTGAACCGGTATCACGCGTACCCCGGTTGTCGTCTCATAGACCCCGACCGAGAGTGTCAGCGCATCGGGGGTATAGGCGGTGTGTGGTATCTGCAGCACGTGGCGCTCGCTCCATGTGCGTCCTGGTTCAAGCTGCGTAGTCGGCAACAGGCCGTGGCCAGGGAAGGTGTCCCGCTGTGCGATGATGCGGTCGCCTTCGCCCAATGCATGGATGAAGAGTGAGTGGTAGTTGGGCGTGGTGCCCAGGGATCGCCACACAAGCTCGAGTTCCAGGGTGCCATCGGGTGAGGTCTGTTTGGTGGTCAGCCTGTAGCCAACGAGTTCCAGAACGTCGCCAAATCGTATGTTCACGGGTTCATAGCCGGCAGGGACGCCGTTCGCTGCGATGGCTTTGGGCGCTCGATAGGCCGGGAGTATCCAGACGGGAAGGGCGACCAGCGTCAGGACAAAGAGCAAGAGTCCCAGCGCAGCGCCGGGCAAAATCCGGATGGTCGGTCGCCTGCGTGGCACCCAGGCACTGAGACCCAGCACAAGGGCCAGCGACCAGAGAGGAATGGCCGGGAAGATCAACCGGCCCTGAGAGGACCACGTGATGGCCGCCCAGCGCATCCAGGAGATGAAGATGGCTGCGGGCCAAGCCCAGGCCAGCGCGTGGGTCGCGGTCATCGACGTCCAGGCGAGGGGCCAGATGCGGCTAATCAGCGGACTGTGCTGTTGGCCGGGGGATGTGACGCCGGCTTCTGTCCCGCTGCGGCCCGCGAGCCATTGACCCAACCGCAGTACCAGGCCTGCTGCAGCGATGACCGCAAGTGTGTTGAGCAGGTCGAAGGCCCACCCGGGCAGCGGTACATTGAGCCCGCCGAAGTTGCCCCAATAGCCCGCGGCGAAGGCCATTCTCTCGGCCCAGAGCTGGCCGAGGCCGGCCGGCACATCGCGCGTGCCCAAGACGGCGCCAAACGCATTCCAGCCGAGCACGTCGCCATAGAGGCGCAGGTTTCTGGCGTACCACCAGCCGGAGATCGCCACGATTGGGGTCGCCACCAATGCGGCGTGCTGCAGCGCGCGTGTGATGCGGCGTCCCCATGGTGTAGATTCCGGCAACCGCCAAGTCTCCCAGGCGATGGTCGCCACGACGAAGGGGAGCAGGCCGATGCCGCTGGTCTTGGTGAGCATCGCGAGCCCCACCACACAGCCGAGACCGATGCTGGAACGGTATGGTACGGAGCGCGTGCCGGCGGCTTTTACACGGCGAAGCATCAGCAACAAGGCCCAGCTGCACAGAGGGATGATCAGGTTGTCGTTGTTGACCGAGCTGCTGATAAAGAGGTACATCGGTGTGAATGCGTGGACCGCCGCGGTAGCCGGCGGGATCCAGGGTCTCTCCGGAAAGAGTTCGTAGATCAAGGCCCACGTGAGATACACTGCCCACGTCCCCAGTAGCACGGAGAGAAAGCGCACCAGGTGTACCGCGAGCACGGTCCCCGACCAGGGGAAGCGCTCAACCGATGGATTGTGGATCACGAGATTGGCGTTGTCCAACTCCGGTGTGATCTCCCCGGCGCGTGTGTGGGGGTTGGGCTGTCGCACCGCGTCCATATCCGTGGTGTCAATCCACGAGGTCAGCACCGCCCCGAGGGTGTAGTAGAGCGGTTGCTGGCTTGCCTCTTGCCGCCACGGCCCGCTGGTGGTGCCGGGCTCCAGGGGCTGCACCGGCAGGGTCCACGTCCGGCCGATGACCTCGACCATCGGGTAGTGCCACAGCTCATCCGAGGCCTCAAAGATGGGGACGCTGATGCTGTAGAGCGTGCTGAGGATCACGAATCCCGCTAGGATGGTGGCGAGGATCGCGTGGGCCGGGTTCGTGCCGGGCACGTGGTGTTTTGAAGTTGTTTGGAGTGAGTTCATAGTCCCTTTGTCGTCACTGTAGGGTTTCGAAGAAGGCAGCCGTCTCCGCGGCGATGGCCGGCCACGAGAACCTGCGGGCCAGTTTCGCTGCGGTGGTCGAGAGTCGCCGGCGCAGGTCGAGGTCGGATCCGAGCCGCAAGATTGCGTCGGCGAGCGCGGGCGGCGTTCCCGGCGGCACAAACAGGGCGCCGGACTCGTGCTGCAGCTCGGCGATCGGCACGTTGGGCGTCGTTGTCACGATGGCACATCCATGCGCGAGTGCCGCGTGCAGCGTCCCGCGCCGCAGATTGGCCCCATCGCGATAGGGCAGCGCGCAGATGTCGATGGCACGAAGTGCGGCAGATACATCCGGCTGGGCCGCGAAACCGGTGCGGTGGGTGTGCGACTCCAGATGGAGGTCCCAGATCAGGTCATCGATCTCGTCCGCGTATTGGGTGTTGGCGGCATCGCTGGTGCCGGTTCGACCGCCAATCAGGAGCAGATGGATCGGATGACCGGCGTCCCGCAGGCGTGCGACCGCCTCCAGCAAGGTCTCAACCCCCTTGCTGCGGTTCATAAACCCGAAGAAGCCCACGACCAGATCCTGGGAGCCGAAGCCGTACCGACTCCGGATCCGCTCCCGGTCATAGCCCGGCGGCAGCTCCGTGGCGATGTTGCTGCCGATGGGGATCAGCCGGGTCGGGGGAGCCCCTGGCCCGAGAACCGATGTCAGAGCCTGCTGATCCTCGCGATTGGTCACAATGCAGCCGGCGGCACGTCTGGTCATCTGCCGGACGGACCATTGGCGCAGTGGCCCGGCTTTGGGGAAGAGATACGGTGGCAGCAGATCGTGAAGCGTGATGACCAGGGAGGGGGGCGGGCCTCGCCGCAGCAAGCGGGGCAGGGCGGTGATCCAACCATTCATGCCATAGGCCGCCGGCTCATACTGCAGACTCACGACGTCCGGCGACAGGGCCTGCAGCCAGCTGTAGACTTGCCGGATGCCGGGGAGGCCCCATTGGGGTACCGTGCGGTGGACCATCAGTCCGGCCTCCACGGTCTCTCCACCGGCAGCACCTGTGCCCGTTGTCAGGATGTGAATCTGATGGCCGAGGTCGTGCAGCGCAAGCGACAGCTCCTGGGTGAAAGCGCCAACGCCACCCTCCATCGGTGGGTATTCTCCGGTGATAATGCCGATTCGCATAGCCTGTCCTTTCAGGGCCATTGTACCCGATAACGGATGTTTCTCCACCGATCAACTCCTTGTATCGGGATTCAGCTTCCGGTATAATGACGATATCTTGCACATTCGCTCAGTTGACCGCAGCGCGTGGTGTCTCTAGCAAGAAGGACATAGACGCAAACACCCAAGGAGGCCTAACGATGAAACGCTCACTACTGTTGTCTCTGGCTGTTCTGATACTCCTGACGTCCCTGGCATGCAGTGCCCTGTCCGGTGGCTCCGACGACAACGGCGATCCCGATGTCAAGGTGACTGATCCGCCTGTTTCGAGCTCGGGCGATATTGATGTCACGATTGCCAACCGCAGCCCGGATGAGATCTGTTACGTTCTGATATCGCTCAGCGCCGATGATTCGTGGGGGGATGATTGGCTGGGTGACAATGACACCATCATGCCCGGAGACACGCAGGTTTTCAGCCTGGATTCCGGGACGTATGACGTGCGCGTGGAGAGTTGTGATGAAGCCTCTATGGCCACGGCTTGGGAGATCTCTCGGGACACGACGGTCACTGCAGGGGCTTCAGGCGCCGATGTGCGGCTGATGATCAGCAACGAGTCCAGCGCCGAGGTTTGCTATATCTATGTCTCTCCGACCACGGGAGATGACTGGGGCGACGATTGGATGGGTGAGATGGAGAGCCTCCAGGCCGGGATGCTGCGCTTGTTCTACGTTGAGCCGGACATCTACGACCTTCAGGCTGCCGACTGCGATGGCGACGTCCTCACCGAGGAATATGAGGTCGACCTCACCGAAGACCTGACCTGGACCCTCAACGATTAGCAATGGGAGGCCTGCATGCGACCTGAGATATTTGCTCTAATCACGGCAATTGCGTGGGGTGTGGGGGGCTTCTTCGAGAAGCGTGGCCTGAACATGGGCAATCTCACGCCCCAAGTAGGGATCACCATTCGCACGGCGGTGGCGCTGGTTGTCTTGGGTGCGGTCAGTTTCCCGCATTGGAAGAGCATCCCTGAGGCCGGTCCAAGAGCGTTGCTGATGCTGGTGATCGGCGGCGGTGTGGTCGCGGGTTCGATAGGCATGTTGTCGTTCTACATGGCGCTGAGCGGCGCCAGTTCGCTGACGCAGGTTATGCCGATCGCTTTCACGTCGCCGCTGTTCAGTGCGATTATGGGGTTGATTTTTCAGACGGAGAAGCTTACCTGGCAGACGGTGTTGGGGATGGTGTTGACCATCGCAGGTATCGCTGTTTTGACGACAGCACCGTCGCACTAACGACGCACTACATACGGACAACACCTGCGGGAACCGCTCGCAGTCAGACAAGTTGTGTCAGCAGCCAGGTCGGGCGTAGCCTGTCCTGGCTGCTGCTGTTGTTGACAAAGCCGGAGTTAGTTGGATAATTGTGAAAGATATTTGAGTTATTCGGAAACTGAGTTAGCAGTTCTGGAGGCGTGCAATGACGGCCATTGAGGTCAAATCTGGTATCAATTGGATTGGGGTAAACGATCGCACCACGGATCTCTTCGAGGGACTCTGGCCCATCACGAGCGAGGGGGTCTCTTACAATGCCTATGTCATCAAGGACGAGAAGAACGTCCTGGTCGACATGGCCAAGGACATCAAGAGCGACGCCCTTCTCGATCAGATCTCCGAGGTCGTTGACCCGGCCGATTTGGACTACATCGTGATCAACCATATGGAGCCGGATCATACCGGCGTCATACGGTCGTTGCGGCGGATTGCCCCCAAGGCAATCGTGCTGTGTTCAGCGCGAGCTGCAGAGATGCTTGAGGGCTATTATGACATCACCGAGGGGGTCCACGTCGTCACCGACGGAGAGACACTCGATCTGGGTGAGCATACGCTGAAGTTCTTTATGACACCTATGGTGCATTGGCCCGAAACCATGATGACGTACGAGACGACGCAGAAGGTGCTCTTCTCCTGCGATGCTTTTGGCAGCTACGGTGCGCTGCAGGGCGCGGTATTCGACGATCAGTGCCATGATCTGGCGTTCTATGAGCAACAGGCCCTGCGCTACTACTCCAATATCGTCGCGGAGTATGGGAGACGGAGTCCCCGTTTCAGGGGAGGGTTAGGGTGAGGGCTCTGCCGGGTGATTTTCAAAGCAGTAGAACACGCGCGCAACGGGCATGGCCGCTGTGGCTCGGCTACGGGATCGTCCTCAATCTCCTGGGCTACAGCCACTTCTTCGGGGCGTTCACCATCGCCGCGCAGGGCTTCGCTCTGGTCACCACCTACCTCAAACAGCCTCGTGTGGTGCGTAGTTACGTGGTGACGATGGTCATCGTCGCGCTGCCGTACATTCCCGTCGTGAGCTTCGCCCTGCGCATCCTGCCGAACTTCCAGATGCAGGACATCAGCAAGGGCTTCGTGCCGCTGCGCCTGATGCTCCACGAACTCAGCTCGGAATACATACTTCGAGCCTCCCGTCTCTACGTGGAGCATATGCCGTGGCTGCTAGCCTACGGTCTCATCGTGGTCCTGCTCGGCGGCTTCCGCGCGTGGCGCCAGGACTGGCGCAAGGGCCTATGGGTCACCAGCCTGCTCATCCTGCCCATCGCCATCTTCTACCCTATCTCGTTCAGGGTCCCGGTCTTCTCGCCCAAGTATCTCAGCGCGACCTTCTTGATCTTCACGCTCTGCCTGGGCCTGGCCGTCGACCAGCTGGCCCGGTGGTGGAAGCCGTTGGCCTGGGTGGGACTCGCCGGCGTCGTCGCCCTCAACGGATGGGCAAACGTGCGCATACTGACAGACCCCACCTTCCAACGTGGGAACTGGAAGGTGGCGGCGGCGTACCTGGAGGCCCATGTTGAGCCCGGCGACGCCATTATCGGCTTCGCGGACTACATCCATCGTGGCATCAACCGCTACTATGACGGCGACGCGCCTGTCTATCGCTTCAAGGGTGATGCCTACGCCCCCGAGGAATTCTACCGGGATGTCCTTCAGAACAACAACGACCACCACACTCTGTGGCTGGTGCTACATCAGGACCAGGCGATGGCACCACAGAACCAGCTTCGTGAGGTCGCGGGCACACTCTACCCGCAGATCACGGGGGTCTACCCCAACAATGGTCGCATCGCCATCCTGGGGTACAGCGTGCGCCGGCAGCACGGCGCCCTCCCGAGTTACGCACTGCCGGTGGGCGCCGCATTTGAGAACGGACTGGCCTTGGTAGGCTACACCGTCGACGCCACCGAGTTAGCCGCCACTGACAACCTCCTCCATCCGCCCAGCAACTGGATACACGTGACCACCTATTGGCAACGGTCGGGGGAGTTGACCTCCGATGACTTCACTCCGTACATTCATATGGTAGATGCACCGGGTGGTGTCTGGGGCGGCGAGTTGCAGCGTGCGCCCACGGTCTTCCACCGCGACCCGGTCAGTAGTTGGGACAGAGGCACCATCGTGGAAGCGCACTATGACGTCAACCTCAACCCGGCGACGCCCACCGGGTCCTATCGTCTTGTCATCGGCCTGGTCGACGGAAACGGGGAGGCTATCCCGATGACATCCGGCAGCTCCGAAGTCGACCTAACCGAGATCCGCATCATCGAGTAACCGGTCCTATGATCGCGCAGAAGGCACGTCCGTGGCTGCCCCTACTGCTACTGTTGGTCTTCTTCGCACTGGGCATGACCCAGGTGCGCTACGCCTCGATCACGTTCGACGAGGGCCCACACCTGGCTGTCGGATACACGACGCTGAGAACCCACGACCTGCGCCTCCAGCCTGTCCACATCCACCCACCGTTGGCCAACGTGCTGGCGGCGCTGCCACTGCTGCTACAGCCGGATCTGCCCGATCCCACAGCCGTCGACGGATGGGAGATCGCCAGCCTCTCAGCGATCACGGACGCCGTTGTCTGGCAGTATCCGCACCCGGCACGCATTGCCACCGCGGGACGCGTCCCGATATTATTGCTGAGCACACTCTTGGGGGCGCTGGTCTTCCGGTGGGCCCGCGACCTGGGAGGGTGGCCGGCGGCCACCCTCGCGCTGACCCTCTTCGCGCTCGACCCGAACCTCATCGCCCACAGCAGCCTGATCACCACGGATGGTGCGGCGGTCACGCTGAGCGTCGCGACGCTCTATGCGCTCTATCGCCGGCTGGTATCGCCGACCGGCAGCCGGGAGCACCGCCGCTTCTTTGTCCTGACAGGCGTACTACTCGGCGTGGCACAGTTGGCGAAGGTCTCCGCCCTCTTGCTCTTCCCCGTGGTCGGGCCGATTCTCTTCGTGCGAGCCTGGACCCACAATAGGCTCCCCCAGGCCCTCAGGCTGAGCATAGGTCAGTTCCTGGTTTTGATCGTCATCGCGGGCACCGTCATCTGGGCAGGCTACGGCTTTGAACTCTCCGCTGTCGAGGGCGTGCCATTCAGGGTACTGGCGGGTACCCATTTCACCATCTTCCGGTCACTGAATGAGCATTACGGGCTCGGTCATCCGACCTTTGCCTTCGGGAAAATCAGCGACCAGGGCTGGTGGTGGTACTTCCCAGCCGCTTTCCTCATCAAGACACCACTGCCGGTGCTGCTGCTCCTGATAGGAAGTGCGGTGGTCGGCGTCAGTCTTCTGGCGAAGCGCAGCACGCTGTTGGGATGGAGCCTGCTGAGTTCGCTGCCGGTGTCCCTGACGCTGGGCCTTTTCCCGATCACCTATGCCGCGGTCAGCCTCCTCAGCTCCGTCAACATCGGCTACCGCCATCTGCTGCCGTTGTTGCCCTTCCTCTATGTCAGCGCCGCGCAGACCCTGACGCGGTTGCCGACCAGGTACGGGGTCATCGGACAGACCCGTCGTGCTGCGGGCGCGCTCATGATAGCTTGGCTGGCCCTGGGCACCCTGCGCACGCTGCCCACGCCGCTCATATACTTCAACGAGCTTGCCGGGGGACCGTCCGGGGGCTATCGCTATCTCGTGGACTCCAACCTCGACTGGGGGCAGAATCTCTGGGAGCTCGCAGCGTGGATGGCGGAAAACGGCGAGGAGCACGTCCGCTACGCCCACTACAGCCCGGCAAATCCCCAGGTCTACGGGATTGACGCGGACTTCCTGCCACCAGACCCCAGAGCCGTCACCTTCACCCCGTGGCGACCCGAACCCGGGCTCTACGCCATCGGCGCGACGGTGCTCCAGGGCCCCTACGCACCGGACATCAACACCTACGCCTGGTTCCGAGCGCGGGAACCTGTCGTGCGACTGGGAGATGCGCTCTTCGTCTACCGCGTCGCCGAACAGCCTGCACCGGGCTGGCTCGTATCCTGCACACAACTCAGTCATGAATCCATCAGGAACCAGTTGGCCAAAGCCGCCATTCGCATCATCGATGTCAACTGTGATCAGACACAGGTCTATTCAGCTGGACCGGGGCTCTACCTGACCCCAGCCGGTCTTGAGCCCAAGGGAGACAGCACCATTGAGCTGACACTCAAGAACGCTGAGGGTATGCCAACGCACACGCTATATCGAATCCTGGAGTCTCCGCTGCCTCAGGTGTCCTCAGAGGAGATTGAGCTGAATGGACCGGTGACGCTCATCGGATATGCGCTACAGGAACAGGACGCGGCAGTGGCTCTCGATACATTCTGGCGCGTTACCGAGGTGCCGACCCGACCGCTCTCCCTGATGGCGCACTTGGTCTCTACGGACAGCTCTGCCGTTGCAGTTGGGGACGGTCTGGGGTTCTCCGTCGATCAGTGGCTCCCGGGAGACACGCTTGTCCAGAGTCACATCTTGGCGCCGGGCGAGACGTCGCCATCCGGTCCATACGAAATCCGGGTTGGCGCGTATTGGTTGGATACGATGGAACGCATGCACCTCAAAGAGAGTCCAGACCAGGACAGCATCGCTCTTGCTACACTCAATTTCGAAGGTCCCGATGAGCAGTAGCAGGCGGCGCAGCCGGGCGCTCACCATTTCGCTGCTCTTGGTACTCTTTGGGCGCCTGGTATTCGCTGCCCGCGAGCTATCGTTCACTTCGGATGAACCTTCGCACATAGCAACCGGGTACGCCTATCTTGCACAGGGCGTGACCTGGACCGTGCCCTTGCGCGGACACCCTCCTCTGCTGGATGCCTGGCTCACCCTACCCTTCTACATTGGCGCCCCCGATATTCCCCTGGCTACCCTGACAGGGTGGCAGGAGGACAACACAGAGTACGTTCAGGCATTTGTGCCATTCCTCAGGGACAACGTGGCACGCGCTGAAGTTGCCACGCGGATACCTGTGATGCTGTTGTCAATCTTGCTGGCAGCCGTCGTAGCGCGCTGGGCAGGGTGTCTGATGGACCCGCGGGGCAGTATACTTAGCCTTCTCGTACTGATAAGTGATCCCACTTTCCTTGCCCACGGTATGTTGGCAACTAACGACGTCGGTGTCGTGGCACTGGGGACTCTGGGACTCTTCCTCACTTACAGGTCGATCAAACACCCCACGGCAGCGCGTGTCCTACTCACCGGGCTCGCCCTGGGCTTGACGATGTTGGCGAAGGGATCAGGGGTCATTTGGTTTGCCGGCGCACTCCTGATGATAGTGGGATCCCTCGTTGGAAGGAGAAGAGACCGTCAATACGTCCTGGGACAGCTTATGGTCGGCATTGGGATCTCCGCCGTAGCCTTGCTCTGCGTCTGGCTCTGCTACGGACTCGAATGGGGGGCAATACGGGTCGGCACTCTGACCATTCCGGTGCCCGCACCCACACACTGGCAGAGCATCCTGACACAGTCCGCGGGAGCCGAGGAGCGCTGGACCCATTTCCTGGGAACCGTACGCCGGGGCGGAAGCTGGACCTACTTTCCTGTCGCCGGGTTGATCAAGAACCCCATACCCTTGATCGCGCTGGGCCTGTGGGGCTTGGCCGGCTATGTGCGACGAGTGCGGCAACGAACCCTCAGCTCGAGTGTCTGGGTCTTCCCGATTCTCTACGCCGGGACCGCGATCGCCAGCGGCGTGAATATCGGCTATCGGCATATGCTGCCGCTGCACCCCTTCATCTGTCTCCTGATCACGCAGTTGCCCCTTAGGAAGCCGGCGGTGAAATCGGTGTGCGGCTTCCTGATTGTCTGGCTGGCAGCCGAATCTCTCACAACCGCCCCGTACTACATCTCATACTTCTCTCCCATAGTGGGCGGCTCGGAGCAGGGTTGGCGCTATCTCGCGGACTCCAACACAGATTGGGGACAGGGGTACAAGTCGCTGCGCTCCTATCAGCTGGCCGACAGGGATAGTCCCACGATTGGGTACTCCGGGCCGGAGGGATACATCGGGCTCAGCACATATGACGTTCAGTACGAAGCCCTTCCACCGGTACACAGCAACCCGGCGCCCATACTGCTGCCCGATCTCTATCCTGACGCCGGTCACTATGCCATCAGCGCCAACAGCCTGAGCGGGCTGGGCAGCGTCGCCCCAGACAACTACTCGTGGTTCCGGCATCATCAAGCAGATTCTGTCATCGCAGATGCGATTTTCATCTATGATGTGCCCCCGATGCCCGAACGCACTTGGCTAGCTCAGTGTTCTGTGCCTGTGGCACCGCTGGCTGCAGCTACGATCAGCGAGGGATTCTCCCTTCCCCCATCCCGTCAAGTCACGTTCGACTGCTCCCAGGCCTGGATCTACCCGGCAGGCCCAGATCAGATGGGCTGGTACGCCATGCACGAGCACAGCATGTTGCCCGGCAACAGAACGTGGCAGCGGCTCGGCCTTTCTGAGCCCAAAGCGAAGGATGCATTTGTCGCGCGCAGACTGGAGGAACTGCAAATCAGCT
>Ga0255443_1025_pt1 | contig 14532 bp, 16 predicted proteins | sample ANMaggSSYBR02D11_FD_182641 | JGI IMG/M metagenome (GOLD analysis project Ga0255443, IMG submission 182641) | Sediment cell enrichment communities from methane seep in Santa Monica Basin, California, United Staets - ANME aggregate JGI... | ecosystem: Environmental > Aquatic > Marine > Cold seeps >... | reverse complement strand
CTCTGCGTCTACCAAATTCCGCCACCGCCCCAGGGTTGCACCTATTGTATCGCAATTTCCCCATTATTCAAGCATTTTCATCCCGCGCGGACCTTTCACCTTGAATAAGTTTCGAAAGCCTGATCAGTGTGCTGGCTTTGAAATGATCCACTACCGAGAGCATCCGCCCGATGATCTCCGTATCTCGTACCGCTGTCCGCAGTTCTTCCGCATTATTGAATGCGGGCAGGCGTGTGAGTGCCAAACCCAATTCCGCCAGTGAGTGTGCATCCGACCCCGCCAGCATCGGTAACCCTCGCGCCCGCGCGAACGTTAACGCCTTTTCATTATGTATCTTGCGCAGACAGCGCGCGTTGAATACCTCCAGTGCGTCCACTTCAGGAAGCAGTTCAATCAGTTCTTCCAACGGCCAGCCATGCCTCCAAAGGTCAAATGGGTGCGGAATACTGATGAACGCGTTCTGCGCCTTCATCCGTTTCAGCGTCTCCGCCACCGTCAGCCCCTTCGGAATTTCTTCTTGCATGTAATATGCGATCAGCTCGCCCCGTTCAGTCAACACCTCTTCCCCTATAATAATCAGCTCTGGTGCCAATTCCTTCGCCCGCAGTGCACCTTCGATCGTGTTATGGTCGGTGATTGCCAGGCGCTCAATGCCCCGCTCTCGCGCGGTTCTGATCAACGCGTCCAGATGGCTTCTGCTGTCATTCGAGTAAATTGTGTGGCAGTGGAATTCTACCGTGATCAGTTTCTTTGATTTTGAAGTGCTCATGGTTTCGGCGTCCGAGTAGCAAGGTATTTCGGGTCACTTTCCGGCCGGTAAATAGCGGTCAGATAATTGCCATATTGGTCAGCAGTGACCGTTCTTTCTCCGTCATCCAGGGTGCCGCCGCAAAATCCATAGTACGGATAGTCACAGGGTTTTTCGCCATTCGCTGCACGGTAGCCGGACAGCACAAAAGGGATGCCTCCATCTGCCAGTATCCACTCCCCGTTGTATTTACGGGCAATATGGATATGGATGCCGGAAGCCCGGCCCTCACAGGATGGATGTCCTATCCTGTCGTCCATTTCTAAATACGCATCAAGGTCCACATGGTCGGTGTTGGCAACGTGCATATACACCAGCACCCAGCCAGTTTGCTCGTAACCGTCCTCATCCAGGTCAAGAACTATCACGCCGTTCCCCACACGCACCACGCGCCCAGCGGCGGCGGCTGTCGTCCAGTGGACAGAGTTTCCGCATCCGGGCCCGGACAGCGGGGGCGAAAAATCCAACGCCGCACGCGGGCCATATTTACCCCACGAAGAGTGCGGTCCGCCAGTCAGGTTCCATTTCTCGTTCGGCGAAAAAGGCAGGTTCAATTCTGGCTGAGTGATCCCCACAGGAAACAGCGGTTCAATTCCCACTGCCCGCTCCCACGGGTCGCCAAACAGCTCGTTATAGGTATTGAAAATACCATCCTCTCCATACACCAGTTCTTCCCATTCTTCCCGTGTGTGCATCTGCGCGAAGAAATTTAGGACAGCGGCCGTCCCCGCGTTCAGTGAAGGCGCCAAGCGCAGTGTGCTGTCATCGATAAACACCAATTCGTTCAGCGTCCCTGCCCGCCAATCGTAATATCCTTCTGAAAGCTGCCAGATCGCCCAACCCGTTTGAAAATAAACCCCGCCCCTATCTCTCCGGGTATATCCAAAGGGATAAACCGCCTGGTCGTCATTTTCTGGCTCCCCTCTCACCCATCCGCTTTCCACTTCCATCACAGCCAGTATGATGCGCGGATTTATCGAATACTCAAGAGTTAATTGCCTGATGATCTCGGAAGCAGGTGTCGTTCCGCGTGTCATTTGTTCGGTGAATGTACTCAAGCGTCCACCCTGTGTGTCCGCGAACGCCTGCACATCAAAACCCACCACTGCAGGAGAATAAACTACCGCCGCGTCCGGGAATAGAATATCGGAAGGCGTTGTTTCTTCTAACGCATCAGGCACAAGCAAGCGTGTACCCGCGTCAATCAGCAGAGCCGAATCCAGCGGCTCTTCGCTTTCAATCATAGTGGTCTTTACCCCAAAATGCGCCGCAATGGCTGCCAGCGTATCACCTGACTGGGTTAAGTATTCAACATATCCATCCGGTATTGGCACCTCGGTAGGTAAAGGGGTAAGTGTAGGAACAACAACAGCGGTGGGTTCTTTGTCCACTGCTGCGGTTTCAGCCGGTGTGTTCGTACAGGATCCTGCTGCCAGGCAGAAAATACTGATCAGAATATATGCTTTACCGGAAAATTTTATGTTCATCAGTCGGGTAACCAGACGCTTCGATCTCTAATTGTTCTTTTATCAATCTGCCGTCATATTCTAACCCATCCCCCTGAGAAACCCACCCGGACAAGATAAATGGAATGTTCTGATCCGCGGGAATCCACTCACCGTTATAACGCCGGGCGATGTGCAGATGGGTACCAGTCGCGGGACCGCCAGCGCAGGAGGGATGTCCGATCGGATCCCCTTCTTCTAAATAACTTCCCGCTTCCACCATTCCCTCTTCTGCAATGTGCATATACAGGATCGTCCAACCGGTGCCTTCCTCGCCATCGCCGTCCAAATCCTGCATGACGATTCCATTTCCGGCGCGAGTAATGACACCATTCGCGGCAGCTGTCACCCAGGATACGCTCTGATAACATCCATACCCATCCTCATCGGGCGCAAAGTCCAGCGCTGCCCATGCCGCGCCTGTCCCCCAGGCGGAATGCGGCCCTGAGGTGTAGAACCAGCCCTCGCCCTCTCCAAAAGGGAGTTCCAACTGCGGCTGTTCCATGTCCTCAGGAAACAGTTCATTCAGCGCGTGAGCGTTTGAATCACCAAAAAGAGCCAGAGATTGGGCATAGGTACCAAGCGGCCCGACTGCGAACTGCCAGTCATAATATCCCATCAGCTGCCCCAAAAAATACTGTACTGCCGCTGTCGCATCATTCACGGTTTTTGAGACAATTATCTCCACCCCATCCGCTGTCCACATCAAGGGCAGCCCGCCAACCCGGCGTGAGTAGAAACCGCGATTGAGCGTGTCTGCCGCCCAGGAAAGCTGGACGAAGAGTATTGCATTCGTGGATTCAGTTGAATACAAGGGGAAGGCGGTGAGCACATCTTCATCACTGCTTCGCACCCATCCACTCATCATCTCCAGCAGCGTAAGCAATAGCCGCGGATGGACGGAATATTCCCTGCTGACTCGTTCGACGATCTCTGCCCCGCTATAAACCTCACCATTAATTATCTCTTCGTAATCAGCCAGATAACCGTCCTGAGCAGTGATCACGTCTTCTGTGGAAAACCCGACTGTAGTTGGGCTAAAAACCAGTTCAGAATCTGGGATGATTAAAAAACCTGGCCCATCCACCGGGCCATCAGGGAGGATTTCTTCTTTCCGCTCTTCCCCGCTGAGCGCGTCAAATGGGGAAGGACCTTCATCCGGGCGCACACATGTCGATAACAACAGGATGCATCCTGCCAGAACCCACGCAGTTCGTTTTCCCTTTTTTTGATCCATTGGACAACCTTTTGTCAGCTATGAATCTTCAACAGATGCTCACCGGCAAACAGGTGCAAATGCAGATGAAAAACAGACTGTCCGCCCCCCTCCCCGACATTCAGGAGTAGGCGGTAGCCCGTATCACGCACGCCCTGTCCTTCGGCGATCTCCCGCGCTTTAAGGATCAACCTGCCCAACAGTGCCGCATCCCCGGCTTCCACCTCATTCACTGAGGAAATGTGTTTGTTCGGAACAAGCAGAATATGGATTGGTGTGGCGGGATGCTGGTCCCGAAAAGCGGTCATTTCATCATCCTGATAAACGATCTCCGCGGATGCTTTTCCCGCCACGATCTGGCAAAAAATGCAGTCTTCCTGCATACTGACTTTTATTCCTCTTCGCCTCGGATAAACGCTTCTGTCTTCCCGTGCGCGATTTCATCTTTAAACTGCTTGGGCGGAGTTTTCATAAAGTAAGAAGAAGGTGAGATCAGCGGTCCACCAATGCCGCGGTCGAGTGCCAATTTCACACAGCGCAGCGCGTCAATCACCACTCCGGCTGAATTTGGCGAATCCCACACCTCTAATTTAGCATCCAGTTTTAGCGGCACATTACCAAAAGTGGTGCCTTCAATGCGAATATCACAAAACTTACGGTCCTTAAGCCACGGCACATAGTCCGACGGGCCAACATGAATATCTTCCTGCTTCAATTCATAAGGCAGCATGCTCGTTACGGCGCCTGTTTTGGATATCTTCTTTGACTCCAAGCGCTCACGTTCAAGCATATTCATAAAATCCGTATTGCCGCCGTAGTTAAGCTGATAGGTATGGTCCACTCGCACGCCGCGGTCAGTAAATAAACTCGCCAGCATACGGTGTAAAATGGTAGCGCCTACCTGGCTCTTGATATCGTCGCCAATGATGGGCAGCTTTTTCTCTTCAAAGCGTGGAGCCCAGTATGGAGATGAAGCGATGAACACCGGGATAGCGTTCACCACGCCCACACCTACCTCCAGGGCTTTTTCTATGTACCACTTGGTCGCCATTTCAGAGCCAACCGGAAGATAATTGATCAATACGTCCGCCTTGGTATCCTTGAGTATCTGGGCAACGTTATCTGTTGGCCCGGGCGCTTTCTTAACGATCTTCCCGACATACTTGCCAATTCCATCGTGGGTCATCCCGCGCGAAACAGTCACCCCCATCTTGGGGACATCGGCGAATTTGTACGTATTATTAGGAAAGGCGTAGATCGCTTCGGAAAGGTCCACCCCCACCTTGCCTTCCACGACATCAAACGCCGCAACAAACTCAATATCACGCACATGATACCCGCCCAGGTTGACATGCATCAAGCCCGGCACCCGGTCTTCATCATTCGCATTCTTATAAAACTCTACACCTTGGACCAACGATGACGCGCAGTTGCCTACACCCACGATTGCTACACGCACTTTTTTCTGATCGCTCATAATAGTTGTTTTACTCCTGATTTCAAATAGTTGAAACTATATTCTATCATCCCGTAGAGCAGCGTACACGTGACGCGCAGGACACGCAACTATTATCGTAGTACAAACAGGGTAAGGTATAATCGGGTTTGTTCGGGGCGTAGCGCAGACCGGATAGCGCGCACGGTTCGGGTCCGTGAGGTCGGCGGTTCAAATCCGCCCGCCCCGACACTTTTACCTCAAAAAATGACCCGTTTTGTGACATTTTTATTTCACAAAGCAGGTTTTTTATTTTCCCCTAAGAATCACATCTCTAATATCGTTATGGGGTAGCTTGCTATAATACATGAGATTTGTATTAAGGTCTTCATAAAAGATTGAGGAATAAATGAACAATCTTGAAAGCAATATTAATAAATTAACAGTTTTTCAAGACAAATATCGTGAGTATTATTTAAGATTACTTCCTAAGAACATAAGACATTTTGAATCATTAAAACAATGGCCAATTTTTAAGTTTGATCTTGTCTCGCTTTATAAAAATATTTCCAATTATGATTCATTTACTACTTACGAATTAAATCAAATAAGTGATAAATTAATAGATATATATATTATTTATTGTTACTTAATGACAACAACTTTTTTATTCTACCTAGGACCAACATTAATTGTAGGAAGTGGAAAAATACAGAAACTTAATCCAAACACAATTTCATTATTAAGAGAAAATCACTATAAAGTGTATCTAATCTCAGTTTTGACTGAAAATTTACTTGATTTTTTACATTTAATATTTCTACACAAAATTGGAGATTACAAGAAAAATAAATGGGGAAAAATTATTGATATAGTGCAAAAGGAAACAAATGAGGACATAATCACAGTTGAAGACAAAGATCTGCTTATTGGTTTTCGAGATCATTATAGAACCGGAGAATTTCATAAGTTCTCACCCGTACGAGGATTCACTTCAAAACATAAATGGAATCATTTTCAAGAAGAAACAAAAGTATTATCGAAATTTATTTCCAATATTAGAATTTATTTTGGCCGCCTAATAAATAGTATGTAATTAGATACATTTGATGCTTTACTAGTCTATTTATCTTTATTTCTTTCTTAGTATTACTTCTCTAATATCATTATTTGCTAACTTACTGTAATACTTGAAAGTTGTCCCGGGATCTTCATGCCCCATGTTTTGAGGATAAGCCTGATACTCTTCCAAATTTTTTGAATTCTTCACAGCATATACACCATGACCACGCCGGTATTAATAATTTACAATAATCAAGCCAATCGCATCACAGGCGGTTGAAGTAATCAATACTGCCGATCACTGCGGGTAATTTAATCCGATAGTATGCAATAATTTGATACAGTAAGTGATGAAATAGGAAATATATTATATGGAAGAAAATATCAGATTACCAAAGCCTCAAAAAGACCTTGAATTTTCATTGATGAAAGCATTAGAGAAAAGGCGATCAATAAGGAAATGGATAGATACACCTCTCTCAGAACAGGAATTATCAAATCTATTATGGGCAGCCTGTGGTGTGACGAAAAAGAAATATGGCAAAGTCAAAAGCAAAAGAACGGCACCATCAGCATGTAATTCACAGGAAATTCGGGTTTATGTTCTCCTGGCAAATGGTGCATATTTATATAGCGAAGAAAATCATGAATTAGTAAAAATCCTGAAAAAGGATATTAGAGAATATATTGGCACTCAAAAAATGATGAGGTGTGCTCCAATGGGGCTTGTTTATGTCGCCGATCTATCAAGAATGACCAGTCCCTTTGTAAGAGGAAAGGATGCTCAACGTTTCAGTGCCTGGGTTGACACCGGATATGTGAGTCAGAATGTTTACCTATATTGTGCTGCTTCAAACTTGGGAACGGTTGCATTGGCGCTAATAGATAGGGAAAAACTGCGTACATTAATGGGTTTGAAAGAGCATGAGAAAATCGTTATAACGCAAGTAGTCGGGCACATACAGGCTTCAGACTCTTAATCCTCATACGGGGATTGATTTGAAATATGCCGAAAAGGAAAATGTTGTCCTACTGAAATCATGCCATAATACGCTTGGTTTCGATAACTAAATATTATCAAAAGCTTGTATCCGATTGGCTGAATCCTTTGGCAAAAAGCATTATAATAATTCTACAAAAATATAATAATTTGGAGGGATTTTATATGGCTGAAGAAACAAGTAATTTTAAAAGCGAATCTGAAAAAATTCAATTGATAAATACCTGGTTTAGAATTATTCTAACTTCAGCTATAGTAGGAACTTTTCTTTATAAAATAATTGTTGGCTCTTTTAATCTTTCGACAATTGATCTTTCAACTTTTTCTTTTACTGATTTTCTTTCTTTGGTATTAGCGATTTTTTCTATAGGTTTATCAGTTATGTTTTATATTAAAGCTGATGAAACCTCAAATCATTTCTATGATAATACACAAAAATTTACCCAAAACGTGTCAACAATTCTTGGACGAATAGAAGCCGGTTTTGGGGAGAGATTGAAGAGAATTGATGAAGGATATAACAGACTAGAAGGATATTATATCCAAACAAAACCCGATAAAAGCCAAAAAGAACAAATACAAAAAAATAAACAAGAAGTAAAAAAAGTTGAGCAAGAGAAAGATAAGATTATTCGAGATTTTCTTAAAAGAAACAAACTTCAAGATGAAGAACAAAAAAAAATTATTCGAAGTTTAAGAGAAAAAGACAAAGAATTAGAGATAACTAGAGAAGAATTATTTCAGTCACAAAATATTCAAAGCAAGAAGGAGAATATAAGCAAATCAGCAATTATGGAGTATTTTAATAGCGATGTCCTTAATGTTTACGACAATCTACTATTCGCTACCTCCAAAAGAGAATTTTCATCTCATTTTAATCGAATATTAAATACATTTAATAAAAGTTGGATTCGTGACCTAAAAAAGATAAACTGGCTTAAACCAAATGGAAAGCTAACTCCAGAAGGATTGGCTATTCTTTTTTCCGAAAAAGAAAAACATGGGATTTTACAAAAATAAAATTTTTACACAATCAATGTTGTATAGCATCTAGACTTATATACAATTCCGCAAGGTTTGAATGTCTAGTTATTGAGATTGCTATAATATGGTTTTGTTTACAAATTCGGATCATTTCATAATCCGTGAGGTCGTGGGTTCGAGTCCCTCCGCGCCCATGTTTTACGCTTGAGGTTAGGTAGCAAATCACGCTTTATTTCTGGTTCAATTTCGAATATCGATGATACAATAAGTTTTAATAATAATACGGTTGTAATCTGAAGATTTCGTTAGAATTAAATTATCGAGGAGTGTATAGTCATGGAAAGTGAAATTGACATTATAAATGAGTTATCCTTTAATTTTGCTGGTATATTTACATTTCAATTTGGCTTAGAGAAAAGCCGGGAAAAATATTTTATAATCAATAGGCAGCCTATGAAAAAAGCAATACGAGCAATTGAAATAAAATATTGCACAAAGAATTATGATATTTTTCAGAGGTCTGCTATTGATGATTTTAAAATTTACATTGATTCTATATTAAGAGATTTGGAAAATAAAAAATATCCCTTTGATCAATTACTAAAGTCATCCAAAGTTTGTTGGGGAAAATTGAGAAAAGGATATATGAATTTTAATGAATTGAAAATAGAAATTAATAAACTTGATTCAGAAGAATTCAAATTACTAGGAAAACAAATTAATTGGTATAAAGATTATATTTCTTAACAAGAATCAGTTTACAAGAAAACAAGAAAAATAGGAACCATTTCATAATCCTTGAGGTCTTTGGTTCAAGTCTCTACACGCTTATTTATGGACCCTTGAGCGCAAATCATTACGATAAATTCACTCCGAAATTATCGGAGTATTTTGTTTTATTTAAGTTAGAATTTCGTCAAGTTTTTGATTCAAATCAAGGTCATCATAATGGGTGAGTTATAGGATTATTATCATAGTCCGTGAGGTCGGTAGTTTCCGTCTGGATTTCACTCCGTTCAACAATTCCGCCCGCCCCGACTGCAGGCCGCTCAAAAAAGCGGCTTTTGCGGTCTACCAGGGTCACAATTGAACCTTTTTTCTTTGCCTATGATTGTGTCCGCTTCCCAGTCACCCAGCCTACTTCTGTCTTCTTACTACCTTCAGACGTTCATCAATCGAGGTCCTGTTGGGTATTTGTCCACGTTTCTCATAGCTGCCATAGCGTTTATTACACTTTTTACGGCACCTGAGATGTCCCCATAATATCCTGCCAGGGCGCGTATAACTGTTTGCGAATTTGTTCAGGAAATATGCTTAATGTTTCTATCTCTATTATCTATGCCTAACCGATGATTTTTGATATGGCTGTTTTTCTATTTGGAACAAAGAATATAAGGTTCCCTTTATTACTTTCTCCGATAAACGCTTTCAGACTTTTACTTTTATATTTCTCAAATTCGCCAACGATTGCCATTTTTACCCTGTAATTTGAAAACTTCTGTAATATTTCTCCAGCTATTTTCGTACTAAGATTAAAAAATTCAGGAGCAAAATTCTTTTCTCTCAATATTATGCTTCTAGCCCCAAAATTACCTGCATCTGCCATTAGATCCAAAGCATCTTGAGGTGAGTTGATAACAATTTCGTCTGATTTTATCTCGGCAATTTTTATGTTCTTTTCTTCAAGAATTATCAATTCCATATTTTTCTCGTTAACCTTGAAGGCCGCCAGTTTGTTATTAGGACGCCTTAGACATTCAGAACTTATGGGTTACTAGCGATTAAGTATTTTTAGGTTGCCTAAGATAAAAAATCGGTTAATATACTGAAAAATATATCATAAAAAAGCATCGGAAGTTAATCTATGGCACAAAAACCAAAGAAACTTTTCGGCCAGGTACGCGATGCTACACGTCTCAAGCGTTATGCCTATCGAACGGAACAATCTTATATAGATTGGGTTAAGCGTTATATCCTCTTTCACAACAAAACCCATTCCAAAGATATTAGGAATTATTTGTCTGATGACTTTAACCTTTAACCGCAAAGTTTTAAATCTATTCTTACATCTCAAAATTTTTTTATATACTTGTTGGTATCATTTCATAATCCGCACGGTTTCAACACTCTTTTTAATTCAATCGGTCAATTCACCGAAATAATCTGTATCCCTAATGGCATCTCCTATTTTCTCTAAGAGTGACTCGCCAACATTAATTTCTGCCTCATCAATCCATACTTGCACCCCTTTCATCTTTAACCGTGATGCTAATTGCCGAACAAAAAATTTGTCTTTTGAACTGTGTGGCATAAAAATCGATGGCATTTTTCCTCCTTTGAGATTTTTCTCCATTCATCTTGAATTGTAGGTATTACTTTTTTAAATAATCCCTTAAGCACGCCCAAAATAGAATACGGTTAGAATATCTTATTTTCCACATGCTACGAAAAGATGTAACCAAAATTGATTGGTTCATGGAAAAACCGATCAACTCCCACACAGATATAACTCAATGCTACATTTATTTACCTAATATAAAAAGTCGGTGACCATGCATTACCACCAAACTCAAACCAATTAGATGAAGTTGAACCCTTCTCCTGTAATCCTGAAAATCGTAATACCTTTCTACCTTCTTCAGGGCTTTCAAACCAATCCCGATAATTTGCTATATATACTTTATTCCTACCTACGAGTTCATCTTTCCAATAGATGATGACTTTGTCGATTTCTGCAAGAGATTTCGCACCTGCAACCCAATTCCCTGTTTGTCCATTCCCAGATCCATCCCGCTCAAAGTATTTTCCTCTTGTAAAAACCACAAATGCTTTTTCTTTAAAGGTTATCAATTCGTCGGCTTTTCTCACCATCTTTTTCTCCTTTACTTGTTACTAAGAAATATATTTAAAATGGAATATCATCATCTATTTTTTCTGTTTTTAAATCTTCAAGCTTGCTTTTTAAACCATCATATTCTTTTTGATATGCAGCAGATATAACGGTGAAAGGATGTTCTGTAACACTATACTGCATTATATTAATTTTCTTGTACATCGCTCTCGCCGCATCAACATTCGAAGGATCATTTATACAATACCTAAAACTTCCAATAACAATATCTGCTGCAGAAACAAAATGAGAACTTCCTGAACAGGATATGAAGTACCCCAATGTTCTATCGGGGAAGTAATAGTTTTTTGCTTTTTGATGGTATAGACCTTTCTGGAACTTTTCTTTGAATATTTCAAAAGCTTTGTTGTATCGGTCAGCAATAACAAAACCATATTTATCCATTCCTTGCGATTTTAGAAATTCATTAAATGATTTTATTAGGCAATTTGCTCCCCAACTAATTCGCTGTTCGTTTGTTTGATCCTTTGCAATATCATGTAAAACATATGTTGCTACAAATCTGCATCCCAGACGAATACATTCATCGACAACTCTACTTTTTATGTTTCTAAAACTGCTAACAGAAATTCTCTCTGGTCTTGACCTGGTATCGAACTTCAATTCATCGGTAGTTTCAAAACCTGTGTCTATTCGTAATCCACCAATTGCATTGTGTAATTCTTGCATTATATTATTGGGAATTATCAATCCTCCATAAACAAAGAATTTCACATTCTCATCTGGTTGTGTATTTGTCTCATCGGTAAATAAAGTGTACATATTGTTTACCCGTCTTTAGCTATTTTTTGAACATGATGAATAATTGATATTACATACGAAGAATATCTTGAGACTTCATCTCGTATATATTTCCTCTGTACCTCCCCATTCAAATAGTCAATCCAAAGTTTCCAAATTTCCATAAAATCTTTTCGTGGTACAGGTTGAAGATTTTCCGCCTTCGGAGGATCACAAACAATCAATTCATAACTTACAGAATTGATCTTGAATTTCTCCATACTATATCCCCTTGCCATTCCCCAGTAATCAATTTCCATCCCTGCTTTGAGATTCTCTTGAATATCCCTCCAAACCTTAGAAAACTCCCTTTGCATATCTTCCTCCTATAGAACTGATTAAGCTACATCTGCATATATATCTTTTTGGAAACCAATAATGGTACTTCTTAAATTATATAGTGCCTTTGATTGTATTTTTATTGTCTCTCAAGAAGAATTAAACTTAATTACGCTAGTTTTGAAGTTCGAGTTTTTGAAATTAAAAGCATATGATTTTGTATACTAATTAGGATTATTTTCCAAGCCGTGAGGTCGGCGGTTTCCGTCTGGATTTCACTCTGTTCAACAAATCCGCCCGCCCCGACTTAACTTATCTAATTTCCAGAAAAATCTCTGCTTAGGGGGTGGAAAAGCAAAATTTCTTGGACTATTGGCAAATGAATACAATCGGATCATCGAAAACCCTGCCAGATATTGTGTATGTATTTCCAGGGCAAAGTCCTCCCCCGGCATGTCCAGGGGAGTGTGTCTATCAATCTGGAAAAAACATTATTTTCGGAAACTCTTGACCTTATCCATAAATTCCTTGACGCGCGCTTGGTCAACATGGTTTTCAAAAACGCCATCAACCTTGAAGGTCGTGCCGACCACGGCGCCATCCGCTATGGAAAGTTTTTTCTCAACAGTCTCAACATTTACGCCTGTGTTCGCGAAGACAAGCGCGTTTGGCACGGCATCTTTCGCCAGCTTGAGCAATTCATCACTCGTTTGCATACCAGGTCCTTGGCCCGAAACCAGAAGCGCATCGGGTTTATGGTTGAAGAAAGTTGATTTGGCAATATCGACAAGGCTACGATCGCCGAGATGGGCCGCTCCTTCAGGGACAAGGGTGTATAGGATTTTCACATTTCTGGCCTGATTGTTGTTATTCCTATAGCGGATGATTTTACCGGGATTGAGGCTGCGCAATCCATAGTCTGAGGTATACGTGCCGGTAATGGTTTCACGAACAAAGGCTGCTCCAGTAGCTGCGGCCAGATCAAGCGTTCGATACGGATCTATTTGCACGTCCACCCCAAAGGGGATTTTTATATCGGACAGCAATTCTCCGATCACTCGTGCCATGCTTGCCAGCACAACCGGTTCAACCTCAATCATATACGGCGCACTGAATTCATTGGAAAACATGACAGCGTCCACGCCACCATTTTGTAAGGCAAGAAAATCCTTGCGCGCGTATTCAACAACGCCTTCCATACCGGTTTCCGGGTCGAAGTTGGGATCACTTGGCATTGGGTTGAGGTGGCACATGGCGATGATGGGCTTGTTGGTTCCGAGCAGTTCTTCTGTCCAAGGTTTGAGCATTTTTTTCTCCTTTAATAATTGATAAAGAATTATATCCAATCAGGTTTCATCGCACGAGGCGCATGTTAAGATCCATTTCGCCTAAAACGGCCTGCAGTTCAGCGGCAGAACACACGGCTTTTAACCGCCTGATCACTAGTCCCTTTTCTGTAACATGATTTATATACCCACAAGAGTAAAACTGCTTTCCGCCAGGCTTGAAGTTCGAGTTTTTGAGATCATAAGCATTTGTTTTTGTATACAAATTCGGATTTTTTCCAAGCCCGTAAGGTCGGCGGTTTCCGCCTGGATTTCACTCCGCTCAACAAATCCGCCCGCCCCGACCAGATTTGAGGATTGCTACACGGCAACCCTCCTTTTATTTGGGTGTCTTGAGCCAATTTCATCAAGTTGTGAGCAATTCGTGTGCGAAAGGGGCGGAATTTATGGGCACAATAGACATGATGAACGCCATACTCCTGCGTATGTATGCTGACAACTGACTCCTAATCAGTAGGTTCGAAAAAGACCTTACGACTCTCCACTGGAGAATCGTAAGCCATGGTGCGTCGTGTTTCTATATAAAGTGACAAAAGGCGACATTATTAATAATTTAGGATAAATTATTAATTAGCGAAATAACTCAATCATTAGAGAATGTTTCCAAACCCAAAAATTAGCACACCAAGCAGAAACCCAGAATATATGGCTAATCCTATCCAAGCCCAGAAACGCAGTTGATCAGTATTAAACCGAGGATTGAGGATCGGAACGCGTTTTTGGTAAACAGAGGTAAAGATGAAGGCCGGAATAAGCAGCAAGTAGCGAACGATGGTGAAAATGATCATATTTTCTGGAAAGATGATTGCGCTGATACCCAAACCGGTTGAGAAGATATATTGCCATCCCCACATTAAACTAATAACAATATTGGGGTAAATGAAAAGACTATTGTTCCACAAGGCTTTTATAAATCCCCATTTCGAATATTCGGAGGATAGAGGAGTTTTCCTGAAAATAAGACTACTTAACCACAATCCTCCGATGGTAATGTTACTCAAAATGGATCCCCAATCGCCATACCCTTCAATACCAATAAGGCATAATCCGCTTGAAATCAAAAAGAATCCAAATCCACCCAACTCCATAAAAGTGGGTTTATCGAAAATTTTCCGGTATGCAACGATAAGCGCAGAAAGCAGCAAAGGAAGGCCTACTTTTATCCAATAGCTAAGTCCGGGAATATCGAAGGTGCTCCAATGGATA
>Ga0255443_1022_pt1 | contig 15387 bp, 13 predicted proteins | sample ANMaggSSYBR02D11_FD_182641 | JGI IMG/M metagenome (GOLD analysis project Ga0255443, IMG submission 182641) | Sediment cell enrichment communities from methane seep in Santa Monica Basin, California, United Staets - ANME aggregate JGI... | ecosystem: Environmental > Aquatic > Marine > Cold seeps >... | reverse complement strand
CTGGGTAAACTAATCAACAAAAATAAAAAGGAACAACCAACGGAGAGCTAAATGATATTTGTACTGGACGTAGGAAACTCAAACATCAAATGCGGACTGTTTGAAGACGGAAAGCTAATCAACTCGTGGCGCATGACAACACGGCTAGAGCGCACCGCCGACGAGTACGGCATACGCATCATGGCGTTTTTTGGCCATGTGAAAAAGCAGCCGGAGGACGTTAAGCGCATTGTCATATCGTCGGTAATCCCTTCGATAAACTATACGCTGCAACACATGTGCTCCATATACTTCAACAAAAAACCGATGTTTGTGGGCCCCGGTATCAAAACGGGCATCAACATCAAATACGACAACCCAAAAGAGCTTGGGGCAGATCGTATTGTCGGCGCAATCGCTGCTTACCATCTATACGGCGGTCCGTGCATCATCGTCGATTTTGGCACAGCGACAACGTTTGGCGCGGTCACAAGCAAAGGCGATTTCCTGGGCGGCGCAATCTGCCCGGGTATCAAAATATCGACAGAGGCTCTGACTTTGAATACCGCGAGGCTGCCGCATATCGAGCTTAACAAGCCCGAAAGCATCATCGGCAAAAGCACAATAACAGGCATGCAGGCAGGAATCATCTACGGCTACGTCGGACAGGTAGACTATATCATCCGCAAGTTCAAGAAAGAGCTTGGCGAGTCGGCAAAGGTTATCGCAACGGGCGGTCTTGCAGAGGTCGTGTCGCAAGAGTCCAAAGAGATTGACGAAATGAACGGATTGCTTACGCTGATTGGGCTAAACAGAGTGTACGAAATGAATAAAGGTAAATGAGGTGGAGCTATGAGAGAAGTTAATATTGCGCTCGTTGGTCTGGGAACGGTAGGGTCGGGCGTTTATAAGACCCTCTCGATGCAAAAAGAAAGAGTAGAGCACAAAGAAGGTTTGACGCTGAATCTCAAAAAAGTGTTGGCGCTGGAATACGCTATCGAAATTGATGAATCGCTTAAGGCAAAGGATTTTTATACCGATATCGCTGCTGACGAGTCTATCGACATTGTCATAGAGCTCATCGGCGGCATCAGCCCGGCAAAAGAATTTATACTGGCTGCGCTTAAAAAAGGCAAAACTGTGGTAACCGCCAATAAAGAGCTTATGGCGCAGTATTGGCCAGAGCTTAATTCGGCAGCAAAGAAAAGCGGCGCAGGACTATACTTCGAGGCTAGCGTCGGCGGCGGCATCCCCATTCTGCGCACGATATGGGAGAGTCTGCAAGCAAACGAAATCACATCTGTGATGGGTATTATAAACGGCACAACGAACTATATTCTAACCAAGATGGCAGAGGAAAACCAAAGCTATGAAGCGGTTTTGAAAGAAGCGCAAAGGCTTGGAATGGCAGAGGCGAACCCAAAAAGCGACGTAGAAGGGTACGATGCTATGTACAAGCTCTCGATACTCAGCTCCATGGCTTTTCATGCCAGAGTGCCGATAGAGTATATCTATCGCGAAGGCATCACCAACATCACGCAGGAAGACATTGCGTACGGCAAAGAGCTTGGCTACACTTTAAAGCTGCTTGCAATCAGCAAACGCCGCGGCAACACCGTCGAGGCACGGGTGCACCCGACCATGATTCCAAACGCGCATCCGCTGGCCAGCGTGCGGGGCTCTTTCAACGCAATATATCTGCACGGCAACGTGGTGGACGACATCATGCTTTATGGGCGAGGCGCCGGCGACATGCCGACAGCAAGCGCAGTCGTATCAGATGTGATTTACGCCGCAAATCAAAGTTCGCACAAGCACACAACATTCTATAACGAAAAGGACGCATCATCCGAGATGTCGTTCGAGAACAACTGGGAGTCCGCATTTTTCCTGCGGCTGCTTGTGGCCGATTCGCCGGGAGTGCTAGCCAAAATTTCCAACATACTTGGCAAATTCGAAGTGAGCGTAGCGTCCGTAATACAAAAAGGACAAAGCGAAGACAGCGTTCCGCTGATTTTTATCACGCACAAAGCAAACGAGCTGTCGGTAAAAAGCGCGATAAACGAAATCAGCGACATTGATGAAGTGATAAGCGTCGCTAACATTATTCGAGTAGAAAATTAAGGGAGAGCTATTATGATTATCAAAAAAGAGGACATGCAGACCTTAAGCAGACCGCGCCTTAGAGACGGGTTTGGAACAACCGACTTCTTGCACATCGTCCCCGAAGAGTTCCGTCCGGGAAAATGCAGACTGTTTTCAGTAATGATACTAGAAAAAGGCTGCAGCGCCGGCAGGCACGACCACACAGGCGAAACCGAGATCTATTACGTGATTGAAGGCGAAGGCATCATCAACGACAACGGTACAATTCGTCCGTTTCGGACAGGCGACTGCAACGTTTGCGGCGGCGGAGACTTTCATTCTGTATCCAACGAGAATGACGAAACGCTAAAAATGATTGCAGTAATCATTAACGACTAGAGTTCGTGTTCTAGAAAATGCATAGACGCAAATAACCCCGAAGCGGCACATATATACCGTTTCGGGTTTTTGTTTGCAAATCCGAATTTTCTAAAGAACTATATACTATAACTGCAAATTTTATGATATTATATATGCAGAATTATGAAAGATCTAATTGAAAAAACTCTCAGCATTGCTACGGCATCCTCTCTGCCGGTAAAAATTATTTATCAGGGCAAAGACAAAATCACGCAGAGAGTGATAGAGATAAAGAAGCTGCAGAGCGATCATGTCGTTGCGTACTGCCGGCTTCGGCGCAGAATAAGCACGTTTAAATTGGACTGCGTACTTGCAGCAGAAATTATCGACAAAAAAAGCCGATAGCCTTACGCACTCAATATATAGCCAGCGGTTTCTAAGATAACTCAATCTCCGATGTCCGGCGGCGAAAAAAATACAAAAACATATAGGGGTAAATTATGCAAAACAATAAAGCTTTCTCCCACGACTCTTTTTCTGTGGCTGCGCTAAACGAAATACCGGATATGGTGCGTGTCATCGACAATCAGGCGGGTGTGCTGTACGCAAACACGGCCTTCACTCGTCGGTTTGGCGAAGAGTACGATTTGTCTTGCAAAAGAATACCAAGCGCGACGGACGACTGCGCATTATGTGCTGCGCTCGAATGCATCGCTTCCAAAAGCCAGACATCCACCACATTGAATGTGCGCGGCAGAATGTACGAAATAAACGCCAGCCCGATTTCGTTTGAGCAAAACACTTATGCGCTCGAGATTATTACCGATATTACACAAGAGTACAGCATGAGAGACAAGCTGATGTCAGCAAACGATAGAATGACCAGCGACCTGGAGGTTGCTCGCAATCTGCAGCTTTCTATATTGCGCAACACTCTGCCGAAAGTCGATGGGTACAAGTTTTCCGCAGAGTTTTTGCCGTGCGAAGCGCTTGGAGGCGATATGTACGATGCGTTCGTTATGCGTGACGGACGGGTGTTCATGTACATCGCAGACGTGTCCGGGCACGGCGTAATGCCGGCAATGCTGACGGTATACCTGCGCCAAGAGATGTTTACGCAATGCAAGAAGCCGGGAATCTCGCCCACAAAAGTTCTTTCCAACATGCAAACGTCTTTCGAAGAACTTCACATTGATAAAAGCATATACATCACTATTTTCGCCTTGGTTTTGGATCCGCAAACCGGCGAGTTTATTTATGCCAACGCCGGTCACAGCGTAACTCCGTTGATCGCGGGCGGCAGCAAAGTGCGCGAGCTCTTTTTGCCCGGCAACCCTATTTGCAGATGGACCAGAAACGAAACCCATGCGCAAGAATCCGGCACACTTCAAGAGGGCGAAAGACTGCTGCTGTACACAGACGGGCTGGACGACGTGCATGTCGACAAATCCGTGGCAGAGTCCCTCTGCGAGATGCTGCTCGACAAATCAAAAAAAGGCACACAGCTTTTGTCTGCCATCAGCGAGAAATTTGCGCAAAAAAAAGAAGATGACGTCACCATGCTTTTGTGCGAAAGAAAATAACTGCGCAAAGCACAGTTATTTTTTCTTTTATCTGCTCTAATATTTGTCTACATGAACCTTATGCTCGATAAACGTTCTGTGCGGTCGTAGTTCCTTAAACGGATACCCAATCGCCGTAATCGAGAACGGTTTCACATGGTCCGGAATCTCATAAATCTTGCTGATTGCTTTCATAATATCAGGCTTTGGATACAGCCCAAGCCACACACCGCCAAGCCCCTGCGCCTGCGCTGCAATCAATATATTCTCTGTGGCTGCCGCACAATCCTGCACAATAAACTCTTTTGTGGAAGCGCGATACCCAGACGTGTTCGCAAGTACCAATATCCCAAGCGGCGCGGTTTTGAGCATGTTCCAAACCGGCATCAGCTCGGCCACCTTTGTCCTTTTTTCGTCGCCCTTCATAATCAAAAACTCAACCGGCTGAGAGTTCATCGCAGACGGCGCAAACATCCCCGCCTTCAGCAGGTTTTCAAGCACGTCCTCTGGCACAGGCTTTTCCAAATAAGACCTATGGCTTCTTCTTTCAAGTATCGGTTTCAACATATCCATTGCATTTTCTCCTTAATCTTTCGTTTCCCTTATCTTTCGCTACACCAGCGATGCCAATGTACTTGATACAAACAAGCATATACCGGCGACTAAAAACATTATCATTCCTGTGTTGACAAAGGCATACTCTCCCCAATAGTTGTTTGGAATCTCGCCCGGTCTCTGCCGCAGCTGAACCTTTTTTATGCGCAGTATAAACATCACAAGCCCCGCAATCGCAATACCGATTACAGCCAGACCGGCAAATACCGTCACACCGTACGAGCTTTGCTCCGCAAGCGGCGCCAATACGCCCCCTATCAGATTGACGAGCATATGCAGCGCGATGGTGATGCCAATCTTTCTTGTTCTGACATATACGTAACCAAGCACAATCCCCAGCGCAAACGCATAAAAGAACTGCGAAAAGTTGCCGTGCACAATGCCAAATATCAGCCCCGACAAAAGAATCGCAGGTTTCTCTCCGTGCCGCTCCATTCTGCTGATAAGCAGCTTTCGGAAAAACAGCTCTTCTACAATGGGCGCCAAAATCACTACCGAACCGGCATACAACCAAATATTCGTCCCTTCAAACACATCGTTTAAAAAGAAAACCATTTGCCTGCCGGTAAAATACTCTATTGCGCTCGTGACTCCAATCCCAACGAAGTTACCGCCCATCATCAGAAAGTAGCATATCAAAAACAAAATGCAAAACCTGCCGAATGTTATGCGCATAGGCTGTATGCTTTGCCTTGGCAGACCTCTTATAATCAAATACGCTGCCGGCATAGAAATTAGATATTGCGGTGCGAGTCCAAGCACCAGCGACACCCACACAATCTCCAACACCTGCTCGCCGTAATAATGTGCCAATATGACCGAGATCAAATACTGCAAACCAATCAAAGTAACAAGCATAACAAACAACGCTATCCCTATACGCGAAAAATCTCGTCTTGCTTCCCTTTGTTCAAGTTCGCTCATTTATGCCCTCGCTTCAATAAAGCCCGCTGCCTTTTCTATTTTTTGAACTGCTTGTCAAACGACCACACAGCGTCCTTTGGCGGGTCTTTGATCAAATAAATCATTTTGATGACCGCCATCTTCATGCGCCATGACAGCAGCTTCGATGCTGTATAGAGCGTTTTGTATCCAACCCCGACCGATTTTCGGATGGGCGGATTTTTCTGCTTCGCCGTTTTGCACACCATCTTCGCGCACTTCTGCGGCCCATATGCATTTAGCTCGCTGCGTATCATCTCATACAGCGCACGCTCAAAGTACGGGTTATACGCTGTCTTCTTAGTCCTCTTGGTATAGATGCGTTTGTCGGTAAACCCCGTTTTGGTGTCGCCGGGTTCCACCACGCACACCTTGATGCCAAAAGGTTTAAGCTCCATCGCCAGCGTAGCGCTCATCATAAACAATGCGGCTTTGACAGCGCTGTACATTCCTTGAAACGGCACAGGGAAACACGATGCTATCGACCCAATGTTTATAATCATGCCGCTGCCCTGCGCCCGCATGTGCGGCAGCACCGCGCTCTGCACGCTCATTGCGCCAAACAGACACACGTCAAACTGCGCTTTCGCTTCGTGCGCGCTCGTCTCTTCCACCGCCCCCGCGATGCCGCTGCCCGCCGCGTTGACAAGCACGTCTATGCGCCCGTGCGCATCAACAACGTACTTCACCGCCGCACCGATAGACTCCTCATCCTCCAGCGTCATCGGAATCATGGTGTATGCCGATTTCTCATAGTTTGCGCGCCTGCCCGTACCGTACACAACATAGCCCTCGCTCGCCATCAGCTTCGCAATTTCCTGCCCTATTCCGGAGCTTGCCCCCGTAACCAATACAATTTTTTTATCCATGCGTTTATTCTATACAAAAGCTATGATTTTTGCAATACCGATACAAAAATGAGGAATGCGTATTCATCCCTCATTTTTCAACAATCATGCTATTTCGCCGGATCAATCAGCGTCAATTTTATTTCGCCGTGCTCAAATCTGCAAACAATCGCGCCTTCATACTCTTCATTCATGTCAGGATAATCGATACGATAATGCGGCCCTCTGCTCTCCTTGCGATAGTCCATAATCGTAAGCAGCAGCTTGGATATTTGAAGCAGCGATCTCAGCTTAGACACTTTCTTGATGTCCGCTCCTGCGTCAAAATGCGCTTTTGGGCAAAACGACTTTTCGATTTGCTCCAGCCTGCTCAGCCCCTCTTTGCTTGCCTGTGCGCTGCGTACAAGCGACCCGCTATGCCACATAATCTCTCTAATCTCCTCGGTCAGCGCGTCGATGTCCACAACCCCGCCGCCCTGCGTTTGCATCAGCCGACTCGCATACTGCTCCGCAAACCCGGTTGAAACATCCGGCATCGCTGCGCCCTTGGCGTGCTTTGCTGCGCTTTGTCCCGCTATCTTGCCAAACACCTGCGTAGCGGCTATTGCTGCACCGCCCAGCCTATCTGCGCCGTGCGCACCGCCTGCCGTCTCTCCCGCGGCAAACAGTCCCTGCACACCCGCGCCGGCATTCTCGTCTATATACACGCCACCGTTAAACCCCTGCGCATGCGGCAGAATATCAAACCCTTCGTCCACAACATCAATGCCTTTGCTGCCCATCCAATCCAGCCACGAAGTAATGGTGTGCCGCTCATCCTTCAGCACCTCTTTGCTGTACTGCATGTGCAGCCCGCCCTCGGGAAGCGCCCTGCCCGCTTTGCTCTCTTCAATCATAGCGATGTCCATATATCGGCTCACGTCCACGTTGGTGAACGGTCCGTGCTTGGCTCTTTGCGTCAAGCACTCCTCCATGCTCACGCCGTCAGGCAGATAATCATACAAAAACTCTTTGCCGTCCTTGTTTGTGATTTTCGGAAAAACGTCAAGGTTCTTTTCTTGGAACAGCATTTTGCTCACCGGCTTGGTGATGCCGGGTATAAACTGTATAAACTCGAGATTAATGAGGCTCGCCCCGGCTTCCAGCGCCATGCGATACCCGTCGCCCACCTGCTCGCCCGTCGCCAGGCTATACTTATAAAGCCCGCACGCACCGCCCGTCGCCAATATGGTTGCCTTCGCTTTGATGAAGCAAAAATTGTCCGTTTCGTCTATCACCACCGCGCCCACGCAAGCGCCGTCCCTAACTACCAAGTTCACAACCGTCACGCCATTGCGCACGTTCACATCATGCGTCATCAGCTGCTCCCACATCACTTTGCGGATTTTATCCAGCCCATACGTCGCAGCGCCGCGTTTGTTTTTGCCAAAGCACGGTATGCACGAAGCGTACTCGTCCTCGCTTATTTTTGCGAACTCCAGCCCATATTCTTCAAGCTCACGGAATCGTGCTGTCGCGTTCTCCGCCAATATTTTTGACAGCTTTGGATTTGCCGCGCCTGCCCCCGCCTCCAATATTTCGTCAAGATACGCCTGCTCGCTGTCGTCATCAAACAGCACACACGCCATGCCCCACCCGGGCACCCCGGGATAAAACGTAGAGCCTGTATACCCAAATTTTTTCTCCGACACCAGCAGCACATCTGCGCCAAGCTCGCTTGCCTCTATCGACGCTTTGATACCTCCGCCGCCGCTGCCAATTACCAGAACCTCTGTGTCGATGCTATACTTGATTTCCATGGCTGCCCCTCCAAAAAAGCTAATCGAGTATACCGAAATACTCCTCCAGACACTGCCCGCTCACCTTCATCGCGTCCGCCGCTTCCACTCCGACAAACCGCCAATGCCACGGCTCATATATAACCTTCGTAATATCCTCTTTGCCCTTTTTATACCTAAGCGTAAATCCATAGTTGTGCGCGTTGTCATCAAGCCACTTGAACGCATCCGTGTCCGCAAACCCGCTGTTGCGTCTGGGGTATGTCGGCGTTACCATATCGAGCGCCAATCCCGCTTGATGCTCGCTGGTGTTCGGACGCGCCGTGATGGTCGCCGCTTTCGTTTCGGCATCTGCTCTGCTGTATCCTTTATCTATATATTGCTGCACCTTTTTTTCATAAGCCTCGCTTTGTGTTGCTTCGCTCCTGTATGCGTCAACCAGCATCAGCTCAACACCATCATTTTTTGCGTCAAGGAACATCTGCTCAGCTATCTCCAAAATCCTCACGTCCACCTGCCCGCCTTCAAAATCGGCAAGCTCTACGGTGAAATCCTCCGGCAATAGGTTTGTCGGGTTCACAAGAATAAGCGCCCAATCTCCCATCGGCACGGGCACATCGGGTACGCACAGCCTAATTGTATACTGTGCGCTCACGTATCCCACAACATCGTCGTATACGATGTGCACCCAGCCGTCCAAAAACGCAATCACGTCCGCGCTCTCTCCCGAATGGAACGCTCCGACAATCTCGCTGTCCGTACCCGCCTGCGCTCGAATGTTGACGTACTCATCGGCGCTGCTCATCACCTGCCCGACAAACGCATACACCGGCGTCGGCGCAGGCGTGGTGGTCGGCACACTCGTCGGTACGGTCGTCGGCGCGGTCGTCGGCACGGTCGTCGGCACAACAATAGTCGCCGCTGGCTCTGCCTCTGCCGTCTGCTGCGGTTGCTCTTCAGGTTTAGCGCAGCCAACTACGCTGAATATTAATATTATTGCAAATACGATTAACAATGCTTTTTTCATCTGTTCACCTCTAGTGCATTATACACTATTGCAACTCCTTGGGCAAAGGTGACGTGCCCCGTGTCATTCATTCCACTTCGTAGTGAGCTTGTCGACTACGAAGTGGAATGGAATCTTAAGCATATAAAAGTTTTACTCAATTATTTGCCTAAAAAATTGCAGGTTTTAGGGCAGCGCCCTAAATCGCTGTCCGCAGATAGCGAAATCTAATTACGAAGGCGTATTTTTAGGGTGAATTGCCGCAATGCGGCAAGAGGAAATTTTTACAAGAGAAAAATTCCCTAGTCTACACATTACACACTTAATATGTAGGGGCGATTAGTAATCGCCCGCCTGCATCATCGTGATGCATTTTTCAGACTCGCCTCTCTCCACCTCACAGTATAGGCTAAGGTGCGTGCTCGCCGAGTCTTGTAATAAAAAAATCCGAGCTTGCCGTGGAATCTTTCCTCCTCGCGTCTTCGTAGGGGCGATTAGTAATCGCCCGCCTGCATCATCGTGATGCATTTTTCAGACTCGCCTCTCTCCACCTCACAGTATAGGCTAAGGTGCGTGTGCGAAAAATCTTGCAATAAAAAATATTCTTCGTCTATTATTGAAAAAAAGGAGCTGTTAGATTATCCATAAGAAATATACTTATAAGGTACAATATGATATAATATTGTCAAACCAAATAGCATACAAGGAGGAAACTATTATGAAACGTATACGTTCCCTTATCTGTTTTGTTATTACCATCATTCTTTTTATGCTGCTTTTTACAGCTTGCTTCCAAATTATGCCACCCGTTGACAATGCTTCAGATGAATCTGTAGAAACGGCCGAAGAAGGTAATCCTGCCGACAAAACAGAAAAAACTGACAACGAACCGACGCTGACACCAACAGCCGAAACACCGCAACCCGGTGTTGTGGAACTGTTTTTGGGCGAGTCCATTTCAGTCGACCTTTACGGCGACGGTACAGTGACCGCGCTTACAATTGTTGATTCGGATGGCGCTCTAACTTTGCGCTCTACGCAGGGCAGCAATGAGCACAGCATCCCTATAGCGGACATCCCCGCCGGTTATCTATCAAACGCCTATTATGTGAGAAGCTTTGATGGATACCCATTCGTTATCGTCAGCTATGACTACATTTCGGACGATTTTGAAACTAAAGTTTTTACTTTCACCGGCATTGAGCCGCATGAAGAATTCAAATTACCGCTATACGTCACCCTGGTTGACGAACTCGGGTTTGATACCTATGGGTTTTTGCAGGCAGTAGGCACCTGGGCAGTCAGCACCAGCGCATATTTTGTTAACGACACAATAGAGTGGCGAGGCATGTATGTACTCGACAAAGGCGGTGATGCGTATACAAAAGCGAGAACCGTGATGAATCTGCCTGTGCAGCTCATACAGGACGACAATTATGTCGACACGTTCTTAGCACCGGGCACTGAGCTCGGCTTCATTTATACGGACGGCGAATCATACGTTTGGTTTGTCCTTGACGATGGTACAGAAGGTGTATTGTATTTTGAATGGGACAGCGATTGGATCGAATTGATAGATGGCGTGAATGCCTACGAATATTTCGAGGAACTGCCTTTGTTCGGCTAAGCTTAAGTAAAAAAAAAGAGGGGCTTTACTGCCCCTCTCACGCTTTGGTTGTATCCTATATCTTTTCATATTCAACAAAATCACCGATCTTAATGAAACCAAGCTTTTCATATACGCTTATTGCAGCTAGATCCTCTGCATACAAAAAAGCTTTCTTATAACCTCTCAAAAAAGCGTCGCTCACAAGTTCTTTCACACATGCTGTCGAGTATCCTTTGTTGCGATACTTTGGCGGCGTATAAACATAGCCTATATCTATGGCATTTTCAATATCAACAGATGCAGTCAACATAGCGATAGAAACCACCTCTCCGTCAACGATATAGCATAATAATGAATCAGAGTTATGGCACTGCTCCGCCATCCGTTTTGCCCGTTCTTTTGTGATGTCAAGATTGCAGTCTATGTGAAAACCGTATAAATAATCTGTAAGGTTATAGTCTATCTCTTTTATATAATTGCACTCACCAAGTTTTGTATTTACATCATTGACTTTCTCGCATATCATCAAATCCAGTTTATGCTTTTTCTTGTAAACAATATCGCGCTTTTGGCATTGTTTTGTGAAAGCTTCAACAGCATCAGGCAATCCGTTTATATTGCTTGGGAAATCAGACTTTTGCAGATGGTCTATCAACATATCCGCCATTTGCTCTTTTATACCGCCTTGCGCATACAAAACCATCGGAAATGGGCTTATCCGTATCGCTATTGTAAACCCGTTTTCATGCACGACTTTTGCAGCAAACAGACCCATCTCAGTTGTCTTGTCCGTTTGCACATTTCTCCACATTAAATTTAACTCAAGCGCATTAGATTCCAGAGTGTCTCTGTTGTCTTCTAAAAACTTTTTTGTGTTGTCATAAACGATAAGTTCCATAGGCACTCCTATTAGTATTATGTATTTACATAATTTTATCATAATATATAGTTCTTTACTACAAAAAAAAAGAGGAGCATCTCTGCCCCTCTCTCGCTATTGCTTTATTCTATACCTTCTCTACACTAAACACCGCCGTCTCCCCGTTGATGTTCCACTCTTTCTCATATCCTTTTAGAGTCGTTCCAATATCGTCCGCAAGCACCTCTTTGCCAATCTCGTCCGCGTTTCTCTCCACGATGCCATTCAGCTTCTCGTTGCCGGTCACAGCCAGTCTGATATGATCCACCACTTCAAACCCCGCTTCCTTGCGCATCGTTTGAATCTTGCTGATTATCTCTCTTACAAACCCTTCTTCGATAAGCTCATCGCTAAGCGTCGTTTGCAGTATCACGCTAACCTCGCCGCTGCTCTCCACCATAAAGCCGGTCTTGTGCGTCGGCTCAATCAGCATATCCTCTTCAAGCAGCTCAACCGCTTCCCCATTTGCGTCAAATTTATATACACCGTCGGCACGCACTGTGTTCACGATTTGCAGTCCGTCGCCTTCCGCCAAATGCGTGCGAATCTGATTTAACAGCTTGCCGTACTTTGGCCCTAGTGTCCTCATCTGCGGCTTCACGTTATATGATATAAACTCGCTCGCATCCGCGCCGAAAGTCACTTTCTTGATGTTCAGCTCGCCTTCAATCAGCTCTATATAACTTTCGCTCGGATCCTCAAGACCCGACACATACATATTAGCAATCGGCTGACGGTTCTTTATTGCCGCAGAGTTTCGCGCGCTTCGCCCTAGTACAACTGCTTTTAGCACTGCGTCCATACTCTTCTCCAGCTCTTCGTCTATCATAGATTTATCAGCTTCCGGATAACTGCAAAGGTGCACGCTGTCCGGCGCGTTCTTATCCACGCTCAAAACAAGGTTCTGATACATCGACTCGGTCATAAACGGCACAAACGGCGCGCACAGCCTGCACATGCTCTCCAGCACGGTGTACAGCGTCATAAACGCGTCTACCTTGTCCTGCTCCATGCCGCTCGCCCAGAATCTGTTTCGACACCTGCGCACATACCAGTTGGACAAATCGTCCACAAACGTCTCCATGTCCCTTGCCGACTCGGTCAGCTTATAGTTATCCAGATTCTCGGTCACGTCTTTAATCAGAGTGTTCAGTCTCGAGAGTATCCAGCAGTCCATCACGTGCTCGCCGACAAATTCATTCTTCGTCGGGTCAAAATCGTCGATGTCCGCATACATGATATAAAACGCGTACGTATTCCATAGCGTGCCCATAAACTTACGCTGGGCTTCGCTGACCGCGTCATCATAGAATCGGTTCGGCAGCCATGGTGCGCTGTTGCTATAGAAATACCACCGCACTGCGTCTGCGCCCTGGTTGTCCAGCACCGTCCACGGGTCTACCACGTTGCCTGTGTGCTTGCTCATCTTCTGCCCGTTCTTGTCCTGAACGTGCCCCAGCACGATGCAGTTCTCAAACGGTGTCTCGCCAAACACCAACGTACCGATGGCAAGCAGCGTATAGAACCAGCCGCGCGTTTGGTCAACCGCTTCGCTTATAAACTGCGCAGGGAAACGCTTCTCAAACTCTTCCTTGTTCTCGAAGGGATAGTGCCACTGCGCAAACGGCATAGACCCGCTGTCATACCAGCAGTCGATTACCTCGCTCACACGGTTCATGCGCCCGCCGCACTTCTCACACTCGATGGTGATGCCATCGATAAACGGCTTGTGCAGCTCAATGTCGTCCGCCACATCGTCGCCCTTTTCCTTCAGCTCTGCCACAGACCCAATGACGGTAAAGTGTCCGCATTCGCACTCCCAAACAGGAAGCGGCGTGCCCCAATATCGCTCACGGCTCAGCCCCCAGTCGATTACGTTCCCGACAAAGTTGCCCATGCGCCCTTCTTTAATGTTTTCGGGCAGCCAGTTGACCGCGCGGTTGTTTTTGACCAACAGGTCTTTCAGCGCAGTGATTTTTATAAACCACGTGCTGCGCGCGTAATAGAGCAGCGCCGTGTCGCACCGCCAGCAGAACGGATAGCTGTGCTCATACTCTTTCGCCATAAACATCAGCTTGCGCTCGCTCAAGTCTTCGATAATCATTTTGTCCGCGTCTTTGACAAACACGTCTGCCCAAGTCGTGTTTTCCTTAAACTTGCCCTGCTCGTTCACCATCTGCACAAACGGCAGACCGTATTTGTTGCCGATACGCGCGTCGTCTTCACCAAACGCCGGTGCAATGTGAACAATACCGCTGCCGTCGCTAAGCGTTACAAACGGATCCATCGTCACATACCACGCTTTTTTGTCCGCTTCGCCAAAATCATACAGCGGCTCATATTCGATGTGCTCAAGCTCTGCACCGGTGTATTCTTCTATAACCCGTGCGCCTTCGCCAAGCACCGTTTCAGTGAGCGCCTTCGCCATGATGATGTATTCTCTGTCCATCTCCACTTTCACATACGTTTCTTTCGGGTTCACGCACAGTGCCACGTTGCTCGGCAGCGTCCAAGGCGTTGTCGTCCACGCCATAAAGTACGTGTTGTCTTCGTCCCTCAGTTTAAACTTAACAAAGATGGACTCTTCAGTAATGTCCTTATACCCTTGCGCAACTTTGTGCGAGCTAAGTGACGTGCCGCAGCGCGGGCAGTACGGCACAACTTTGTGTCCTTTGTACAGCAGCCCTTTTTCGAAAATTACCTTCAGCGACCACCATATCGACTCGATATAATCGTTCTCATATGTAATGTACGGGTTTTCCATGTCCACCCAAAATCCGACTCTCTCGCTCATTCTTTCCCATTCGCCTTGATACTTCCACACGCTCTTTTTGCACTCGGCGATAAACGGCTCTACGCCATACTCCTCAATCTGCTCCTTGCCATCCAGCCCCAAATGCCTTTCTACCTCCAGCTCAACAGGCAGCCCGTGCGTGTCCCATCCCGCTTTTCGCAGCACGTCAAAGCCCTGCATCGTTTTGTATCTCGGGATCAGATCCTTGATGCACCGCGTCAATATATGACCGATGTGCGGCTTGCCGTTGGCTGTCGGCGGCCCGTCATAAAAAGTGTAGGCGGGCTTGCCTTCGCCGTTCTCCACCGTCTTTTCAAATATCTTGTTTTGCTTCCAAGACTCCAATGTTTTGATTTCTCTGTCTTTAAAGTTCAAATCTTTTTCTACCTGTTTGTATAACATTTATTTCTCCTTAATCCACCCCAACGAAATTTGCTTCGCCCGGGACTCCGGTAATAAAATAAAAAACGCCCTGCCCACTCAATCGGGGCAAAAGACGCATATCTTTCACGGTACCACCCAAAATTACAGCTAATGTCGCCGTATCTTTGCTGCGCTGTAACGTACGCAATCCGTTTTTGCTTACTCGTCGCCTTTCTGCAAAAATGTCGGTCAGGGGATATCGTATCACACATTTTGTCGGGGCTTTCACCGTTTCCCCGCTCGCTTTGCTAAAAACGTTGCAACCGCTTTGTCCTGCCGTGCAGCTCTCGCCGCTTAATATATATTATTCCTTATTATAAGGTACACGTTGTTTTTTGTAAAGAAAGTTTTTTATCGCGCTGCCTTCAAACTTTTTCTTGCAATACATGATATATTGTGATATTATTCACATATGATGCAGATGAGTCCTCTTGTCTGTGTCAAAATTAATACAAAAACTTGTACTA
>Ga0255443_1021_pt1 | contig 15459 bp, 21 predicted proteins | sample ANMaggSSYBR02D11_FD_182641 | JGI IMG/M metagenome (GOLD analysis project Ga0255443, IMG submission 182641) | Sediment cell enrichment communities from methane seep in Santa Monica Basin, California, United Staets - ANME aggregate JGI... | ecosystem: Environmental > Aquatic > Marine > Cold seeps >... | reverse complement strand
TGGTTGCGGAATTGATGAGGAAAAATCGGACAGTTGACAAGACAGGTTAGACGAAAATTTAATCGTTTCCCGTCAGATTTTATGATTGATTCTGCTGCAAAACCATCGGTTACTATCATTATGAGGAGCGATAGCGACGAAGTAATTTCTGTTTTATAAGGATAAAATCAGATTGCCGCGCGTCCTCCGGTCCCGACACCCGGCATTTGCCCCCGCATACGCAGGGCAAGCTGCCCGCAATGATTTTTTAGGGGGTTTTGCATCAGAGTTTATGATTCAACTTGATTTAAATGAATTCCCAGACTTGAAATGCCATTTTGGCGTTTCAAGTCTGGGACGGAACAAGAAAACTTCTCTTTGCCTTTTCTGAGAAGGGTGTTGCTATGCTTTCGACAGTTTTGCATAGCAAGCATGCCATAGCAGTCAATATTCAAATCATGCGGACATTTACCAAACTGCGTGAATTGATGAGTAGTTTGAACAAAGATTTGTTTCAGCGCATGAATCGGTACGTTGCGCAACTGGCCAAGCATGATAAGGAGATTTTTAGTGTTTTGGAGCGATTCAGTGCATTATGGATTTTTCGGTAACGTTAAAACGCAAATCAAAACCGATTGGATTTAAACCGCAGAAGTAGGGGCGGATCGGCTTTGTGACAGGATGTTTTGTTAAGTGGGAAACTACGATTAAAAAATTATATTAAATATTAGTTGACAATTATATAAATAAAATATAATATGTCCGAACCATGATAAATAAGATAAGTGATAAAAATAATTATTTGGAAATGTCGCAGATTCTCAGGTCAATTGGTCATCCGATTCGGTTACAGATGCTTATGGGGCTATGCGGCAGCGAATGCAATGTCAACAAGGTTTGGCGGCAATTAGGGATTAGTCAACCGCTGGCATCCCAGCATTTGATTAAAATGCGCAAAGCAGGATTGGTGGCGTCAACCCGTAAGGGCAAGCAGATCTGCTACAGCGTGACGGACGAACGTGTCCGGTCGATTCTGACATATATGTGCGATTTATTTGGTGTCACCGAACAAAAAAAAACAACAAAGGAGAAATGACGATGGCCATTCAGGTAAGCTCACAGGCATTTGCAGAGGAAGTAGAGAAGTCGGACAAACCGGTGGTTGCAGATTTTTATGCGGACTGGTGCGGTCCCTGCAAAATGATTACGCCGATCATGGAGGAAATTTTACAGGAACGCAGTGATTTGAAAATTGTAAAAATCAATGTTGATGAGGCACAGGATCTGGCGCAGCGTTTTGGCGTGATGAGTATTCCGACGATTTCATTGTTTAAAGACGGAAAAGTGATTGCCAACTGGGTTGGATTGCGTCCCAAACCGGTATTGCTAAAAGAAATTGATGAAGCACTGGCAAAATAATCAAGGGAGTCGAAACAGTGCATATCGTTTTTAAAATTATTCTCGGTATGGTTGTTGGAGCCGGCATTGGCTACGGGCTGCACCGTCTGATCGGATGTTCAAGCGGCGCTTGCCCAATATGGAGTTCCCCGGTTTATGCCATGCTTTATGGTGCAGGTTTGGGTGCGCTGATCGCCGGCTGAAGTGCAAGTATGGGACGCAGTAAAAAGGAGAGATTATGATGAGAAAAATATCAGCAGGAATTGGAATTATTTTAGCGACCGTATTGATTGCCGGTTGTCAAGGCGCGGCGGAAAATGCCAAGGCCGGTGGGAAAATAGGTGCGTCGGCAAAAGACTCGGTCGTGATGACGACCGATAAGACGGTTTTTCCTGATTTTTCAGTTAAAAATTTTGCGGGCAATGACATAGCACTTAAAGATTATCGCGGTAAAATTGTGATTCTTGATTTATTTGCCACCTGGTGCCCGCCCTGTCGCAAGGAGATTCCTCATTTTATAGAGTTGCAAAATGAGTACAAAGATGATCTGGCGGTCATCGGGCTATCGTATGATCAAGCTCCGTTAAAAAAGGTACAGGCATTTGCAGACGAGATGAAAATTAATTATGATCTTTTTTGGGGGAGTCAGGAAATTGCCGCTTATGTCGGTCTGCGTGGGATTCCCCATACCCTGGTGATTGATCAGACTGGGAAGATCATTCAATCCTATGTCGGGTACCGGGATAAAAGTGTTTTTGAGAATGATATCAAATCATTGCTGGCTGAAAAAACCGGCAATGAGTAATCTACAATGCAGCCTGCCAACGCCTGCACCGGAAGCGGCGCGGGCGTTGGCGGGCATCCAGACGATTGCCATTGTCGGGCTTTCACCCAAACCCACACGACCTTCGCATCAAATTGGTGTCTACTTAAAAGCCAAGGGATATACGATTATCCCGATCCGTCCGGCAATTCAGAAATTGCTGGAGGAACCGGTCTATCCTTCTTTAGCAGCGTATGGCAAGCCGGTTGATGTGGTGAATATTTTTCGGCGTGCGGAGGCGGTCCCGGAGCTGGTGGATGAGGCCATCCGGATTGGGTGCAAGGTGATTTGGATGCAAGAAGGTATCTGCCATGAACACGCTGCGGAAAAAGCCAGACAAGCTGGTATCGCGGTAGTCCAGAATAAGTGCATCATGAAAGTCATGGAAAGCCTGGCCTAAAAAAGCATCCTCACGCCAAGGCGCTAAGCTGCAAAGAACTTCAAAAATAATAAATCAATCTTTTAGGGTTTAATGCCTTTAACCTATTTTCATGCTATGTAATCCGTGGACAGAGATTTTGTATTTTTTTGTGCCCTTTGCGCCTTAGCGTGATAGGGCTTTATGAATTTTTTGTGATCATTCGTGGAAAGCGATTTGTCCGGAAAGAATTCATCTGTGCTTGACAAAGGGGGACGCTGGGAGGAAACGTCCCCCTTTGTTCCAATTATTGAATTTTGATATTCTTTGGTTGTGCCTGTTCAGCCTTGGGAATGGTGATGCTCAGGATTCCGTTGTTAAAAGCAGCTTGGATTCCTGTTGGGTCAGCTGTTTTGGGCAGGGTGAAGCTGCGGGCAAAGCTGCCGAATTGCCTTTCGCAGATATCATATTTCTCCTGCTCAGCCGGTTTTTCAGATTTTTTTTCACCCTGAATAGTTAATACATCTCCTTTCAGGTTAATCGTGACATCCTCTTTGTTCACACCGGGAAGCTCAAGCGCCACGTCAAAAGCATTTTTCTTCTCAACGATTTGGGTTGACGGCTGCCAATCGGATTTGTTTTCGTGGTTAAAACTACCGGTGTAGTCACCCAAGAAGTGGTTAAGCTCCTTTTCCAAATTATTTAATGTTCTGTACGGATTCCATTTGACGAGTGTCATAGTACTCATCTCCTTTCGAGTGTTTTTTAAATTCACCTTTATATAAAGCAGGTATCGTGCCGGTTTTGTCGACACGGACAGACAAAGGAAAAAGCTTGGATTTAAGGGAAAGTTGAAATATGTGAGACAGAGATAAGCACGCAAACTGTTTCAGGGGATTGCAAAATGAGGCACTCGGCTGACTTGAAATAAAACACAGTCAATGGGGGCCGGCATTCATCTGTTACGCTGGAGATGGGTTTCCAGGAAAATATTTTTCAAAAGAAGCACTTTTCTAAACAAAAAAATCAGGAATCAGGTAGTATTTTAAAGTAATAATTTATTTAGTTATTAGGAGGAAAGTATGCGACGTTATTTGAAACAAATTATTTTGGTAATTGCTATGGTTGTTGCTTTTTGTACGACAGTAACTGCCGGTTGGTGGGAAGAAGCAACCCTGACCACCCGGGCCGAAGGGACCACTCAAGAAAACATCAATGATTCTTTGGCCACAGCATCAGAGGATGTGTTGCTGGATACAGTGCCTAATTCAGGCACAGGTACGATTGCGATGGATACGGATGATGATTGGTATAAGCTGAGCGGTTATTCGTCCGGCACTGATCAATTTTTGAAAATTAGTACAGACAATACCCGCGTGAATTTGAGTTTGCGAAATGCCGGATACAGCTATTTGGCGCAAGGAAATGAATCGGCGCCGCTTTATTTTATGCTTACGGATACGCCGACTGATTATTATTTGGAAGTCAACCGGGGCGGTGACAGCACCTACCGTATTGTCATGGAGCTGGTTGATTCAGCGACAATCAGCGGGCAGGTCCGGTTGCTCGGACTTGCCGGATCGACTTCCAACTCGCTGACCGTGTATGCATATAGTGCGAATCGTAAGATTGTATCCAGCACAAATGTGACTGATCCTAATGGCAATTATACACTCCTTGTGCCGGCAAATACTACAGTGGGCGGACTGGGCGCTGAGCGCAATGAATATCATTATTTTGGTATCCTGCCTTATCCGGAAGATTGGTTTTACGGCGAGACCCTGCACATTCTGCAGGTGCTGATTCAACTTTCCGGCGGCGGGAGCGTTAGCGGGATTGATTTTAATGTTTATCCGGAAGCGCAAGTCACAGGGACCATCACCAGCGGGGTCAATGTAACCATCCAGTTGACGGAAATCTATACAGACGACAATGTTGCCTATGAGAGTAATACGCAAAATGCCTTTATTTTCCATAATGTTCTTCCCGGAACGTATGATTTAATTGTCAAACCCCAGGCCGGTTCGGGATATGCTCCGCTTCGGTTGACCAATGTAAGGCCGGTAGACGGTCAGACGCTGATTGCCAATATTAATCTCACATCCGGCTATACGGTTTCGGGCAACATCACACCATCGGTTCCTTATGACATGGAGTTGCGTCTGGAATGGCATGGAAACGGCCAACTGGGAGGAGATGGTGCCTACGATGACTACTTTCGCCGGACCATTACGCCGCTTGACACTAATTATTCATTTACCAATGTACCCAATGATAATTACGAACTGGTGCTGGGAAATGACGGACCCTCATCCTATCCCGTTGTACCGGCAACGGTCAATAACGGCAATGTGACCAATGCGCATTTTACCACTAATTTTAATGGAGCGATCAGCGGAATTTTGACCGATAATACCGGATTGTTTCCCGATCTTACCCAATTGATGGTGGTCGGTGTGGCCCGGGGACAGACTGCGGTGGGCTATACATCTATGTATTACGCGCCGGTGCTTAATGCCGGGGGTGCTTTTGCAATTAATGTTCCTGACACCGCCCTTTATTATGATCTGTTTGCCGCCGACTTCAGCAGCGATGCAGCTATTCTGGCACACAGCTATGATTGCATGACCGGCACGGCGGGTGTTTCCCTTGTTATTGAGACCAATGGTAATTCCATCTCCGGCAGGTTTGCCCATAGCAGCGGCAAGGCGCTTAATGCTTTTCTGGATGATAGTCCAGTGATTACATTCACACGCCAGGTAAATAGTTATGCACGCTTAGCTGATCTTGAGATGGATGCCGTAGATGTTTATTCCAGCGGACCCTTTCTGGACGGCATTCCCAACACACCCTATGCCATTTCAGTTAATGGTTATACAGAGTTTATGCTGGACAACAGCCAGTCTTTGCTTATGACCGGCAGTAATCAGACGGTGGATATTTCATTTAGTACAGATTTTTCAGCAGACCGGAGCAGTCCGGCAATCTTTAATCTTGAGCCGGTTTCCCGGAGCGTGACCACCAGCGCCCGGCCGGTTATTAACGCTTTGTTGTGGGACAATTTTTTAGGTGCCGGTGTGGATACAGGCAGTCTGAGTGTTTCGCTCAACGGTTCGCCGGTCACGGCATCGACTGTTCCAATGTTGGAAGGACAATATGCTGTTAGCTTCCAACCTGCGAGCGATCTTTTGCCGGGGGATAATCCACATGAGGTTTTGATAACATTGGGGGACCGCTCGACAAATCCACAAGGCGTACCGACGGCTGTGGTTACCTGGTCATTTGATATTGCCACTTATACAGCCACAGTTTCGCCGACGGTTACTCCGACAGAGACCCCGACCACGACACAGACGCCGGTCTATTCACCCACAGCATCGCCGACCGTCAGTCTGACTCCGACAATCACGCTGACCTCAACAATATCAGCAACAGCCACCCCGACCGCGAGTGTGACACCGACAATGACCCAGTCCGCGACCTATACGGCCACGCCGACGGCAACGGTGACCCGAACCGCCAGCCTGACAGCCACAGCATCGCCGACCGCAACCCAGACATTGACAGCGACATTGACCGCAACAATTACACCGAGTTCGACCATTACACCGACCGCCACGATATCGCCTACGAATACACCCACGCCGACCATGACTCCGAGCATGACTGCCAGCGCAACCAATGCCTTGTCCGGTGTTGCTTTGGAGGCGAATGATGTGCTGCCGTATCCCAATCCGGGAAGAAATCAGATCCGATTTCTCATGCATTTTACGGAGCCGTCTGATGTCCGCATTGAGCTGTATAATACAAACGGTGAACAGGTGGCTGATATTAATCAATCTTTTAACGCAGGACGCGGCCAGTATATCCTGTGGGATTGCCGGGAGGTGGCTGCCGGAATTTATTTTGCCAGGGTTTTGGTTAACGGCAGTGAACGCAAGGTTAAGAAAATCGCGATTGTGAAATAGTGACTAATGTCACCCAGGGTCCTGGGGTAAAATAAGCATCCAGGGGGTGACGTCATGATAGATAAACAGAGTAATAACGAACACATGAAGGAAAGGTTGTCCGTCAAAACATTGGAACAGACCTTTCAAAGAGATATGGTGCAGGGATTTGGAATGGCGCCGTTCAATGCCAAAGGAGTGCTGGACCTGGTAAAAGAAAGTTATTTGCCGCAACTATGGGGCAAGGAAAGACCTGTGGGAATCGGTCAGGCACGAATGCTGGTGGTCAGTGAAAAAGAACCGCCTGGGAAGCCGTTGAAAGAATGCGCAATGGTCCCGGTAACCCTGACGATATCCCAGGCAGAAGAGGACGAAGCAGTCCGGGTGAAACACGGACAAGGTCAGTACCGAAGAACGAAAATCATCCGAATGCTGGAAGAAGCGTGTGAGCAGGAAGGATATTTAACGGAAGAAGATTTGGCCGGGTTGATGAATGTGAGCGTAAGGACGATCAAACGTGACGTGTCGTGCTTGAGAAAAGAAAACTACTACCTTCCCTTGAGAGGCCAGCAAAAAGACATAGGTCCGGGAACAAGTCATAAAGCGCAGGCAGTGGGCCGGTATCTTAGACGCGAACCGGTAAGTCATATAGCCAAATGCATGAAACACTCACCAGCAGCAGTAGTAAGATACATCAAGAGTTTTGCCAGAGTGGTGGTGGCGAAAAACAAAGGGCTGGGAATGGATGAAATGTCATTCATGCTGGGGTTGTCGAAAAGATTAATTCAAGAATATTTGGAATTGGCAGATAAGTGTGAGAGTAAAGCGGATCGAGAGAGAATTGCGGAAATCGTGAGTTTCGTAGAAAAAGAGGCCTTAAATAAGGTAAAAAAAACGAAAGTGGCCTCGAGATGAAAGAAAACCATGGAAAGATATATTTCGGACCAGTGAAAGCCAAAGGATTTACGCAAGCGTTGGAACAATATTTGAGCCGTGAATTCCCGCAGTTGGGAGGCCCGCAGACGCGAAGGTTGCTGGCCGAGGAAATCAAGGGGATATGCGATAAATACTACGTATCAAAAGAAAGCATGAAGCCGGGACAAATACATTGGCCGGCAGTTAAGAAAGGATACAAGAGCGCGGAAGGTCGTCAGATGAAAGACACACCCCAGGAAGTGGTAACACTGACAGTGGTTAGTGAGGAAGATATTGACAAAAGGATATCCGGAGTTCGAGTAGATGAGATCCGCAAAGGAGTTATCAAACGGATCACGGACGAAGCATGGAAACAGGGCGGTGTGTTGGCGTACAACGACATGGCGACCATACTGCATTTGAATCATAGTGCGGTAAGGAAGTATGCCCAGGAGTATGAAAAAGATCATCCAGGAGAGCAAGTAAAGCGGCGAATATGCAGGATCAAGGACCGACGTTGAGCCATAAGGAAGAAATTATTCACGACTATGTGCAAAAACGATTTAGTCCGGAGATCGCGCACAAGCATAACCATAATTTGAAATCAGCAGACCGGTATATAACCAATTTTGAGAAGGTCAAAGAAGGAATGAAAAAAGGCATGACACAGGAAGAAATCTCGCATATAACGGGCATAGCGCCAACGCAGGTATTTGAATATTCCAGATTGGTGAAAAGGTATTATCCAGCAGTGGTCAAAAAAGTGGTCAAGATACGCTGCTCAAAAAGCCACGGAAGGACTTGGTGACATTAGTCACGTTAGTAAATGAGCGCGCCGGTTTGTGAAAAAAAAACGGGGCAACAGCTAAGAGCAGCTTTATTTATAGCGAAGCATGGAAAAACAATGTAAAACAGTATAGAGCAGCAGGCATGAATTTGTCCTGATTTTTGATACGTTTGTACAACTGATAAGGAGAAGGTGATTGGATATGATTACAACCAAGGGTGCTGCCTGGCATTCGCATTATGCCTATTTTCTTGAAAAATTCGGCCCGGAGAAAATGGATGAGGTCAAGGCCCGGATGGTTCCGGGAAATATTGAACTGCTTTTTGGTAAACCGATTGTGGCGATCTCGCGTGTTTCTTTGGATGCTGTCATGGATTTTCTTGTTTCCGCCGACAAGCTGCTGGGTACCGGAGATAAAACCTTGATTCGCGAAAGTTTGCGCAAAAAAGCCCGTACGGAAATTAAGGGAATTTATAAAGTTTTTGTTTCCATTCTTGCGCCGGAAACGATTATCCGACGGGCCGCTAATGTTTGGAAGCATATTTATCAGCAGGGCGAGGTGGCGGCAACTAAAAAAACGGACAAAATTATTGAAATGAAAATCACGGAATTTGCCGAAATGCCTTTGGAACATGATTTCTCAGTTGTGGTGTATATTGAGGAATTATTGAGGATGTGCAATTGTAAAAATCCCCGCAGCCGGATCATAAAAAGTTATTCGCGCGGGGATGATCAGTGTTTGTTTGAATTTGAATGGGATTGAGTCAATATGTAAAGGAATTCCCGTGCTTTAGCGCGGGGATACCTCGCCCCCTCTCCCTGCTAGGGAGAGGGATTCAGGGTGAGGGTTACATAAAAACCTCGCACTTGAGTGCGGGGATGATTTATTGCAAAAAAGGCACTGGTTCGCCCAAGCTGTGGAGCCGGAGCACATGACATTTACCTGGACGTGCCTACTTTGAATGGGTACAATTTTTAGGGTGTTTCAAAGCATATCCACGCATCAAGAGACAAAAATGACCGGGTTGTTTTTGCAGACATGATACCGGGGTCTTGAAGGAGAGAATCATGCCAAATGTTAAAAGAGGTTTGTTTCGGATTTATATCACACTGGCAAGCGCGGTCAGCATCATCACCGTTATCATTGCGGTCAATACAGTAATGCATATAAATAAAACCGCGAGTATTCAAATTGGGTTTTTTCAGGCAGAGGTTGCCGGTGTTGCGCTGGTGGTCTTGCTCGGGGTGTGGGTGTTGCCTCTGGCGGGTTACCATGTTATTCGCTGGATTATTCGGGGCTTTCGCTCGCGGTGACCGAATCACCGGATACCGCGTCGCACAAGCTGAACAAAATCGCTTCTGTGATGACGCATTATGCCGGAAGGAAAATCAGTTGTTTCCAGTTATGGAAAAGCACGGAATTACCGCACCGCCGCAGGTGATGTGGGGTGTGCAGGATGAGATCCGGGAGTGGATCAAAGCAACCCGGAACGCGCTGGATAAAAATAACCGCAAGCTGTTAGTCGAAAAGCCGGCGCCATGAACCATGCCATTTCGGAAATGTTTTTTAAAGAGGAAAAAATTTGTTTCCTATGGTTTTGCTTTGAGGCAAGAGAAGGAGTCGAGGATGAAACACGCAGGCTTGATTATTGTTTTAGGTATGTTTGTCTGCTGCGGGGTGGTTGCGTGCACACCGCAATCGGATGGCGGAATTGAGACGGAAAAAGTATTCCTGCCTCCGGAGGACCTGATCATCGCCAATGTTCAGGAGACAGACGTGAGTTTGGCATTTGAGTTGACAGCAGTGAAATCACAGATGAAAAGTGAGACCGAGCTGTATGGCGAATGGGAATTAACAGGAACACTATTTAGAATTTTTGAAGGAAAGATGCAACCCGGTGAAAGTTTTACCTGTTATCAAATATTTGAAAGAGGAATTCCGGCACCGGAGATAGGTGACCGGTTTATCGGGAGCTTCAAGCAGACCGAGGAAGGCAAGTATGTTGTTTTGGATAACGGATACCTTTTCCCCTATCATCCCGATATGCTGGGGATGTTTGAAAAAGGGGCAAAGGCAAAGCAGTCCACGAATAAGCATGAATAAAAATAGTCTGTAGGAGCGCGACTTGTCCGGCGAATGCCGGATGCCGGATCATCGCGCCCGAAAACCAATGGTACAATTAAGCGAACCGGCGCCAAAGGTGTGATTCTTATGATCCGGGATCAGAATCCGAAGCAATGGCAAGTTGAGATTCGGTAGGAGTAGTAGATGAATTCAAGTATCTGAAATGAGTTTGAAATAAATTGGAAATGAACGAGAAATGAAGTTTGAAAAAACAATTTAAAACACAACAAAATACCTAATTTTAAATGATATTAAAATACTTGACACGGAAATGAAACGTGATATTATATGGATATGATTAAATATATACTACCGGAAAATTGGATACGGTACGACAAATCTAAAATTGTTGATCAGCTTATCGGAGCCAAGGCTGCGCTGATATCACTTACCTCAATCCCATATCAAAAAAGATGGGCTGATGAATTGCAAATTTTGCAACTTAAACGTGAAATTGCGGGCACATCGAAAATTGAAGGTGCTGATTTCACTGAGGGAGAATTTGAGGATGCATTCAAGGAAAGCTTTGAACAACTTCACACTCGGTCACAGAAACAAGCAGCAGCAACAGTTAAGGCCTATAGATGGATCGCTCAAATCGAGAATGAAAAACCCATTACAGAAGAGTTGGTTTTTCACATCCACAGGCTCATTATCAAGGATGCAGATGATGACCATTGTCCGCCTGGTGTAATCCGAGGAAAAGACCAGAATGTATTATTTGGAATACCACGGCATCGAGGCTGTGAAGGTGGCCCCATATGTAGCGAGGCTTTTTCTTCATTATGTCGTGCTATAAATAAAGAAATTTCAGAGCATGATCCACTGATACAAGCGTTGGCTACTCATTATCATTTTGCAGCAATGCACCCTTTCCTTGATGGTAATGGGCGTACAGCAAGGGCTTTAGAAGCATTAATGTTGCAAAGGGTTGGATTAAAGGACTCTCTTTTTATTGCGATGTCAAATTATTATTATGAGGAGAAAAATGAATATCTGAAATCATTAGCAGATGTTCGAGCAAATAATCATGATCTAACATCTTTTTTGCTATTTGGCCTAAAAGGAATTGAGCTTCAGTGCCGGAGGTTATTTGAAGAAATAAGAAAAAATATTTCAAAGGTTCTTTTTAAAAATGTTATGTATGATTTGTTTAAACGCCTTCAGACAAAAAGGCGAAGGGTTATTGCTGAACGACAAGTTGAGATTTTAAAAATTTTATTGGAGAACGGACAAACGTTAGATGAACTCAATAAAAAAGTTAGTTTAATTTATAAGGAACTTGAGAATCCGCATAAGGCGTTCATTAGGGATATAAATCATTTAATCAGCTTGGGAGCGATTGGATTTACGAAAGAAAAGAATGATATATATAATATTTTTGTTAAATTGGAATGGGCAAAAGAGATAACAGAATCAGAGTTTTTTGAAAAAATTAAGGAAATGCCCAAGGCAAAAACTCATGGATTTCTTTAAAAAAAGCGCCAAGTTACTGGAATAACTTGGCGCTTTCCCCAAGTGGTAGCCTTGGGGCTTGGGAACTACATCCCGTATGCTTTTATAATAAAGCCTCTACCAGCAGTTTTCAAGTTTAAAATCTGCTCCAGTTGGAGGTGATTACATGAACAAGAAACAAACGTCAAAGCCCGTGGCTTCAAAGGCTTCGAAGGAATTGAACAATCCACAATCTTCGAAGCGGGTAAAATCTGTTGCCGCAAGTGCTTTATCACAGACAAGGAAAGGTAAGAAGTAGAAAATTAGGGGCGCAACTTGCTTGCGCCCCTAATCAAATAATTGGTTATCCCCTCTCAACCCATTTTTCTTTATCCAAAAAAGTCTTTAAATCAAATCCTTTGTTATCCAGTTCTAATTGCTTGGTGAATTTTTTCATGAGTTTATCAGGTGTAAATTCTAGACCGATGGACAGTTTGAGAATATTCTTGAGGGCAAGATTCCTACCTCCGGTCTCGAGATCAGCAATAAATGAACGATTGACACCAGAGCGTTCGGCTAATTGTTCTTGTGTTAAATTCTGCTTACGGCGGAGCGTTTGGATTGTTTTCCCGAAGCTGGTCTGAATAATATTTTTCTCTTTTGATTTTAGTGGCATATACAGAATATAGTGTCGTGTAGAAAATAAGTAAATGGCAAGTATAGTACAAATAGTATTGACGGCACTCCTGGACTTGAGCTAAAATACGGCAAGTTAGTAACATGGGGGGGCTATATGCTGAAAATACTTATTATTGACGATCAACTATTTTTGCTTGATGTCCTTAGGATGGCTCTGGAAGGAAATTATTATGTTAAAACCGCCAGAAACGGACTGGAAGCGATTGAGCTTATGGATCGCTGGAAAGTTGATTTGATAATCACGGATCATTCCATGCCGGGTATGACCGGACTTGAAGTTATTAAAGCGGTACGAGCCATGAAATCTCCACCCAAAGTGATTTTCTATACTGCCTGCTTAAATAAGAACCTGGAAGGGGAAGCCAGGAAGGCTGGAGCGATTGAGGTCATGGATAAGCCCTTTGATTTACATGAATTAAAAGAAAAGATAAAAATTGCATTGGGTCAAGAGGCATGCTAGCCAAAGATAAAAAAAATTTAAAATAGTTTCTCCGTGTGCTTCGCGTCTCCGTGGTGAAAAAATCGGCCCAATCCCCCCGGCCCCCTTTGTAAAAGGAAGAAAAAAACCGAAAAAATAAAAATCCCTGCATGGATTTTCAGAAAAGTAAGTCTAATGATTCGTATTGACAGAACTTGTCTGGACATCCAAAATAGGGAGGCTGAAAAATGAAAGAAGAAGGAAAAATTACCATGAGTGAATTTAAGACGGTTGTAGAGCGATTTGAGGATAACCAGAAAAAAATGATTGAGGTCATGAACCATCGTTTTGACCAGCAAGATATACGCATCGGTCGAATGGAACAACGGATGGGCGGCGTGGAACAACGGATGGGCGGCGTGGAACAACAGATGGGCGGCGTGGAACAACAGATGGGTGGCATGGAAGGACGGATGGGTAGAATAGAAAAACAACATGTAACCATGATGGAACAAATTGCCCTGCTGCATGAGGGGCAGACCGAAATTAAGTCGGAGTTGCGCAGCCGTGTCACCAATGCTGATTTTGAAAAACTGGAAATGCGGGTGGTTCGCTTGGAGAATAGAGTCGCATGACAGAATCAGCTGAATAGTTTTAATTCGGAATAAATCCAGAAACTTAAATAGACAGACCTACCGCCAGGTGGGAACAAGATTGTCATAATAACTCTTGGTCAGGTTTTTCAGATTGCTTCCGTCAATATCCATAATAAAAATATTCCAGGCATTTTCCCAGGAGGCGATAAAGGCAACCTGTGTGCCGTCAGGTGAAAACGCCGGGTCATCTTTATCCAGCGAATTTTTTGTGATGCGATAATAATGGTCCCGGTCTATTTCATAAATATAGAGCTGGCGGATTTTGGAATCCAGGACATTGGAGGTGAAAACCATTTGGTTGCTTACCGGCGAATAGACCGGATCGCCGCGGAAACTCAACTCATCGGACTTGATCAGCAAAGATGATTTTTTAGTCTCCAACTCCAACATGAATATCTCACTGCGGTCGTTGATGCTGGTCTCATAGGCAACATATTTATCCGATGACGAGAAACTGTATCCATGATTGTGACCCGAGGTGTTGGTTAGAAGTTTACGATTGTTGCCGTCTGCATCCATGATCCCGATCTCAGAGGAGCCTTCCCGGTGAATGGTGAATAATATTTGTCGGTCATTGTTGCTCCAAATGGGATTGGTAATATCTTCTTTGGCGTCTGTGATCTGGCGGATGGCCCGGGTTTCCAAATTTTGGATGTAAATTTGATAGGCGGAACTATTTCGGGTGGAACAAAAGGCGATCCGGCTGCCGTCATGTGACAAATGCGGATCACGATCAAAGGCCATTACATTGGTCAGGCGCTCAATGTTTTTTCCATCCGAGTCCATCATATAGATTTGCAGGTAACGACCATTGGCCCGGTTGGAGGCAAAGGCGATTTTATGGAAGCCGCCTCCTGTGGGTGTGGGTGTCGGGACGGGGGTTACTGTCTGGGTCGGTGTGGGAGCTGGAAAAGAGGGCTTTTCCACCAAATAGAGTTTTTTCGGTGTGGGAACTGCTTTGGGTATCGTTGGGGTGATAAGTGCGCGTTTTTTCTCAGCTTGGATCTGGATGGGTTTGGCAATGGGATAGCAGGGGCCGAAGAAAAGCATGATAATCAGAATGAGCAGACAGAGAAATATCAGGGTTTGCAATAAAAATCCGTCGCTTTCCTGGAAATATTTGGTAATGGCTGAAAACATACTGTTGGCCGCCTGTTGATAGAGTGGGAATAAATAAGCTTATATATTATGCACGAATTTTAAGTTATGGCTACTAGGTTTGATATATAAAAGTAATTATATTTGCCCGAGTGTTTTTTAGGAAAAGTTCAATGGATTCATACGGGGACGGGTTTCGAAAGAAGGGAAAAATTGACCTCCCGGACGATTCAGTCGCAGGAGCCTGCGTTAATTTGGACAGCAGTGATTTTGAAATAATCATCTCGTGCTTTACATTTAAGACCCATTTGTGTATCTTCTATCGTGCTAGCGCTTCATCTAGGGGCATTAAGTATGGATATGCGTGGATTAATTATATATTATGCATATTAAGCCCGTGGATTTTTATCTTCAACTTGAATCCGGATACGGTTAGAAAGCAGGTTTTTTTTATGATTAGTACGAATAATGTCAGTCTGGCCTTTGGCGGCCAGAAACTTTTCAATGGTCTTCATTGACTGGTTGATCAGCGCCTCGCCCACACCCACCCGATCCAGTAAAGAGGCCGCCTCTGAGTCGGCATCATAGCCGCCCATCTCGGCAAACTCACCTTCCAATTCACCCACCCGCATGCCTTCATCCTCGCTCATCTCCGGCTTGGCATAAAGCGCATCACGCTCCTGCATCACCGCATAGAGCTGCTTATGCCCCATGATCACCGTCTCTAAGGGCGTATATGCATCAAAGGCAAACTGATCCTGACGCAGAATCGCAATCCGCTGCCCTTTTCCCACCACCACCTGACCGGCATCGGACTCAATA
>Ga0255443_1020_pt1 | contig 15492 bp, 14 predicted proteins | sample ANMaggSSYBR02D11_FD_182641 | JGI IMG/M metagenome (GOLD analysis project Ga0255443, IMG submission 182641) | Sediment cell enrichment communities from methane seep in Santa Monica Basin, California, United Staets - ANME aggregate JGI... | ecosystem: Environmental > Aquatic > Marine > Cold seeps >... | reverse complement strand
GTTGGAATTAAACAACGCGCAGGAATAGTCGCGGCGTTCCTTTATGTTCTGGCTGAAGGCACCGTGGCGAAGAGCCTCGCCCATTTCATCGAGAGCAGCCTCGACCAATGCCCGAAAAACAGCAAGTTGTCCGGTACTATTATGCGATGAATAATTTTTACGGCTTTTGTCAGTCAAGATGAATCACACCTGATGTATTTCAGAGAGAATAATTATAGCTCAAAGCGAAGCCAACTTGTTTGAAAACAATATATCGATTCCGGCGAACCATTTCTCGTGGCGCCTCCATGCGAGTCTTCGAGCCTGGAGGTGGACCATGTTAATTTCCTCTTACCACCTCCAAGCCTCGCTTCGCTCGTTTGGAGGCACCACGGGACTTTAGAAAAAAAGGTCTCAAGTGGAATTGGTTTCAAATCTTCAGAAGAAGGATTGATAATTCCACCCAAACTGATTGTAAAAAACGGTGTGGTTTTGGAAAGTGTATAGAATCCATCACACATTCCGCGTTAGCTGAACCTTCCCGACATCACTATCATCGTCCCGGTGTTTCTCTCCGATCAAAAATTAGCAGAGCCAGAATTCTTTCTGGGGGTAAGGGCGCATCATGCCGATGTCGGCGGCATCGCTCCGGGAAGTCTGCCCTTGTCAAATCGACTTTCAGAAGAAGGATTGATAATTCCACCCAAACTGATTGTAAAAAACGGTGTGGTTTTGGAAAGTGTTGTCGATGAACTCGCGTCCCATTCACGTCAGCCGGTCGAACGATCCGGCGATCTGAGAGCGCAGCTCGCGGCAGCATCGGTGGGACTGAAACGTCTGAAAGAACTTGCCGACATGCGGGGGCTGGAAAATATCCTCCGTGACGCTGACGGCTTAATCGATCATTCCGCAAGGCTGCTGAGTTCGCATATTTCAGAATGCCGGGAAGGTTCAGCTAACGCGGAATGTGTGATGGATTCTATACCGGGCGAGGATGGCGCAACCATTGCATGTTCGGTGAAACTTACGCACGATCCTGAGCCATCGCTCGAATTTGATTTTACAAAATCATCCGACCAGCATCCGGGATGTCTCAATGCGGTTCCCGCTATCGTAAATTCCGCTGTAATTTACTCGTTGAGACTTTTTCTACCTGACGATACTCCTGTAACAAGCGGATTGTTAAAACCTGTCACGATAAAACTTCGCAAAGGCAGCGTGCTCGATCCTGAATACGGCGCTGCTGTCGCGGGCGGAAATGTCGAAACGAGCCAGGCTGTGGTCGAAAGTATTCTGAACGCGCTCGGTTCAATCGGATGGAACTCGCCCGCGTCCAGTCAGGGCACGATGAACAATGTGCTGATGGGGTCTGTTAATTCAGGCGATGGGAGCTTTTCTTTCTATGAGACTATCGGCGGTGGAGCCGGAGCGTGCGATGGTGCGGATGGTGAATCCGGAATACAAACTCACATGACAAACACACGCAACACGCCGGTTGAAGCTTTAGAGCGTGACTTTCCGGTGCGTGTGATTAGCTACTCATTGCGACAAGACTCAGGAGGACACGGCAAGTGGAGTGGCGGCGATGGTATCATCCGCGAATTCGAGATTCTTGTCCCGACACGTCTGACAATATTAAGTCACCATCGGAAAGATGGTCCATCGGGAAGAACCGGCGGCGGTGCTGGTGTACCCGGCAGAAATGTTTTAATAAGGGATGGAGTTGAAACGGACCTTCCCTCCCGCGTCATGATTGACCTCATCGAAGGCGACATAATCCGCATCGAAACCCCCGGCGGCGGTGGATATTCAATCAATTCATAACCTGTTACGTCTCCAAGCGACATTCTCCAACCCGACTTTATTCTAATACTCCCAGAGCTTGGAGACGCCTCAGCTAATCCACACTTTCCTAACAAAAGTTCCAATCAAACCTGTTACGTCTCCAAGCGACATTCTCCAACCCGACTTTATTCTAATACTCCCAGAGCTTGGAGACGCCTCAGCTAATCCACACTTTCCTAACAAAAGTTCCAATCAAACCTGTTACGTCTCCAAGCGACATTGTGCAACATGACTTTCCCCGATAACATCCAGAGTTTGGAGACGCCTCAGCTAATCCACACTTTACATATAAACTAGAATTCGTTCTTCCCTGGAAAGCTTGCCCTGCTCACACGTATAGGACCTTCCACATCAAGATACCAGTCTCTGGCGCTGGACCAGTACCATTCAACAGGATTCTCAACCAATCCTTTCTTCACTGGATTATTGTGGATGTAATCGAAATAATTCATTAGCTCCGAATAGTTGCGTATGTTCCTGTCATGACCACATCCATCCTGCCAGAATCTGTAAGGGTGATGTTTTTCTTTAGTCTTCATCAAATTTGCCAGATCCGGCATTTCAGATCGGAGAAAATTTGCGGTTTTCCGGGCTACAGGCTGTTTGATCGACTTAAGAATATTCGATATGGAATACACTTCATTTTTCGGATAGATCAGGAGATGAACGTGCTCAGGCATGATCACATATGCCCAGACATCAAAATTGAACCTCACACTTGCGCGATTGATAGCATCGACAAAGTAATTTCTAGTTCGATTATAGTTGAGGAACTTCCTGTTTTTATAGCATATGAATGAAAGACCATGAGGATCGCCTGGGTTATTGAAATGGATAGCTTTTGATTTTTTGTGAGGATATTTCATTGCTTTCTACATATAGAACGCATGGGAGAGGCAAATACTGACAACAAAAATAGAAAAAAGTGTGCATTAGTTGAGGCGTCTCCAGGCTCTGGATGTTGTCGGGGAAAGTCAAGGGTGAGAATGTCGCTTGGAGACGTAACAGGGGGGTGGGAGTTTTTTAGAGAAAGTGTGGATTAGGTGAGACGTCTTGTATCTTACCAAGCAACTAAATAACATGAACGGTCAATCACAGAAAGTGGTTACTGGGGAAAGTGAATTTTGAGAATGTCGCTTGGAGACGTAACAGGTTTGCAAATTAGTAATTGACGTAATTAAACTCGTCCTACTCCCCGCCCTTCATCAAATCTCCGAACTCTTTCATCAGTTCCAAACCCTCAAACATTTCTTCCGGAAGTTCACCCAGTGCCGCCGCGATCATCGGACCCGCCGTTGATCCATAAGAGTCCGTGTCCCCGCCGGTCATCGCGACCCAGCCGAGCACCCACGGTCCGGTTTTTTCGAAAATTTCCGACGGGTAGCCTTCCGCGCGCTTAAAGGATTCGTTCTTCAATGCCCACTGTGTCGCCCAGATGGCAACCTGCAGTGTTTTGAGCACATATCCCGCGCCGCCTCTGGGTGAAAAAACAAACGGGTTTACAGTGTCGGGATAAAAATCAGTTTCCTCGAACGCTTTCCACGCCTCGATAAGCTTGTCACCGACATTCTTTCCCCATTCCGACACGATTTCGTCATTCTGAGCGCTCACAAACCACTCGTTCCATATCTCGCAGAACATTTTCTGCCAGCTCTTCTTTCGAACCCAGCTTGCGCGAAACGGTCTTTCTCCCTCAAGTAACTGCCAGATGAGAAATGTCTGCGCGGCGCAGCAGATAACCGGACGCGGCGCGTAGTGGGTCATGATCCCATGATACAAACTCAGCCGAAACGCCTCCTCAAGTGAGTCGGCCATTCCGCATACAATCCCGTTACGAATCAGCGACCCGTTGGACGCGTTCAGCGGACGGCGTCGGAAATCTTTCAGCCCGCCCTCGTACCACGGTGCACCGTCCCTGATATTCTGGAGAGTGATGATCGTGGTGGTGCCGACATCAACAGGGTCGGTATTCAGCCACTCGACAAAACCATTCGCTATATCAACAGGATCAAATTTTCCTTTTTTCAAAAACGAACGCACCATGATATGCGTCATCTCGGCGTCATCGGTCGACTGCCCTTTACGCCAGTTGAAATGTCCGCCGCCGACATGCCTGAACGGCCATCCGTCCGATTTATTGTTCTCGTAGGTTTTAAGAACTTCCTCGCGCGAAAGAAATTCCGATGTGCTTCCGAGCGAGTCGCCGACAGCGTGTCCGGCAAGCAGTAATCCTAAATGTTCCCGTGCCATAAACTCAGTTCTCCATTACTTTTAGTATCGGGGCTAGGGGATAACACGAAGAGGGGTTGTTAATCAAGTGCTTTTCGATCTTTTAACTGAATTTTTCACTAAGGTGGCTTTTCAAGTAGTCTCGAATGAAAGACACGGATTCCAGATGGTTTCTCGACCTCAGCTCCCCAGCCCTCGGCCTCGACATTATAAATGTCGATCACAGGGGTTACGGGAGAATGGCGATACTTTAAATACGCCTCACGGTGAGCACGGTATAGCAATTCAGGATCGCGTGAAACCTCCCAGGGAGATTTATCGATCAACGCGGCAGCGTGCTCATAAACCACAGGCGCAAAAAACATGACAGTATTGTAGCATGGACTACTTAATGCAAGTACTTCGTAGAATCCGCATTTTCTCGAAATTGTTATACTCGCTTAGGATATCTGGTTGACTTTTATCTCTTGGATGATAAATTCGGTAACATCATCCTGATTCAAAGAAGGATTTACACAGAGCCATAAATTCAGGATTAACTTTCCTTGACTTGGAGGATGGTGGAACAAATTACGGTACGACCAATTTTGAAATTTCTCACCCAAATCTAATACTGTCATATTATTTCTTTGATAACTTTCAAAATCCACATAGTCCTCATGCCAAATTATGCTGTGCGATGTGTAATCACTATTGAGTTCGGAAGTGAAAGTGTGTAAATTATCTAAATAAACATATCTTTGTTGTCCTTGATCAAATCGTTGGATAACATACTGCGAATTGACATAAACATCGTTTTCGCCTAAGCACCCGCACGAGAATTCAATATCTATTTCATGCTCGATTTCACGATCATCGACATAATGGGTGAACATTCCAGCCATGATGGAAGGATTCAGTTGATCATAGCGACTGGCTAGATGGAATACAAATTCTGTGTTCGGCCCGAAATATTCTTTAGATTGTACTTCTGCACAAAACCACCTAGGTGTATCCCCATCAGGGAAAGAAATTATTTTTAGATGAAGTCTATCAGAACTGTCTACCCAAACACTATCAGGACCATCGAGCCATAAATTGAGGACTTTTTCGTTCTGATCCGCTACCCGAATGCTGGGTCCACCCTTCCCGCATTTTACCACCCACTCAATTCCGCTCCACGTAAATGTGCGGATATCTTGGCTAAAATTAATATGGTCCGAACCTTGTGAAAATTCTGATTCACAAGGAGTAAAAGTCCATGATTCATTCTGTCCATTCGTAGTTTCTTGACGGGATGGAATTGCCAAGAATGAAGAATTTCGATCAAATCCTTCTTGAGACCATCTCCCATCAAGATCAGTAATAACCGAGGAAGGGACTGATCCGGTTCCAATTTTTCTGGCAAATGTAATCGTAACATTCGGTACACCTCCCTGACCTGTCAAATTATTAGCTGTGACTAAGCCCATCGTCGTGAAATAATCAACCTGCCCATCAATCAAGGCGTTCTCTGAGGTTTCATTAACCAGATTGTCAATGCTTATTTCATACTCCGGCATTTTTGAAACTGAATTGGCAGGCAGTTTTGTCGGCGGAGAACATCCTTGAACTAGACAAATGCAAATTACTAGAACGCTAGTTTGGAATAATTTGCACGTGATCATAATTTTAAGCCTCCTCGAAAGCACATTTTAACATCACCTAATCTTTAACCCCTTCATCCTTTTTAATGCAAAGACCCTTTCAGCTTTTCTCAAATAGCAGTAACCACGCACACATAATGTCGAATTGATGCCATCACGATGTGCCGCATTTTTAAGTTCCGATGGCTTAACTGTGCGTTTTCGAAAACTTTTATCCTCGGGTTTTTTATAAAGAAATTCTATTTCCTTCCCAGAACGAATGGCTTCGTTAATCAATGATAGCCTTTTTGAAAAAGCAGTCTTATGGTCACCGGATGAGTATTTGAAATCAGATACTTTGTGTCGTTTTTTATGGCACCTATCACAAAGTAAAATCAAGTTATCTAGCCGATTTGTGCCACCTTTGCCTAAAGAGATTACATGATGAACGTGAAGGTATCTGTTGCTGCGACATTGCTTGCATACTTGATCTCGTTTTCGAATGAAATCTCTCCGTTCTTCCCAATCAGGTGGGTAACTCAGATAGATTTCATAAATTGACTGAAGCAAAGCGATGATTATTTCTTCCTCTCCCCGTAAATCGGCGAGCTGGTTTACCAATTCCTCAATTTCATTCTTGATTTCACTCGCATTTGAAGGCTTCCCAAGAAAGAATTTCTTCACCTGAGATAATAACCCTTGTCCAATCGCAAGTTTCTTCTCCAATTTTTTCAATCGATTACTTTCTAAAGCTATTTGGGAGTGAATTTCATTCTTCTGATTTTGTTTTATTATTAAACAGGCGCGATGCAGAACTCTTCCATCTGCTAAGGAAATACCATTCGTTGATTCTTGATTACAAATCGGACAAAGCATAACGAATCATCTGCTTTACAAGGACTTTAAAATTTACTGGATGAGTAAGTTTAAAATGCAATCTCAAGTATATCAAAATTCATGCACAGGAAAGTGCATGTTACACATCTACCGCAATGTCAAAAATTATGGTATATATATTGTGTGGCTCAGCCGCGTTTTTTTATGCGTGGGGGCGTACCGGGATTCGACGGTACGAGCTTGAAGGGCCGCTTGCGCGTCGGGATCCCGCCTCTCCCGTTAAACGGTGGAACGCCAAAACAACTGGCAACACTAACTATGCAGTTGCTGCTTAATTAAGCGGCGTGTCTTTCAGGAATTGCACCGCTAGGCTCCTGAGAGGCATAACCTAATAGCGGTTGCCGCCTCACTCGTGCCCGCTGAGTGAGGTGAAAGACTGACGCGGGCTGGACCAATAACGATCCTGTCTCCGGGAGCGCGGCGGTCGAGAATCAAATCGGGGACTACACGCGTAGACGGCGTCCCGGGGGCTGTATCGGACGGGGGTTCAACTCCCCCCGCCTCCACCAAAATAGTGTCACGGCCACCCTGGCCGTGGAATTTCAGCTCCATGCCCACCTTGGGCATGTTTTTTTTATTCCACATACGCTGGGAGCGCATGTAGCTGAAATTCCATCGACAAGGTGTCGATGACACAAAAAAGCCGGTGATTTTGTCACCGGCTGATGATTTTATTTTCAACTGTCAGCTTACGCGTTTACCAGTCCGAGAGTTTCCTTTAAATCAGCCTCGACTGTCGTGCTCGGCGCTATGTTGAACTTCTCCACAAGCACGTTCAGTACGGTCGGGGTGATAAACGCCGGGAGTGACGGTCCGAGCTTGATATTTTTTACACCGAGATGAAGCAGTGTCAGTAAAACCGCCACCGCTTTCTGCTCGTACCACGATATGATCATCGATAACGGTAAATCATTCACTTCGCACTCGAACGCTTCCGCCAGCGCCGACGCGATCTTAATCGCCGAGAATGCATCGTTGCACTGCCCGCAATCAAGAAGTCTCGGGATTCCGCCGATGTCGCCGAACTCGAGTTTATTGAATCGATATTTCGCGCAGCCGAGAGTCAGAATTACACAGTCATCCGGAACAGCCTGGGCAAATTCGGTGTAGTAATTACGTCCCGGCTTGGCGCCATCACAGCCGCCCATGAGGAAAAAGTGTTTGATGTCGCCGCTTTTAACAGCCTCGATCACTTTATCCGCGACAGCGAGAACCGCGTTGTGCGCGAATCCGACCAGGATAGTTTTTTCCTCTACTGTTTCACTGAATCCGTCCGCCGCAAGAGCAGCGTCGATTACCGGCTGAAAATTGTGGTCGGAAATGTGAATAACTCCGGGCCACGCAACGAGTCCGCAAGTGAAAATCCGATCCTTGTATGTCTCTTTCGGTTTCTGGATGCAGTTGGTGGTCATCAGGATCGCGCCGGGGAACGCATCGAATTCTTTCTTCTGATCCTGCCACGCGCCGCCGTAGTTTCCAACAAAGTGCGAATATTTTTTCAACTCCGGATACCCGTTCGCGGGAAGCATTTCGCCGTGCGTGTAGATATTGATTCCCTTACCCTCGGTCTGCTGAAGGAGCAATTCGAGGTCTAACAGGTCGTGACCGGAAATCAAAATCGCTTTACCCTCGACCGGCGTGATCCTGACAGGCGTCGGGACCGGGTGACCGTACTTGCCGGTGTTCGCCTTGTCGAGAAGCTCCATTGTTTTTAAATTAAACTCGCCGCATTCGAGATTAAGCGCGAGCAATGTGTCGACTTCTGAAACTCCCTCCGCCAGTGCGTTAAGCGCCTTGTGGAAATAAGCGTAAATTTCCTCGTTGTCGTAACCAAGGATGTGCGCGTGATCCGCGTACGCTGCCGAGCCTTTCATTCCGTAGGTCAGAAGTTCCTGCAGACCCGCAATGTCATCGCCGAGTGACGCTTTTCGCAGTTCGATTCCGACATTCCTGCCCTGCTCGATAAGTTCGACAAGAGTGTTTGCCGGAATAAATTCAGCGGGACCTGTGATTGTCTCGGGATCGATTCCCTTATCGGTGCAGGCTTTTAAATAAAGAGCCTTTGCCTTTTCGCGAGCGTCGACTGTTTTCCTGATTTCCGCTTCAAGACGTTCGGGGTCGAAATTTACATTTGTGACGGTTGTGAAAAGGGCTTCGACAGTGACCAGGTTGACCTGCGGGTCGGCAGCTCCCAGTTCACGGGCACGGTGGGCGTACTGTGCGACTCCTTTGACCGCCTCGATCAGTAAATCCTGAAGCGCCGCGGTGTTATCATCTTTTCCGCAGACTCCTGCAACAGTACAGCCTGTGCCTTTAGCGGTCTGCTCACACTGGTAACAAAACATGGACATTGGTTCTTCTCCTTGAAAATCAGGTATATCCTGGTTCTTCGCGAATTGCGTATTTCGGTACTATAATACCGGAATTGAGAAAATGCAAGGGATTTGTTAATTATTTCACAAAATCGCACATATTCAATAAGATGTTATTTTGAGATTCGAAACCACAATTTTAACAAGGTCGGTGTCCCAGGCTACAATACTCAGCCCATTAGTTATTGTATAGCAGTTATTAATCATTTTTACCCACCACAGATTGAGGTACGGATCGAAGATTGGTGAATGAATTTAACCTGTAACGTCTCCAAACGACACCACGAAATTCGACTTCAGCAGTACGCTCGCGGAGTTTGGAGATGTCTCAGATTATGCACACTTTAAGCTAAATTGTGCATCAGGTGAAACAACTCCAAGCTCTGGTTGTTCACAGATAAAGTCGAGGATGAGAATGTCGCTTGGAGTCGGTACAGGGATTATTGCAGTTTCTGTGGCAGGCAATTCATTCTTTTCATGAATTGTGAGACAGCCTCAGCATTGAACGGGGATTTATCAATCATTCCCGGCGAATGCGTCGCCGGGCTACGAGGCTTAGAATTCAGTGTTGATTGCTGCGATATTCCGTCCCCATTTGGGGGACAAAGGTTCCCTGTTTGGGAACGATATTCAAGGTGGAAAATGAGATTTAAACAAAGGTATTTGTTGCCTACTGCTCAATCCGCTTGCACATCGCGATGTCTGTGTTTGCGCCGGAGCCGTCGATCTTCGCGTACACGAAACACATCCACTCGTTATCAAGCGTGATCGTGGGTTTTCCAAGCGCCATCTCGCTGCGTGCCACAATCTCCGGCGGCGATGAAAAACTCCCGCTGACAGGCGCGCGCCAGATGCCTAAAATAAATTCCTCCGCCTGACGGTCACTCGCGAAGTACAACCATCCCGACTGCTCCTGCATGAACGGCTGTGTTTCGATATTCCCTGTATTCAAATCAATCATGGGTTCAGGTTCCATGAATTGCCCGCCGCCGATTGACTGCGCCGCCCAGATGTTCTGTTTCGACAGCGGATCGCCAAGATCGTACGTGTCAAAATACATCCAGCCGTTCGTCGCGTCGAAGTACGGGTTATCCTCGCCGAGCCCTGTCATATCAAGAGGAGCGCCTACAGCTATCGGAGTTCCCGAGAAATCCGGGTCGATGGAATAAATTTTCGTCGGAGTGTAATTGACGCCGTCCAATTCCTGCACCGTGCAGAAAGCCGCGAACCCATCGGACGTTATCATCGGCGCCGCGATGTGCATCGGCAGAGCCTGAAAATAATTCACCGGCGCGTTCTCGACCTCCCAGCCGGCCCACCAGACATCGCCGTTGGGACGGTCCGCGATATACAAATCCATTGTCTGCGGAATGGACTGGTCGGGACGTTCCTCGCCGATTGGCCGTGTAACATCACCCGCGAGCGATGCCATGTCGAGTGTAATATATGAAAATGCGATTTTTTCACCGTCGGGGTAAATAAACGGATACGCCTCCCAGCCGTCGGTCGAAATCGGATCCTTCAGCCTGATCGGCACATCCCAGTTGGACAACAAAAATTCCAGCGCGAGAAATGTGATATTCGCCGACACAACCGGATCGGAATCGAGGTCGGACGCGGTCAGTGTGACTTCCCCGACCGGAGCCCCGGTCCACACGGCCTCGTAGACTCCATCACCCCGGTCGGTCACAAGGCTGACCTCGCCGGAGGACGCGGCAATTTCGATGTTCCGTCCCGGAAGCTCGACTGTCTGGTTCTGAGTCCGTGTAATTGTAATAAACAATCCCTCGACAACAGTGTTCGCGGGATTGAGCCGTGTGATTTCGATCCGCATGTCGGGATCTTCATCGGACGGTGTGGTCGGGTCGCCGATTCCGTCGCACGATGCGAGCAGAATTACAAGCAGCAGAATAAGTGTCGTGAAGGTCGTGAAAGTAATTGATCGAAGCATGAGCACATTTTAAAAGAGATAATGACAAACGGCAAAGGTAAATCGGTTATAATTGTCCCAATGCCCGGAAAAATCGAACAGGTTAAAACTCAATCCGACGCTCCGTTATGGCTCTCAGCACTAGTCATTATTGTGCTGCTGACCGCCGGAGTGACACTACGACTCGCCTGCATGAAAGGCCATTATTTCGTACCTATGTCCGGAAATTACATCTCTCTGATTGCCGGACTGCTCGCGATTATTCCTATCGGCTGGCTTGCGAAGAGGCTTGGCGGGAGTGTCGCGATGTGGGTCGCAGTCGGATTATATATTTTCAATGCTAAATTCCTTCCGTGGATGACATCCGACACTGCCGAACCAATTGTGACACTGTTCTTTTCACTTGCGGTGCTGGGATCGATTGTCACTTTGAACAAACCGGGAATTATCCCGGCTTTAATAACCGGACTCCTCATAGGGGCGTGCTGGATTTTCAGAGTCGAGACATTCTTTTTCATCCCCGCGTACTCAATTTTCTTCATTATTGTTCTTGCGGTGCGAAAAGTTCCTGCAGTAACCATAGTGAAGATAACCGGTGCGGTGCTTGTCGGGTGGATAATATTCGCGGTCCCGATGATGATCTTTTTATTTACTGCCGGAGGCAACTGGATACCGGGACCGGGTTCTGATTCAACCTTCAGGACGTTCGCGTCCGCACTGGAATTTCGCGGCGACCTCGTGCCGCCCTACGATGACGGATTATCAGTATCGGGACCCGGAGTCACCGGCTCATTCGTTGAAAACATTTTTCGCGTGAAAAAATTCGGTCTCTGGATATTGAAATGGTGGGGAATCGGACTTGCGTTTATCGGCGGACTCGCCCTGCTTTTTTCAAAAGACAAACGCCTGATACTCGGAGTGGTCGGCGCTGCGTTTGTTCCACTTATAATCATGGCGGGTTTTGGAGTTGTCGAACGCCTGTTGATCCCTTACACGGCGCTGGCGCAGGTGGTGGCAGGAGTGGGAATCGCGTGGATAGCCGGATTTTTCCTTCGCGGACATAAAACCTGGCATCGTCAGACCGGAGCGTACCTCATTATCGCGGGACTGATACTGTCGGGATTCGCGTTCCATGCGAGGCATGCCCTGATGACCGCGGCCCGTCCCGGTGATCTGCCGTACGAACATCGCGCGATGGCGTATTACATCAGGGAACATGAACCGGAGATCGGTCGTGCGGGTGAAAAATCTGTTTCGTCATACCTGCCGTGGGTAAAATATTATTCCGAGATCGAGAATTTTAAATGGATGCCTGTTGTTAATTCAATCGATGAACTCAGGGATTACACGCGTGAAGAAAATATCGGCTGGCTGGTTATAGACACAAGGTCGGTCTATCGTCATAGTCCTGCGCTTTCGGATCTTCTCAATCCCCGGCACTCTCCGGACTGGCTCGAACCGGTCGTAATACTGCCATCGAGGAGTCCGATAATCCTGTATGAGCGGAAATTTGAATAATAGGGCAACCACAAGAGTTGCCCTATTGTGGCTTCAGCCTTGCAATTCTTTATTCCTTTTAATAAAATGATATTTCTTTCTATCTTTACCAGGGTTCGGTAATAATCTATCGATTTTTCGCGTCTCATTAATTGTACCCCTCAGCAATGACCGGGGTGTGTCTTACATTATCGGAGGCTAAGAATATGAACGTACGCATTCTGGGCGTGATTTCATTTATTTTCATTGCGCTTGTTTCATTCGGATGTTCCGGCGGAAGCTCGTCAGATTCCGGACCAATTGCGCCGACATTACAGGGAAACCAGACGGCTGGGGCACTCAGTACGACCCAGACCCATCTCTGGGGCTATTACGACGTGACAATCGATCCGGTAAATCAGTCGGTATTTTACGAAGTGAACCGGAACGTGATGTTTTCAGCGAATGTGGTTACGTTCCTGAACGGCAATCCGGCGAACATTGGATTCACCATCAATAACACACCGATATTCGCGGACACAATTGACGTCGACGTCGATATCAGCATCACGCATCCGTTTGATAATCTCCCGCAATATAACGGGTACGATGTCCGTGGTGTTTTTATTGGAGAAGGCAGCGGGACTTTCAACTACGGCTCCTCGATTGATTTCCCGAGGAACCCCCACGACCAGATGATGCTTGATGATCCGTATCCCGATGATTACGACGGTGACGTCGCCGGGGGAGGTCCTGACGGTTACACCCGATGGTTTAACCCATCTGAATTTTACGAACCCGGATTTCTTCGTGTTAACAGCACCGATAACAATCGCGATAATCGGTCCGAGTACAGGCAGGAAAATCGCCAGTACGATCATAATTGCGACAAGGCAGCCGTTTAACGGTTCCCCCCCGCTTCCCTGGTATGTTGGTTGATTATATTGATTCTGCGGAACTCCCATCCTCGTGCCTCCGGTTGTTGTTTATATTTTTTTCAGGACCAAAACACCCCGTAATGATGCCGGACAGTTTAACAGATTATGAGCGTCAGCACATCATTCAGGTAACAGCGCCTAAACACGCGAACCCGGTCGAAAGTGTTTTTGTTTACCTGAAAATGAATTTTTCTGAATTTTTAACCCTCACACATCTTGCCAATCGCTGAAAATGTGGTAAATACAAGTAACCCCCATTACCTTACAATTCAAACGCACACTCAGGAAGTTTCCCGTTTTGCATACAATATCGTTTACATACATATACACCATCCATTCAAGGCGATTTATCTGAACGCCTGCCATTCGCACGGCGGTAAAAATAAATCCCCGCAGTATCACACCCCTTAACATCAACCTACCCTTTTGCACCTTCTCATTATGACCCCCGGGGTTCTCCACCCGGCACCTCGTATCCTAAGTAAAGGAGAGTATGGCTATGTCAGGAACATTAGAAACAGCTTTACTTATAAAAATTTTTCTTAAAACATCAGCAATCGGAGAACTATTAGGATTATCTGTCGGAACGGACGACATCATTCAACAACTAATAAGCTTTTTTCTAGCCGCTTGTATCTGGATCGGTATCCTGTGGGTGATCACCCTCGCGATGCACATGGTTTTCGAGCACCGTCGTCGGGACGAATTCAAACGGCTTGCAGCACTCAGAAAACGATTCCCGAACCACGGTCTAAGACCGCGACTATAGACACATGACCTGCCAATCACAACACATAACAACTATCACAACAACGTAAAACGAACCTCCATCACCTCGAAACCACAACATGTAACCAACTTTAGACGGCAGAACACTTTAATACTTCAAACCCGATCAATCCCCGCGCGAGAAATCGCGTGGGCTTTTGTATTTAACGGAAGCAACATTATAAAATGGACTTCTACCGCAATGATTTGATATTATTTATTGTTGGAATATTATGTCAGTCTAAAAATTCACTTTTGCCACCTGGGAGGCTCCGAAATGATTCGTATAGGTATTCTTGTACTGTTCGCAACTGTGCTCATTTTTGCTGCAGGATGCTCGGGTTCATCCACGACCCCGGTAATACCATCCGACCAGCTTTCCGTATCAGCAAATTCATCCACAGGTCATGTCTCGAAACACCTGTGGGGGATTTGGGATGTAGAGATTGATCCCCTTGATAAAACGGTGGAAATCACACAGGTAAGAGGTGCCGATTTCACCGCTAATGTGATCACTTTCATGCAGCCGCCGGTCGGGAGTAACAGCCTCCTGATTTCAGTAACGGATGTTTCCGAGTGGCTTTCAGATGGAAGGATCGTAATCGATGTTACACTCCTCCATCCGTTCCCGGGTCTCGACCAATTCACAGGATTCGATGTCTACGGAGTCTTTGTTCACGAAGGCGGACTTGATTTCCCCTATGGCGATAATTCGGTCGATGTAACCGATGGAATCGACAACGCTGTCCTTGAAAATGCCGATGGTTACACCGCATGGATGTCGCCTGAGCTGTTCCCAAGTGACGGGACCATCCTGACTTTCACTCCCGGTATGTTAGGCAGCTCAGGTTTTCCTGAAAATGGCGCGGACGTTAACGGCTATAAATATTTCGCCGATACACTCGCAAGCGATGAAAATATCGCGGGGTTCTTTTCGGTCGAGGACAACTTTGCAATGCGGGGAAAATTTTCTCCGGGCGCCTCTAACAGCCGCGAGTATATGCTGAAATTCCCGATTGTTGACGATGCGCCTCTATTGAAATTCCAGTATGCCGTTGTCGCGAACTGGGAACCGTCGGACCCGGCTTTATCGGGTGACCCGGACGTACTGGATGTTCCCGACGACTTTCCATTTTCCGCAAACGCCCGTGAATGCTTTTACGTTGATATCACCGACAACTCGACCGCATGGTATGTTGACGATACTACTTACGGTGGAGCGATATCGCTTGATCTGGAAATTTTCGACTGGGACGGTCTGGACGGCATAGGAAACATTTACATTTCTTCCGCAAACAGCCTTGTTCCCGGCGGCTACGCAGCATTTGATCCGGGAGTATTAACGTGGTCGGAAGGAGCCTTGAATTCATCTGTTACCACTGTTGAGATTTCCGGGATAGTGCCGAGCGGTACAGAAAACCAGGAAATCCTGATAGTGGTTGAGTCGTCCGATC
>Ga0255443_1019_pt1 | contig 15521 bp, 12 predicted proteins | sample ANMaggSSYBR02D11_FD_182641 | JGI IMG/M metagenome (GOLD analysis project Ga0255443, IMG submission 182641) | Sediment cell enrichment communities from methane seep in Santa Monica Basin, California, United Staets - ANME aggregate JGI... | ecosystem: Environmental > Aquatic > Marine > Cold seeps >... | reverse complement strand
GCGCAACTGCAGGCGAACGAGTGATCGATGACACAGGCAAGCTGTCAACAGGATCAGAATAGCGCCGCAAAGCAAAGCTTCTTCGGCGGACTGTGGCATGGGGCGTTCTTGGCGATGGGCATGGCTCTCACCCAGCCGGCGACGGTGGTGGCGGCATTTGTCGCAGAGCTGACCGGTTCCACGGTCTGGGTAGGGGGGCTGTCAACGGTGCTCACGGTAGCTAGCGCGCTGCCGCAGTTGTTTCTCGCTCGGTGGATCGAGCCGCGTCCGCGCAAGAAACCGTTCCTTCTGTTGGCGGTCTACTTCCGGGCGTTCAGTTGGGGTGCGCTGGCCCTGTTGATCGTGGCGATTGGTGCCTCGCGCCCGCAACTGCTGGCTTGGGCTCTGGTTGGGCTGTTGGCCGTTTTTTCCATCGGTGGAGGTATAGGGGGTGTCCCCTACACCGATATCATTGGCAAAGTGATCCCCCCGGATCGACGGGGGGCGTTCTTTGGCGGACGGCAGATCCTCGCCGGACCGCTGTCTATCGGCGCAGCGATGTTGGGGCGCTACATCTTGGCCGAAACAGCCTATCCCAATAACTATGCCATGCTCTTTGGGCTGGCAGCAGCAGCGCTCTTCATTGCCTCGTTGGGTGTCTGGCTGATTCGTGAGCCGCCGCATGTTGGTGACAACCCACACATGTTGGGATGGCGAGCCTATGGGCGGCGACTTTGGGCTGCCGCCGGACGCATAAAGCTGCTTGTCGTCGTGCAGGTGCTTACCGGTTTCAGCCTAATGGCCTTGCCGTTCTATGTCGTCTATGCCCGGCAGGTGCTGGATGCACCCGCCGCAGCGATTGGCTGGTTCGCACTCCTTCAGGTATTGGGCGGGGCGCCTGCGAATCTGCTCTGGGCCTACCTGGTCGATAGGTACAGCAGCTGGCGTATGTTGGCGATCTGTGCCACCATCTCGGCTCTGACGCCGCTGTTGGCAATCGGATTGGGCGGTCTAGGTTGGGTGGGCATACTGCCTATACTTTTCTTGGTTGGTGCTACTTCCAACGGACGCAATGTCGGCTTCTCCAGCGTGCTATTGGAGCTCGCGCCGCCCGATGAGCGACCCACGTATTCGGCATTGAACACCTGGTTGATGTTGCCCGCGGCCTTCCTGCCTTTGGCTGCCGGCGCCCTCCTGCAGCATTGGTCCTATCCCGTCATCTTTGCGCTGACCTCAGCATTTGTTGGCGTGGGAGCTGCGCTGGCGTGGAGCATCAACCGGAGAGGACAGCAGGTGTAGCGTAGATAGGGTGCGGAAATGCGAGTGTATCAGGAGCAGATGATGAAGAACATAAGAGTGGTCATGGGCTCGGATGATGGCGAAGTGATTATTCCAGATCATATGGGGGAAGCGAAACATTTCTACATATTCGACTTCTCGGAAGATGGTCAATCGATCTTCGTGGAGAAGAGGTCGAATACATCACCTGAGGAGACAGACGAGGATGGGCACGGCAGCGCAAAGAAGCTGAGGTCTGCCTCGGCGATCTTTGGCGACTGCGATATCGTCCTGGGTAAGCACCGAAGCCCGAATTTCGTCAAGATGAGGGATAACACCAGGTTCCAGCCTGTGGTTACGCGGATCGACTCGATCTCCGGCACCAGACAGGAGCTGGGGCACTCTTTCTCCGCTATCTATGCCCTGGTTGAGCGTCGCAGGCGCGGCGAAAGGCCCATAGAAATACCTATTCTTCGACCCGGAGAAGAGATGGCATGATCGCATAGAATCACCGTCGAGTTGAGTGTGACGGATGTGCGCGAACCAGCTAAGAATCCTGTTCGCTGTATGCTAAAACGCAAAGAGTAGTTCCGCAAAGGAGTGTAGATATGAACTCACGAGAGAGGGTTCTGACCGCGCTGCAACACAAAGAGGCCGATCGCGTACCTCTGGATCTGGGTGCGATGCTGTCAACAGGTATCACCGGCATGGCCTACAACAAGCTGAAGTCTTACCTGGGACTCCGCGACGGTAGGACGCGGATGTATGATCTGGGGCAGCAGCTCGCCGAACCAGGGCCCGATATCCTGCGGCGCATCGGTGCGGATGTGTTGCCCTTGTTTGTATCGGATCCAAAACGATGGAAACCCAGCACGTTGCCTGACGGGTCCCCGTGTGAAGTGCCGGAAGGGTTCAACCCCGAGACCTTGCCTGACGGCTCACAGGTGCTGCGCGATGACCAAGGACATATCGTGTCACAGATGCCCAAGGATGGGTACTATTACGATAGTGTGTACTCGCCTTTGGCAGGGGTCAGCACGGTCGAGGAGCTGGATCAGTATCCTTCCTACTGGCCTATCGACGAGACAACACTGGCTGACCTACACGCGCGGGCAAAGGATCTGTACGAGAACACCGAGTACGCGCTGATGCTCAATGGGGGGGGCGGCATCTATGAACCTGCGCAGGGGCTGAGGGGGTGGGACGTCTTCATGATGGATCTGGCGAGCGATCCGGCGTTTGCCGGCGCATTGTTGGACAAACTCGTTGATGCGAACATTCAGCGACTCGAGCAGATCCTGCCGGCGGTGGAGGGATACGTTCAGGTGATCCAGGTAGGCGACGACCTGGGTATGCAGGATGGCCCGCAACTATCGCCCCGACTGTACCGCAAAGTGATCAAGCCCCGGCATCAGCGACTCTATCGGTACATCAAAGAGCACAGCAGCGCATACCTATTCCTGCATACTTGTGGCTCAGTCTACCCGTTCATCCCCGATTTCATCGAGATGGGGGTGGATATCTTGAATCCGGTGCAGCGCGCCAAGGACGCGCGCGGCACTGTGATGCGCATCTGGGGCTATCTGGAGCGCCGCCGGCGCCCCCTCATGATCACTGCCGCTTTGGTCGTCGTCTCCTCGATACTGGGTGTTCTGAGCCCCTACTTGATGGGACAGGCCATTGATGCACTGCTTATCGATAACGATGTGCGTAAACTGGGATGGCTAGCACTCGCTATGCTGGGCGTCTATCTGTCCACTTCGGTGATCTCGTGGCTGCAGACCTATGTGATGACCGCCGCGTCACAGCAGGCCGTCACCGATATACGTAATGATCTGTTTGCCAAGCTCCAGACCCTGTCACTCCGGTTCTTCGACCGACGCACCCACGGCGAGCTGATGAGCCGATTGACCAACGACGTAGAGAGCATCAGCAATGTCCTCAACTCGGGTATCGTCCAGCTGATCTCCAACACTCTGAGCCTCATCGGCGTCGCAGCGATGATGCTGATCCTGAACGTGCGCCTCGCCATCGTCACTCTGATCACCGTGCCGCTGATGGTGTCACTCAGCCGCTGGATTGCCAAACGCACCCGCAGCGGCTTCCGCAAGCGGCAGGCCTATCTCGGCGAACTCAACAGCATCATCGAGGAGAGTATTTCCGGGCAGCGCGTTGTTAAGGCCTACAACCGCGAGGATACCATCGTGAGCGAATTCAAAGCGGTCAACCGCAAGCTGCGCCAGGCGTCAACGCGCGCGCAGATCTTCGCCGGCACCCTGCCGCCGTTGACCAATCTGGTGAGCAACACCGACCTGACCATCGTCGCAGGCGCCGGTGGTTGGATGGCGGTACGCGGGCTCGCCAGCGTCGGGGATATCGCCAGCTTCGTGCAATACGCACGGCGTTTCGGCTGGCCCTTGAACTCCATCGCCAGCCTCTATAACTCCATCCAGTCCGCTATTGCCGGCGCGGAGCGGGTCTTTGAGATCATCGACGAGGTGCCCGAACTTATCGACCAGCTCGAGGCAGAGACACTGGACAACATCAAGGGAGACGTCGTCTTCGATGATGTCTGCTTCGGCTATGAGGCGGGCGTGCCGGTCCTCAAGCACGTCGATCTCCACGCCAAACCGGGTCAGACCATCGCCCTGGTAGGTCCCACCGGGGCCGGCAAGACGACAATCGTGAACCTGCTCACCCGCTTCTACGATATCGACAGCGGTCGGATCCTCATCGACGGCTCCGATATCCGCGAGATCAGACTGGATGACCTGCGTCGCAAACTTGGGATCGTCCTTCAGGACACCTACCTGTTTGCGGACACCGTGATGGAGAATATCCGGTACGGACGCCTGGCAGCGAGTGACGGGGATGTGGTCGCAGCGGCGAAACTGGCCAACGCGGACCAGTTCATCCACCGGCTGCCGCAAGGCTATGCCACACCGCTGTCGGAACGCGGCAGCAACCTCAGCCAGGGGCAGCGCCAACTCCTGGCCATCGCGCGGGCCATCCTGGCCGATCCGAGTATTCTCGTGTTGGATGAAGCGACCAGCAGTATCGATACACGCACCGAGAAGATCATCCAAGAGGCTATGCTCCGCCTGATGGAAGGCCGCACCAGCTTCGTGATCGCCCACCGTCTGAGCACGATCCGCGAGGCGAATGAGATACTGGTGATCAACGACGGCGAGATCATCGAGCGCGGAACCCACCGCGAGCTCTTGGCGCAGCGCGGCTTCTACCACGATCTGTACCTGGCCCAGTTCAAGGGGCACATGCCGCCGGGGTCGATCCCGTGGCCTTTCGCCTCCACTACCTGAAGGATGAGCGTGCGCATCTCCCTTCAACGCGCCGTCGTCTCCGTGGATTCGGGGCAGATCGTCAATCCCGACAGCCTGAGCAACCAGCTGGAGGGCGGATTCACCCAAGCCGCAAGTTGGACGCTCAAAGAGCAGGTGACCTTCGGCCCGGACGGCGTCAGCAGCGTCGATTGGGCGACCTATCCTATCCTACGATTCCAAGAGGTGCCCGAGATCGAAACGGTGCTTGTCAACCGGCCCGGCATGCCCTATCTCGGCATCGGAGAGGGCACCCACGGACCGGTGCCGGCAGCTATCGGCAACGCCGTCTTCGATGCCGTCGGGGTGCGGCTGCGTCGGATTCCCTTCACACCGGAGCGGGTGAGAACGGCCATGGACGCAGGCTAGCGCGACTCTTCAAGTGGGTCACGGTCGGCAGCGTGACCTTGGTTAACTAATGCACAATACAGACACGAGGAGACCCCAATGACCTATCCCCAGACACCCGACTACCGACGGTTGATTGACCAGATCACACTCTACACGCAGCTGAAGCACGAGCACGGGGCGGAGGGCATCGCGCCGATCCTGGCGAAGACGGAATCCGCACTCCAACAAGCTGTCGACGAACTGCGAGCGCTGCAGGGTAACGCGGAGATGGCCCGCCGCGAACCCGACGATCTGGTCGGCATCCGGGCGCTGCGTCCAGATGGGCCGCGTCGGCTCTGGGACAGCTTCGATGAACCGGCGTACCGGGAGCGGCTCTCAGGTGCTCTGTTAGGCCGGATAGCCGGCAATGTGTTAGGCGCCCCAGTGGAGTTCTGGACCGTCGAGCGCATGGCATCACTGGCCAAGGAGAACGGCGAGGCCTTCCCCCCAACCGACTACTGGCGCTACGTCCCGAATCCGTTTAAGCTACGCTATCAGACGACGCCGGTTGAGGCCTACACCCGCGACAAGCTGAGCGGCGTACCGGTGGACGACGATCTGGCCTATACGCTGTTGGGACTGCTGGTGCTGGAGGACTACGGCCCAGACTTCGATATTGAGGCCATCGGCAAGGCTTGGGTCAAGTACCTGCCATTTGCCTGCACCGCCGAGGATGTGGCATTGCGCAATCTGCGTGCCGGTGTTCCGGCGCTGCAGGCAGGCGCAACGGATAACCCGTACAACGAATGGATCGGGGCCGACATCCGCTCCGACCCGTGGGGCTACCTGGCACCTGGGCTGCCGGAACGGGCCGCGGAGATGGCGTATCGTGACGCCTATATCAGCCACCGCCGCCAGGGCATCTATGGCGAGATGTACTTCACGGCTGCAATCGCGGCGGCCTTTGCTGTGGATGACCCGGTGGAGGCTCTGGAGATCGGCTTGACCGAGATCCCCGCACAATGTGCTCTGGCGCAGGCTGCGCGCTGGGCGCTGGATATCGCGCCGCAGATCGGCGATTACCGCCAGGCACGCGATGCAATGGACGAGCGCTTCCGCGGCATGGGCCGCGTACATACGATCAACAACGCCTGCCTGACGATCTGGGGCATCACCATCGGCGGTACGGACTTCACCCGCGTGATTGCGGAGACCGTGGCGATGGGGATGGACAACGATTGCACCGCGGCGACCGCCGGCAGCATCGTGGGGGCGATTGTGGGGAAACAAGGCATCCCCGAGCATTGGTACCGCAACTTCGGCGATACCGTACACTCGTACCTGATCGGACACCCAAGCTTCTCGATCCGCGATCTGATCGAGCGCTTCACCACCCAAGCTGCGCGAGTGTTCGGAGCCTAAGATTGATCGAACAGAGAGCCGCTTGAAACTCACCTGATGGAGCACTGCGAGGCGCCCGGCGATAAAACCGTCGGGTGGTTCGCAGTGACGGACAGCGTTACACCATCAATCGACCTGCCAGCTCCAGGAAGACGCTGGCGGTCCATGTGTAGCCGCGATCGCGAAGACCGACACCGGTTTGGGCATCGTAATTCTCAGCCAGGCCATACGCCTTGCACATTTCGCAGAAACTATGGCTCAGACGCTTTGCCAGCTCGACCTGGCCCGCCCGTGCGAGCCCATCGATAATCAGCATGCTGGACGGAGCCCAGATTGGGCCTCGCCAGTAGCCATCGTCTTCGTAAAAGGGGCTGCTGACGCTCTCCGTTGCCAGACCGTGCTCCATCAGGAAGCGGTTGTCTCTCGTCAGTTGCTGCACCGATGCGTCGAGTACATCCTTTGGAAGCCGTTCCCCAAGCACCAGGGCAACGTAGGGTAACAGACTGTCCGCCCCCGGCGCCGGCTCACTCTCCGGCATAGCTGGGGCGATGACCCGCCACGTTCCGTCCTGCCAGAGTTCAGCCAGTAAGAGCTTGAGCAGTTCGTTCGCTCTTGTGCGCCAATCCGTCGCCGACTCAGCCTTCCCCATCGCTTCTGCGATCTTGGCCAAGGTGTCCATCTGCAGGACGAGGAAGGCGGGAAGGTCAGGAGAGGTAAGAGATCGCCATATACGACCCGCGGCGGCTGAACGGTATCAAGGTCAGATCAATCTTCATCTCTTAACTCCTATGCTCTCTGTGTCGTCGATAGGAATCACGATCTCAACTCCCATCCCCTGAAATTTCCAATCGCTTCCGATGTCAGCAGGTGACGATCGTAGATGCGGACGGAGAGGACCTCCCCATCCACATCAGGACCGATGCGGAGTGTCTGCATCCTGCCCTGTTGTGACTCGCGGCCCACGGGCCTCTGCATATCGCTCGAGACCAAGGCGGGCACCACCGATGCGTTCACACCTCGCAGGTTGGGGTTGTAGCGGCCCCATCCGAACTGCCGAACCTCCCCGCCGTCGTTGAGCTTGCCGTCGACGACAAAGCTGATGATCTTGGGACCGCCGTCGACGATCACGACGAGATGGTGCCGCTTACCGGGCTCGATGATGCCGGGGTCACAGTCCCATCGACTCTCGGTTCGCCCGTCGTTGAGCACGATCTCGATAGTGCACTGATTGGTGCTCTGCAAACAGAAGCCCTGACCGTTCGCGGTGCGGTTGTCGAGCAACACCTGACCCGGGTCCAGCGAATCGAGACGGAACCAGAGATCAACACTGAAGCCTTGGCGCAGATCCCTGGTGCCGTAGTCGGCACGGCTGTGGTCGCGCTCCAGGAAGGGGGACAGATCGGGCATAGGCGCGGAGACCGGCATCGCCTCGCCGGACTCGGGCAGTGCCAGGACCAAGCCTTCCGTGGCGACCTCCGCCACCTCAAACTGGCTCCACATCGCACCCAGAAGCTCGGGCGCGATCTCGTGGACCCGGGCCCTGTCCTTCTGCGTTTCGGTCAGGAAGATGCGCTCCCCCTCCTGCACCATATCCGGATAGCTCATCCGAATGTAGGGATCGTCGTCGTAAAGCCCAATCTCAGGCTGGGACCACTGGATCACCTTGCCGTCCGGTGTATCGACCTCAATACCACCGCTGAACCAAACGGGATTCCGGTCCTCATAGCCGTGGGGGCGACGTTGGGGGTGTTGGCGGACAAAGCGCCCGCCGTGGTTATGGAACCAATAGAGGTACTTGCCGTTCGCGCACTTCCAGTGGAAGTTGGCTGCCCGCGGATGCTTCATCAGACGCCCATCCGCGTAGCGCCGGTACTGTGGCACCGACCACGTATGACCGCCGTCGCGGCTGTATGCTTCTACAGGATAGCCGTCGATGGAGCGATAGACCGCGCAGAAGGAGCCATCGCTGAGGACCACGTAGCTATGCTCGGCAGAGACGGGTCCGCCACCGGGCGGGGTGCGCAGCCCGATCTCGCCGTCGGGCAGCGTCTCCCACACGATCCTCTCCGGGTTCAGCTCTGTGAGCAAGTTATCGCTCTTCAGGAGCACGCCCTCGTTGCTGGTGAAGAAGCCCTCACCGAAACCGCCCACTTTGTGAAGGGAGCAGAAAGCGGCGCCCTCGTGGATGAAGGGCTTGCCCACGTTCCAGAAGAACTTGAGCTCACCACGGTAGGGATTACGGCGGTCGATCTCCATAGTCCGCATGGGAATCTCGTACCGCTTTTCGGACCAGCTCCCGCCGCAGTCGTCAGAATATTTGAAGACATAGTGCCCCATAGAATCGACGCGCCGGCAGGTACCGTCGGGGTAAGTATCCGTGTCTGCGATGACCTTGCGGATGTTGTCGGTATTGTGGTTATAGAAAATGTAGACGCGACCTGCGTTGGGATACCCCGCGGGGACCTCCAGCATCACGGCGTAAGACGCCTCGGGCCCAGCGGCGGGTTCCACATCCACCGGCTCCGCCCAAGCGCGGCCCATGTCGGCACTGCGCATCGAGACAATGTGCTGCCCGCCCGCACCCTCGTGCCCGCTGCCGGTGGTCACGGCGCACAGCCACGCACCGTCGTCGGTCTGCACAATGTAGGGCTGATCGCTGTAGGACTCCGTCGGAATCTCCCAGCCATTCGTTATGTTTCGGTCGTCACGTATTTGGTTCATTCCGTTCGCCTCCCCGTGAGTATGGGCCGCTTGCCAGCCCAGGATTGCAGGACAGTCCCCTATGGTACCCTCATCAGTTGCCGGTATACGCAGCATCAGGCAGTTCTCCGACAGGCCCGTGCTCTTAGCGGCAGTGGGATCGCGGTCTTGACCATCAACCCACCACCAACTCTTTTTGCAGAGCAGCATGGGCGCCGATACGCTGGAGAGCACTGAGAACCTGCGTTACTGTCCACTGTATCACAAGATGCGAGAGTTGCTGGATCGGGGCGTTATCGGCAAGCCGGTGCGCCGCGCTCGGGAATGCTATCTCACTCACCGCGAGCAGAAACCGTGCCCCAGTTACTGGGGGGCATACCAAACTTGTCCATCAGGTTACGCCCGGCGTCGACTGCGAGTTCATTCCCAATGGGTCTATGCCCTACAATCCGTAGGTAGTCGCGCAAGGAAAAATCACAGCTATGACAGATGGTGGTGCTGCGGATGTTCGCAGCACCACCATTACCGACGTATAGGGAAATCGTCTCACGAAGGCGCCGGGGAAGATCCCAACCCTAGACTGCTGTAGATTTTCCTTCAAGCAGCAACCTAGGCCTCCATCAGGAGTCTACTCAAGCCCTCGGCATCGATGTATCCTTCAACCGCAATCTCCTGACGGGCAATGCCTGCCACCACAGCAACGGCCTCTTTCACCTTCAAAGCTAGCGTAACGGCGAGGGGGCACAGTGGCGAGGACGGGCGAAAGGTGTAGGTCGCCAGGCATGATGGCATCATAGCGACAAACCTCAGCACAGATACCGCACGCTATGCACGCTTGTTCGTTGATAAGCGCCAGCTTACCACCCACAAACTCGTGCGTCTCCTGCTTGACGGGATCCTGCACCAGTGCAAGGTTAGCCGCATCTACATCCGCGTTAGCCAGAACGACTGACAGTTCCAAAGATACCAGATGCGCCAGTGACACTGTGACGGTGGTTTTCCCCGTCCCACCTTTACCACTCAACACGACAATCTGCTTCAGAGTGCAGTCTCCTTATCGTACTCAACCTGTGCCTCTCGAGAGGGATCCGGCTGGTTCGGGGCTCATCAAGCAGCAATCCCTTCCTCAGTGGTGAAGCGCGAGCTGCAGCACGTTGATGTGATTATCGAAAACACGATGTCCCAGCCCTGCACCGGTATGTACGTGGGGTATTTCTGCCTGTTGACGATCGACAAACATCGGCGACAACGCGGCCAGAATTGCTGCGCCGGTGGGCGTCAGGAGCTCAGCCACTACCGGTCCCGATTGGTAAGGCACGTGCTGCTCTTCCAGAATCGCTCGCGTCGCCGGAGCAGGCACCGGCAGCCGACCGTGCGAGGTCAATCCCGTGGTTCCCCCCCCTACGCGCACCGGCGACAGGCACATCACGGATCCAAGGTCAATCTTCAGAGCCTGCAATCCCCACGCGGCTCCAGTCAGGTCCAGGAGAATGTCCTGCGCCTCGTGCAGCTGTACTCCCCCAGGGTGATCGTGCGGGATACCACGGCGGTGTACGTCCAGATGATCACTGCCCGCCAGCCAGCCGTCATTTCCGGAGCTGGGCGCATCCTGCCGGCTTGATTCGATACCATCGATGGAACGAATGAACGGCTTGATATCCAAGATCGGCGTTCCATCGTACAGGTCCAATGGGCCGGTGTAAATGCGATTACCCTCGACGCGCCGCATCTGGGTCCGCGTCAAACCGATCGGACTGGGTCGGTTCGGCGAGCGCGTGGCAAAGAGGCCATACTGCTCGTCGCCCTCACGCCACGGAGGGCGGACCAGCATCCCGTATCCGGGCGCGCGATCAAGATATGAGACAACAAATATGTGCGTAAACGTGTCAAGTTGGGTTAGCCCAGCTGCGTACGCGGGAGCCAGCTCAATGTAGAACGCGTCGCTCGCCCTGTCTTGTCTTTGGGAAGGTTGGTAAGGAGCTTGGTCAAGATAGGGTGTATGGGCGTAGCCGATGATTGAGAGCGAAACCTGCGAGAGGCCGGGGGGATCCTGCATCTCGATCCCATGGGCAACCCGCTCTGCCTGACTCAGAATAGCCAACGCCCGTTGGGCAAAATCGGCATACACCCCTCGAACCCCTGTCGCTTCCAGAGCCTGCGTCAAGTGTCTCGGTGCGTCATCGATCGGCAAAGGCGATCGCGTATCGACATCAACGTGGATGCGCCGTGCAGTCCTGCCATCCGGCAGCACCACCGAACGGGCCTCAACACCGACCCCGCCCAGCGCTTCCCCTGCCGTCTGCATCGCCGTGATTAGCTCATCTGAGGGGGCGCCAAGCCCGATCAGCGCGGCGGAAAACATATCTCCGGCCATACCCATCGCGGGATCAATCCACAGAATGTGTCTATCCATCCGCATGGCCGTTAAGAGCTGCCATCCTCTCCCACAGTTCAACAAAACGGGATCGGTATATCGGAAACGCTTGGACCAAGGGTATCCCTGCTGAGTACGCCTCTGCGATACGCCGATCGAGCGGAATGCGCATAAGGATAGGGATATCCTCGGCAACGCAGTAGGCCTCAACGCCCTGATCACCGATTCCATCACGGTTGATCACGACGCCGACCGGCAACTTGAGCTCGTCCCGCGCTACCTCCACCGCTATGCGCAGATCGTGAAGGCCAAACGGGGTCGGTTCCGTGACCATCACACCCAGCACCTCGTGGATCGCCTGGGTAGGGCGGTTGAGCGTACAACTCCCGCAGCCATGACACAGCTCGGGAAAAACCAGCACGCGTTCTCCTATCACGGCGATCGCGTGGTATTGGCACACCTCGGCGCAACGCCCGCAGTAGGTGCAGCGATCAAGATCAATCTCGGGAATCAGCTGCCCGACCTCGCGCTGTTCGGAAATTGCAGGTTTGAGGAACAGAGCCGCGTTCGGCTCTTCCACATCACAGTCCAGATACAGCGGCTGAGAAGCCTCATCCACAGCAACGTCAGCGAGGCTCAAGGCGAAGTTAGTGGCGACCGTAGTCTTGCCCGTGCCGCCCTTGCCGCTGGCAACGGTAACATTCATCAAATCATCTCCAGACTGAATAGAGTCCCTGCCGGGCACAGCACAGGGGAGTGTGAGCTGTGCCCGGCATCCTGTTCGACAGTTGGTGTGTCATCTTCCCGATCGCACTACTCGCGAGTCATCTGAGCGCCGCACTTGGGACACTTCTCCCGATAGCACGGTGTCCCCACCACGTGCTGCTTTCGATGCCCGCACTTCGGGCATACACACTCGCCGTTTGGCCCTGCAGCATAGGGACCACCACCACGACCACGACCGCCACCCCGTCCCGATCCACCACCCATACCACGACCTTGACCCATGTCACTGACCTCCTGTTAATGCTTAAGCCTACAAAACCTTCCAGAAGCTACCGCTCAGTATGCTCCAAACTCGCGCACCGCGTCGTACATAGCCACAATATTCTCCGGGGGCACACCAACCTGGATATTGTGTACCTGGTTGAAGACGAATCCACCGCCTGGCGCAAGATCCCCGATCCGCCTCTTGACTTCTTCTCTGACCTCGGCCGGCGTACCGAACGGCAGTACCTGCTGTGTGTCACATCCCCCTCCCCAGAAGACGATATCCTTGCCGAACTCCTGCTTCAGCTTCCTAGAGCCCATATTCTTGGCGCTCACCTGCACCGGATTCAAGATATCCACCCCCATCTCGATGAAATCGGGGATGAACGGGTAGACTGAGCCACAAGTATGCAGGAATAGGTATGCGCTGCTGTGCTCTTTGATGTACCGATAGAGTCGCTGATGCCGGGGCTTGATCACTTTGCGGTACAGTCGGGGCGATAGTTGCGGGCCATCCTGCATACCCAGGTCGTCGCCTACCTGGATCACCTGAACGTATCCCTCCACCGCCGGCAGGATCTGCTCGAGTCGCTGAATGTTCGCATCAACGAGTTTGTCCAACAATGCGCCGGCAAACGCCGGATCGCTCGCCAGATCCATCATGAAGACGTCCCACCCCCTCAGCCCCTGCGCAGGTTCATAGATGCCGCCCCCCCCATTGAGCATCAGCGCGTACTCGGTGTTCTCGTACAGATCCTTTGCCCGCGCGTGTAGGTCAGCCAGTGTTGTCTCGTCGATAGGCCAGTAGGAAGGATACTGATCCAGCTCCTCGACCGTGCTGACCCCTGCCAAAGGCGAGTACACACTATCGTAATAGTACCCATCCTTGGGCATCTGTGACACGATATGTCCTTGGTCATCGCGCAGCACCTGTGAGCCGTCAGGCAAGGTCTCGGGGTTGAACCCTTCCGGCACTTCACACGGGGACCCGTCAGGCAACGTGCTGGGTTTCCATCGTTTTGGATCCGATACAAACAAGGGCAACACATCCGCACCGATGCGCCGCAGGATATCGGGCCCTGGTTCGGCGAGCTGCTGCCCCAGATCATACATCCGCGTCCTACCGTCGCGGAGTCCCAGGTAAGACTTCAGCTTGTTGTAGGCCATGCCGGTGATACCTGTTGACAGCATCGCACCCAGATCCAGAGGTACGCGATCGGCCTCTTTGTGTTGCAGCGCGGTCAGAACCCTCTCTCGTGAGTTCATATCTACACTCCTTTGCGGAACTACTCTTTGCGTTTTAGCATACAGCGAACAGGATTCTTAGCTGGTTCGCGCACATCCGTCACACTCAACTCGACGGTGATTCTATGCGATCATGCCATCTCTTCTCCGGGTCGAAGAATAGGTATTTCTATGGGCCTTTCGCCGCGCCTGCGACGCTCAACCAGGGCATAGATAGCGGAGAAAGAGTGCCCCAGCTCCTGTCTGGTGCCGGAGATCGAGTCGATCCGCGTAACCACAGGCTGGAACCTGGTGTTATCCCTCATCTTGACGAAATTCGGGCTTCGGTGCTTACCCAGGACGATATCGCAGTCGCCAAAGATCGCCGAGGCAGACCTCAGCTTCTTTGCGCTGCCGTGCCCATCCTCGTCTGTCTCCTCAGGTGATGTATTCGACCTCTTCTCCACGAAGATCGATTGACCATCTTCCGAGAAGTCGAATATGTAGAAATGTTTCGCTTCCCCCATATGATCTGGAATAATCACTTCGCCATCATCCGAGCCCATGACCACTCTTATGTTCTTCATCATCTGCTCCTGATACACTCGCATTTCCGCACCCTATCTACGCTACACCTGCTGTCCTCTCCGGTTGATGCTCCACGCCAGCGCAGCTCCCACGCCAACAAATGCTGAGGTCAGCGCAAAGATGACGGGATAGGACCAATGCTGCAGGAGGGCGCCGGCAGCCAAAGGCAGGAAGGCCGCGGGCAACATCAACCAGGTGTTCAATGCCGAATACGTGGGTCGCTCATCGGGCGGCGCGAGCTCCAATAGCACGCTGGAGAAGCCGACATTGCGTCCGTTGGAAGTAGCACCAACCAAGAAAAGTATAGGCAGTATGCCCACCCAACCTAGACCGCCCAATCCGATTGCCAACAGCGGCGTCAGAGCCGAGATGGTGGCACAGATCGCCAACATACGCCAGCTGCTGTACCTATCGACCAGGTAGGCCCAGAGCAGATTCGCAGGCGCCCCGCCCAATACCTGAAGGAGTGCGAACCAGCCAATCGCTGCGGCGGGTGCATCCAGCACCTGCCGGGCATAGACGACATAGAACGGCAAGGCCATTAGGCTGAAACCGGTAAGCACCTGCACGACGACAAGCAGCTTTATGCGTCCGGCGGCAGCCCAAAGTCGCCGCCCATAGGCTCGCCATCCCAACATGTGTGGGTTGTCACCAACATGCGGCGGCTCACGAATCAGCCAGACACCCAACGAGGCAATGAAGAGCGCTGCTGCTGCCAGCCCAAAGAGCATGGCATAGTTATTGGGATAGGCTGTTTCGGCCAAGATGTAGCGCCCCAACATCGCTGCGCCGATAGACAGCGGTCCGGCGAGGATCTGCCGTCCGCCAAAGAACGCCCCCCGTCGATCCGGGGGGATCACTTTGCCAATGATATCGGTGTAGGGGACACCCCCTATACCTCCACCGATGGAAAAAACGGCCAACAGCCCAACCAGAGCCCAAGCCAGCAGTTGCGGGCGCGAGGCACCAATCGCCACGATCAACAGGGCCAGCGCACCCCAACTGAACGCCCGGAAGTAGACCGCCAACAGAAGGAACGGTTTCTTGCGCGGACGCGGCTCGATCCACCGAGCGAGAAACAACTGCGGCAGCGCGCTAGCTACCGTGAGCACCGTTGACAGCCCCCCTACCCAGACCGTGGAACCGGTCAGCTCTGCGACAAATGCCGCCACCACCGTCGCCGGCTGGGTGAGAGCCATGCCCATCGCCAAGAACGCCCCATGCCACAGTCCGCCGAAGAAGCTTTGCTTTGCGGCGCTATTCTGATCCTGTTGACAGCTTGCCTGTGTCATCGATCACTCGTTCGCCTGCAGTTGCGC